>JACCDK011077682.1_pt1 | contig 13712 bp, 4 predicted proteins | sample 7445871 | NCBI WGS metagenome assembly JACCDK01 (sample SAMN15323436, study PRJNA562643) | freshwater metagenome | isolation source: river surface water | place: USA:Blue River Watershed | collected 2017-08-15 | reverse complement strand
TAAATAAAGAAAAGATGCCAAACTTAAAGGAAATACGAAATAGAATTCAGTCCGTGGGATCTACCATGCAGATTACCTCTGCGATGAAAATGGTTTCTGCGGCAAAGCTAAAAAGAGCGCAAGATGCTGTTACTCAGATGCGTCCTTATGCCAATAAACTGAAAGAAATTTTAGAAAACCTTAGTGCAACATTAGATTTATCTGAAAATGCTTTTGCAGAAAATAGAGGCGAAGGAAAAGTGTTGTTGGTGGGAATAACTTCAAATAGAGGTTTGTGTGGTGGGTTCAACAATAATATCATCAAACGCGTTGGAGTTCTTATCAACGAAGATTATTCCGGAAAGAACGTGAAACTAATGTGTTTAGGTAAAAAAATTAAGGACGTCTATAAACGCACGGATCATTATTACATTAACGATACCTTAGCGCCAATTGAGGATGTTTTTGCAGATTTAACCTACGAAAGAATTTCTCTTTTAAGTGAAGAAATCATGAGAGGGTTTTTAGCAAAAGAATACGATAAAGTTGTGTTGGTGTACAATCGATTCGTTAATGCAGCCACTCAAACAATTGAGACTGAACAATTTTTACCAGTGGTGCCTACTTCTTCCGGAGTTAGCGCCGCAGGAGATTATATTTTCGAGCCAGGTAAGCAAGAAATCGTTGAAGATTTAATTCCTAAAACATTGAAACTTCAACTATTTAAAGCTGTTAGAGATTCATTTGCAGCAGAACATGGCGCAAGGATGACAGCAATGCACAAGGCTACGGATAATGCAAAAGAATTACAGCGAAACTTAAAGTTAAGTTACAATAAAGCTCGTCAAGCGGCAATCACAAATGAAATTTTAGAAATAGTTGGTGGTGCGGAAGCTTTGAATGCGTAACTTAGTCGAAAGATAATCAGCATGGAAGGAGCAATCAAAGTATTAATTGTAGACGATCACAAACTTATCAGCGAGGCTTGGGCTTCTTTATTGAGGGATGCACCAAATATTTTGGTCGTTGGTACCGCAGACAACGTGGACGAAGCTTATAATATGGCTGTCATCCACAAACCTGAAATCGTTTTGATGGACATCAATTTAGGTGCCGGAAGCGGATTTGATGCAACGGAGAGAATTAACAATACACTTCCAAAGACACGTGTGATAGGGTTATCATTGCATGACGACATCACATACGTTAAGAAATTTTTATCGATTGGAGCGAAAGGTTATCTAACAAAGAACACTTCAAAAACAGAGCTTATAGATGCTATTCACACTGTACACAAGGGTGATGTTTTTATTGCTGCTGATATTAAAGATAGGTATTTCACTTCGCTTTTAAATGTGGATTCGAGCGAATCGAAGAAGGAACTTACCATGAAGGAAATCGATATCGTAAAGTTGATTTCCCAAGGGATGTCGTCAAAAGAAATAGCAGATAAATTATTTATTTCTCACCGTACGGTAGAGACACATAGACATAACATTTTGAAAAAGTTGGATATGTCAAACGCAGCCCAATTGAGCAGTTGGGCAAAGGATAAAGGTTACGTTTAAACGATTTCCCTAAAGCGATTTTGTTCTTCCACCGTCAACAGGCAAGTTGATTCCATTAATATAAGAAGCTTCTGGTGATGCTAAAAAAGCAATGGCAGCAGCAACTTCTTCCGGTTCAGCAATTCGTTTCATAGGCGATTCTGAAGCCATTTCATCAAAAATATCTGAAATACTTTCCCCTGTATTTGCCGATTTAGCCTCAGCAATTCCTTGTAATCTTATGGTGTTCGTTGCTCCGGGTAGTACGTTGTTGACAGTAATTCCATATTGACCCAATTCATTAGCAAGGGTTTTACTCCAGCTTGCCACTGCACCACGGATCGTATTGGAAACTCCCAAATTAGGTAAAGGTTGTTTTACAGAGGTGGAAATTACATTGATAATTCGACCATAACCTGAGTCTTTCATTCCTGGATATAGCGCCTGAACCAAAATGTGATTACAAATTAAATGTTGATTGAATGTATTAATAAACTCTTCTGTTGTTGCATCTTTTATGGGTCCTCCTTTTGGTCCTCCGGTATTGTTCACAAGAATATTCACTTTGTTGCCTTTAGCGATAAAATCGTTTAGAATTTGTTTTAACGCCTCTGGTTTAGTAAAATCAGCAACAAGGTAACTGTGTTTTTGATTTTCATCTGAAGGTAATTCTCTTAGAACTTCTTTCAACTTATCCTCGCTTCTAGCGATTAAAACAATATTTGCACCCATTTCGGCAAGTTTTAGTGCGGATGCTTTACCAATACCTTGTGTGCTCCCACAAACGAGCGCTAACTTATTTGTTAATGAATTTTTAATAAACATTTTTTTTAGTCTTAGTGTTTATGTAACAATTATTACATTTTTTAAAAAATAAAATTGTATATTCGCGAACTTACTAAATTAATTACTATGAAAAGATTTTTACTACTAACAACGTGTTTAATTTTTATTGGGTTGAGCGCTCGAATGTATGCACAGGTGAGTGCCTACTCTTTTACCCAGTCTTCAGGCACATACACTCCTATTACTGGTGGAACTTTGATTCAAAGCCCATCTACTACAGCTTCTCTTGATGAGAATGTGTTCAATGCGTTGCCAATAGGTTTTACTTTTAATTACGCTGGAACGAACTATACAACCTTTAGTATTGGTGCGAATGGTTTTATCGCTCTCGGTAATACAGTTGCTATATCCTCACTTCCAATAAGCGGTGGCGCAACCAACGACGTAATATCGGCCGTTGGAGTTAATTTATTGGGAAGACAATTTGTTACCTGTTCAACCACAGGGGGGAGTACAACATTGACTGTTACTGCGGGTTCAACATCTGGAATGTCAGTTGGAGACCTTTTAACTGGTACAGGAATAGCTACAGGAGCAACAATTGTTAGCATCACTCCTACAACGATTACGATGTCAATTGCTGCAACATCAACAGGAACGGGTAGAAATATACGAGCAATAAATGCGGGAACTATAAGATATGAAACAATTGGTTCTGCTCCAAATAGAAAATTAGTTGTTCAGTGGAATAAGTTTTCGAGGTCAACAACTACAGCACCGAGTGATTTGATGAATTTTCAAATCATTCTTGAAGAAACTTCTAATTTGATTTCAACAACATATGATTTCCCTTACATATTTACTTCAACGAATATTGCTCCTCAAGTTGGTTTACGCGGTGGAGCTAATACAGATTTTAATAACAGAACCACCACAACTAGTTGGTCAGGGACTACAGCGGGCACTCTTAATACTTCTTCTTGCACAGTAAGTTCTACAGTATTTCCTGCTTCAGGTCTAACATTTACTTGGTCACCCCCAAGCTGTTTAGCACCAGCAGGTTTAACAGCTGCTCTTTCCTCAACGACTTCCGCAACAATTTCTTGGAACGCTTCTTCCTCCGCTACAGGTGGTTATGAATATTACGTTTCTACAATCAATACGGCTCCAACTGCAGGAACAACACCTACAGGAACATCCATAACCAATTCAGTTCCATTGACAGGTTTAACAGCAAATACAACTTATTATTTTTGGGTTCGTTCAAATTGTGGTTCAGGCACACTTAGTGGTTGGTCAGTTGCAGGAAGCTTTTTCACAAACTATTGTGTACCGTCCTCAAATTGTACTTTTGGTGATGTTATTGCCTCTGTTACCTTAAATACACTATCAAATACAACAGGCACAGCCTGTTCTACAGCTCCAGCAGGATACTCAGATTTCACAGGCAACCCTGCTTTAACTACGACACTCGTGCCTTCAACAACTTATACGGTTACGGTAGGAGCGGCAGCATACGCACAAAGTGTTGCTGTTTGGATAGATTATAACGATGACCTTGTTTTTGATAACGTTACGGAACGAGTTGGAAACACGGCTGCAGGTTCTCCAGTTCCTATAAATGGTACAGCGTCCTTTACCATAACATTGGGATGTACACCACCAGCAGGAGTTCACAGAATGAGAATTCGTTCATCTGACAATAGTTTCGTAAATGGACCAGCTCAAACCCCATGTGCAACGTACTCGTATGGTGAAACTGAAGATTATCTAATCACGATTGCAGCTCCACCGGCATGTCCTTCATTAGGAGCTCCAATAACAACGGTATCAACTACTGCCTTTACAGCTGATCTTTCTTTCCCACTGGGTTGTTCTACAGCAAGTAATTTTGACATAGAATATGGTCCAGTTGGATTTGTTCAAGGAACAGGAACGGTAGTTCAGGCAGTTCCTGCAACTATTTCTGGTTCAACAGCAACGGTTACCCTTTCAGGATTGAATGCCACGACAACTTATAATGTTTACATTCGAGCTAATTGTGGAAGCGGTGTTACAAGTTCATGGGTTGGTCCAGCGACTGCAACAACATTAGACCCACCTTGTACAGGCTCTCCTAATTTCCCAGATGCGTCTGCAACTACAAGTGCTTCGGTATGTCCGAATGGAGTGGTTTCTATGACAGCAACAGGCTTATCAACTGGTTTATCTGGATTGAGTAATCAATGGCAATTTTCTACCGTTTCAGGTGGGCCATATACGAACGTTGTTGGTGGTACTGGCGCAACAACTGCTAGTTATACAACTCCGGCATTAACTTCACCGGGTACTTATTATTATGTTCTAACTTCATCATGTAGTTTTTCAAGTACTTCAATCAGTTCTGCTGAGGTTGCTGTAACTGTGAATCCACTTCCTACCATTAATGTTACTCCATCTAATAGTGGAAACTTTTGTGGAACGGGAACTTTAACTGCAACAGGAGCGGTGAACTACACATGGCAACCGGCTTTGTTTTTAGAATCAAATACGGGCGCAACAGTCATATCTCTTGCAACTACAAATGCGACATTTACCGTTACTGGTACTGATGCGAATGGTTGTGTGAATACAGCGACTTCTTCAATAAATTACACAGCGCCTCCAGCATTGGCTGTTACCGCAACTACGCCATTTTTCTGTGGTACGGGTGGTACATCCACTTTGACAGCATCATCGGCTGGTGCATATAATTACACATGGCAAGCTTTGGATGGAGCTGTTCTGTCAACAACTACGGGAAGTACAACTGACGCTACTGTGACTCAGACTAGTGCAGTGAAAGTAACAGGAGTAGAAACAGCTACAGGATGTTCAAACATTCAGTATTACAGCATTGGTGTTTATCCGTTGCCATCTGCAACAGTTACTACAACTGCGAATGGAGTTTGTCCGGGAACATCTGCAACAATCAACTCTGGATTGAGCGCAGGTAATTTCTCAAGCCAATCGATTCCTCATGCACCTATTACACCACCTGCATCAGCAACTACGTTGGTTACTGGGGGTGTTGCGACACCAGCACTTTCTACAGGTTCTCTTGATGATGGTGGTTGGAACAATATTCCTGTAGGATTTAATTTTAATTTCTTTGGAACAAGTTATAATGCTATAACAGTTGGAACAAACGGAACGTTGTTCTTTGGTGGAGGTAATGTTGCAGACTTTACTTTTACCACGCTCCCAAGTGCTGCAGAGCCGTTTAATATGGTTGCAGTTCTTGCCATGGATAATAATTTAGCAGGTGCAACTGGCGGAACAATAAAATATTGGACGGATGGTTATGCTCCAAACAGAAGATTTATTGTTGACTACTCGAATATCCAAGAATTTGGAGACACTAAGTTTAGCACTTCGCAAGCAATATTTTATGAAACAACTGGTATAGTTGAGGTTCACGTTACATCATCAACCAACATAGATCGCAATAAGTTAGTTGGTATCAACAACGGAAACGGAACAGTTGGTGTCTTAGCCTATGCCTCTGGAACAACGGCTTCAGCTACAAACCCAATTGTCAATCCTTTTGCATTCAGATTTACACCGCCATCAAGCTATACAACGGTTTGGACTGCAACTGACGTAAATGGCACAACAACAATTGCTAGTGGAACTGATATTTTCTCTCAGTCGGTTGCACCAACGTTAACAACGACTTATTCGATATCTTATACAAATTTGATAACCGGTTGTACGAATGCAGCTGGATCAGCTCAAGTAACGATGCAAGTTCTGGGTACTGTTGCGCCAAATAATGTTACAGCTCAAGCCTCAGCAGGAAACGCTTGTAGTGGTGTTAGTTTCAACTTATCTACCAATTATACAGGATTAACTGATGGGTTGACATACCAATGGCAAGTTTCTACTGATAATGGTACTACGTGGACAGATATTACAGGTGCTACAGCACTTACATATGCAACAAGCATTACTGTTCCAAGTTCGTTTAGAATAGGAATTAGTTCTTGCGGTGGTACTCTAGAATATTCAGCTCCTGCAAGTGTTGGTATTGCTCCTCCAACAGATTGTTATTGTATTCCGGCTTACACGACTGGAACTGCAGCTGGTGACTTAATTTCGAATGTTACCATTGTTGGAACAACGCTTTCCAATAACACAGGATTCGTTGCTGGTGGCCCTTCCTACACGTTCTACACAGGGCAGCCAAACTACACAGCTACCTTGTTACCATCTACATCATACACCCTTCAAGTTTCAACAGGAGAATGGGGTGATCAAGGTTATGCCGCTTGGATCGATTACAATGATAATGGTATATTTGAAGCAACTGAATTGATTGGGGCAACTCCAACAGTTATTGGTTCAGGATTTACGAGTGGTCAAATAAATGCTTCTTCATCTTTTACCATTGCTTTGGCTTGTACTCCTCCTGCAGGTGTTCACAGAATGCGAATAAGAGGAGCATACAATGTTAATGGCCCGACTATAGATCCTTGTGTCACATATACATGGGGTGAAACCGAAGATTATTTAATTACTATAGCGCCAGCACCAACTTGTCCAGCTCCAGGGTCAATGACAGCCGGAACGACAACATCAACCACTGCTCCGTTAACCTGGAACATGGGATGTGCTGTAGCAACAAACTTTGATTTTGAATATGGACCAGTAGGTTTTGTTCAAGGTACAGGTACAACCTTATCAAATCAAACAGTAACAATTACAGGGTCAACAGGTGATTTCACCTTAACAGGATTGACACCGAATACACAGTACTCTGTTTACTACCGAGCTAATTGTGGTAACGGTGATGTGAGTCCTTGGTCTGTTGCAACGAATTTCTCTACGTTGTGTGCACCAATCACTTTAAATACGATAAACCCAGGAATTGCTTGTGATTCATATACATTGGTTCCAATTACTGAAGCTACTCCGTCAAATAACAATGGTTTAACTATGGGTTATTATACGGGTCCAAACGGTACAGGGTCTTTGATTACAAGCCCTACCTTGTCAAGTACTCAAAACATTTATGCTTATGCATCAGCTGGAAGTTGTAATGCTCAACAATTAGTAAATATTACAATTTATTACACTCCAACGTTATCCGTTTTGAATCCAACCCTATGTTTAGGAGACTCTTCAGTTCTTTGGGCTACTCAAGGTACGGCAATTGACTTCATTTACACGTTGAATAATAACTTCATCGGAAGTGGTGTTGCTTATCATGTTACACCATCTTCAACTACCACTTACGGAATTAGTGCAGTTGGTGCTGGAGGTTGTATATCTGTAGAGCAACCAGCAACGGTTACTGTAAATCAGCCAACAACTTCTACAACAGCTTTTACTGCTTGTGATACGTATTCTTGGAATGGTCAGACCTACACGCAATCTGGATCATATACTTACACAACAAATAATGCTTTGGGATGTGACTCAGTTGCAACATTGAACTTAACCATTAACAATTCAACAACAAGTTCAACTTCTGTAACGGCTTGTGATAGTTACACATGGAATGGCCAGACGTATTCACAATCTGGTTCGTATACATTCCAAACTACAAATGCTGTAGGTTGTGATTCAACTGCAACTTTGAATTTAACTATCAACAACTCTACAACTAGCTCATCGGATGTTACGGCATGTGTTTCATACCAGTGGAATGGTCAAACGTATACTCAGTCTGGAGTTTACACATACACAACGCCAAATGCTGTTGGTTGTGATTCAGTTGCGACATTGAATTTAACTATCAATAACGAATTGTTCACGACGGAGAATGTTCAAACTTGTGAATCCACTTACACATGGAATGGTCAGGTATACACTCAATCTGGAACATACACCAACTTGTCAACTAGCGTAAATGGATGTGATTCTACTTCAACATTAAACTTGACTTTCTTAATTCCTACAATTTCTTATGACACGATTACAGCTTGTAATTCTTATCAGTGGAATGGTCAAACCTATACTCAATCTGGTATATATAACTTTACTACTACAAATAGTGTGGGATGTGACTCGTTGATGTATTTGATACTTACAATCAACCCTTCTCCGAATTTAATAGGAGGAGCTTCGCAATCGATATGTTCAGGTGAAAGCGTTCAGCTGTCTGTGACTGATGGTGTTGGTGGTTCGATAAGTTGGACTTCCAATGGAAACCTTGTAGGAACAGGTAATACGATAACTGTTTCTCCAACTATTACAACGTCTTACGAAGTTCTTTCTGTGTTAAATGGTTGTGCTTCTGATACACTTACAGTAACAGTTACAGTAGATCAAGTAGTAGCATTGGCATTTAATAATGGCGATGGAACAGCTACTGCCTCTACAGGGTCATCTTACCAATGGATTGATTGCGCAACTAATACGGCAATAGCAGGAGCAACGAATCAAACTTATACTGTTCCGCAAACTGGACAATACAGTGTTGTTGTGACTAACGCAAATGGTTGTTCAGATACATCAGCATGTATTACAGTAAACGCTGTAAGCATAAATGAGTTGAGTAAATTAAACATTCAGGTTAACCCTAACCCTTCAAATGGAATCTTCAATTTAACATTGAATGCTTCAGTAGAAGGTGTAATTCTGGTTACCGATGCGATGGGACGTTTTGTTGGTTCACAAACGTTAAACGGAACATCGTCAGTGGTTGATTTATCCAATACTGTTACTGGAATCTATTATTTATCTGTTAAAGTGAATGGATTAGATAAAGTGATTCGCGTAATAAAGAATTAAAAGAGAATTAATAATAGAGAGCCGTCCCTATGTGGCGGCTCTTTTTTTGAAAAAAAAGTCGTATGAGAGTAAGTTACTTATTAGGGTTATTATTTTTGTTTCCATTTGCAGGAAACAGTCAAAGTGTAACAATTGGTACCAGTACAAATGCCACAAATGGGTTTTTATATGGCCCTTACTACAGACTAAATGCCACCTCTACCACAAATTACTCAAAGTATGCTTACCTATATACTTCGAATGAGCTAACGGCCATTCCTGTAGGTTCAACAATTACGATGATTGAGTGGCAAAAGTCAAGTGGTACCATTACTGCTCCAAATAATTTTCAGATCTATTTGGAAAACATCTCAAATACAGTTCTTACCGCCCCATCCTCATGGGGGACCTTAACCGCAACTGCCACAAATGTTTATACTAATAACAATCAAGGATTTACAGTTACTGGTCCGGGATGGGAAGGATTTACCTTAACTACTGGATTTGTATACACAGGCGGCTCACTTCAGATATTAACTGATTTCTTCAGACAAGGAACTGCAAGTGGTCCGAACAACTTTTTCTGGTCCTCAGCACCTGGTAAAGCAATTGGATGGGCCGCAAATACTGCAGGAACAGGAGCCACTTTACTAAATACAACAACTTACGGAAACAATCGCCCTAATATTCGAATAACCTTCACCCCGCCACCAACTTGTACTGGAGTTCCTGATGGTGGAATAACAACCTCAACAGTTTCAAGTGCTTGTCCAAGTGTAGATTTTGTTGCTCAACTCTCTAATGCATCTCAAGGAGATGGAATTACCTACCAATGGCAATCCTCGAGTGATGGAATAAATTATTCAAATATTACCGGGGCGACAAATCCAAGCTTAACTGCATCTCAAACTGCAAATACCTATTATCAATGTGTTGTAACATGTGTTCCATCTGGTCAATCAGGAACATCAACACCGCTCCAAATTGCAACAGAACCATTTGCTAACTGTTATTGTTCGAGCAGCGCGACAACTAATTTCAATGAAGAAATATTAAATGTGAAGTTGGGAACACTCAATAATAGTTCTACATGTTCTTCTACAGGAGGACCAGGTTCAATTGCTAGTCAATATTCGAATTATACCGCGACTGTGGCACCACCAAATTTAGCAGCAACGGCCTCCTATTTGTTAAGTATTTCAGTTGGAACGTGTGGTACGAATAATTCAAATATGACAAAAGCCTTTATTGATTATAATCAAAATGGTTTATTTACCGATCCAGGAGAAACGGTTTACGCGTCAACGAACCCTGCAACTGGTGCAAATGTGATAAATAGTTCTATTTTAATTCCTTCTAATGCTCTAACAGGTCAAACAAGAATGCGCGTAGTTACTGTACAAACTACATTCGCATCTAATGTAAACCCTTGCGGAACCTATTCGTGGGGTGAGACGGAGGATTATCTTGTTAACATTACCCCAGCTCCGACTTGTCCTCAACCAACCAACTTCTCTGTAGTAGATGCAACGAATAGCACTGCTTTATTGCAATGGACAAATGGTGGAAGTGAAACCCAATGGCAAATAGAATATGGTCCCCAAGGATTTGCGCCAGGAACGGGAACAACGACGATCGTTAATTCGAACCCAGGAACTATTAGTGGTTTGATTTCAAATTCATTTTATGATGCATATATAAGGGCAATTTGTTCACCTGGAGATACTTCTATTTACACAGGTATTGTTACCTTCAATACCTACAATCAAGGATATTTTTTAGATTGGGATAATTCTTGTCCATCCGGAGGATTTATCGATATTAGTTCAACAGGTACAAGCATAACCCTTAATGACGAAGATGAATATCCAGTTACGCTTCAATTTCCAATCTTTTTTCAAGGAACACTTTACACGAATGCGACCATCGGAAATAATGGAGCACTCATTTTAGGAACAACCACCGCTCAGCTGCCAGCAGCAAATACATCCATGAGCATAGCTCCAAATGGTTTATATCCATTTTGGGATGATTTAGCTTCCTCAGGAAATGGATTGTGGTTCCAAACAATAGGAACTGCTCCGAATAGAAAATTCATTGTTTTATGGGATAAAGATAGAGTAGGTGTGAGCGGAAATACGGTCCGATTTGAATTAATTGTTGAAGAATCAACACAGGAAATATTTTATGTTTACGATGATGTCATCGTATCATCGTTGCCATTTGATAATGGTGCATCTGCAACCGTAGGATTAGCTGGCACCAATCAGGATATTGAAATTTCCCTTAATTCATCAACTTATTTAGCTAATAATTCGTGTGTTCATTTTGTTTTTACAGATTGTCCTAGGCCTACTAACCTTATTTATAATAATATTTTGTCTGATGGTGCTTCAATTTCATGGACACCTGGAATTGGGAATGAAACATCATGGACTGTCATTTATGGTCCAACAGGATTTGATCCATTAACAGGAGGTATTTCGGCACCTTCAACCACCGGGAGTGTTTATTTACCAAATTTAAATCAACTTACTACCTATGATATTTATGTATACGCTAATTGTGGACCGGGATTGACTAGTGTGGGATTGTTTGGGACATTTCAAACCCCTCCGAATTGTGCGAATCCAACAGCCATGTCCAATACAACCTCTCCGGATGTGATTCAAGCAAGTTGGACATGGACAGCATCTTCCGCTAATTATCCAGCATCTGGATTCAACCTACAATACGGAACACTAGGATTTGATTTGTACAGCGGAACAACTGTTTCCGTGGATAATAATCTGAATGATGTAGTTTCCAATCCAAGTTTACTTGCTGGTGGTGTCTATGACGTTTATGTTCAAGCTGTATGTGGTCAAGATACTTCCGAATTTATAGGGCCTTACACCGTAATTATGCCGTTGACAAATGACAGTATTTGTGGAGCGGAGGTCTTGCCAATTGATGGTCAATCTTATATTTTCAATAATATTGGAGCAACTATATCAGCAAATGAAATTCCTTTAGTACCACCAACAACGGGATCCAACACAGTTGATGGCTGGGGTAATTCAGTATTAAATCTAACAACTTGGTTTAAGTTTACTGCTCCTCCTTCAGGAAATATTCGAATTAATTGTACAAGTATTAACTATAATGGACAAGTTGCAATATATAATGCTCAAACATGTTCATCCATAACCTTAGCAAGTTTGGTTGGTGCTAATGACAATGAAATTGGAGGCGCTAGTTTGGCGCCTAATTTTACTATTTGTGGACTAATTCCGAATCAAACTTATTACTTGTTACATGATGCATTTTCTTTTGCAGGTGGAAATTATGCTATTTCTATCAGTGAGATTGATTTACAAGCTGGAACAACAAGTAATCAATTAAACGTTTGTTTTGGCGATACAGCCAATTTATTTGATGGAATAAGCAACTATGATCAAGGAGGAGTTTGGACACAGGAAATACCGACATTAGGCTTGCAAGACAGTTTATTTGTTACAACAGGTTTAGCGAGTATCGTCTTCAACTTTACTTATACATTAGTGGATGGATGTGCTTCTGATAATGCAAATTCCAGTGTAAAGGTCTTTAGTAAATCTAGTGCTGGTAACGATGGTACAATTACAGTATGTAAGAATGAACCATTCCTTTTGCTATCAGGTTTGACTGGAAATGTTGATGTAGGAGGTACTTGGTACGACCCGCAAAATCAACCTTTAGCAAGTAATATTGATACAGCAGGAAATTTTCCTGGACAATTTAACTATGATTATATCGTAAATAATGGCGTCTGTCCTAATGACACAGCAAATGTGTTAATAATTGTCGACCCGTCTTGTAATTACATCGGATTTGACGAAGTGGAATCTAATGAAGTAGAGGTTTTTCCTAATCCAACTAGAGATATTTTAAACATCCGAAATTCGCATGAAAACGAATTAATAATTTCTTTAATGGATATTAATCAAAAAATAATTGAAACAAAAACCACCAAAGCGTTTCTGACTGAATTATCTCTAGACTCATATTCTACAGGCTTGTATTTTATCAGGATTGAACGTGCTGGATTAACAAAGACATTCAAAATAATTAAAAATTAAAAGTAATGATGAAAATAGTAAGTTTTTATTCCTTAATTCTAGCCACCTTATTAGGACAGCAAGCCATAAGTCAATGTAACAATACTTCTGCTTTTGGAACAGCAACTGCACCTACTTCAGGAACAGTTACTATTTCAACCTGTTCTTATCAGACAGAATATTCAACAATTAATGGTGTGCAGGCCGCAACAATTTATCAATGTTCAATATCTGATGGAAGTTATATTACGATAAGACAAGGAACACCGGGAGGACCAGTTATTGCATCAGGTCAAAGTCCTTTAACTTGGAATTCAACTGTTGCCGGAACATATTATGCTCATTGGAATACGAATGCAGCTTGTGGAACCGCAACGGGTTGTTTAACCACTACAATTACCTACATTAGTCCTGCAACCCCTTGTACTAATCCTGTAATAGCTGGTACAACTGTATCAACACCTGCCAACGCGTGCCCTGCACAAAATATTAATCTTTCGTTAAATGGGGCAACGGTTGGAACGGGTTTGACTTACCAATGGCAGTCTTCATCAGATAATGTGAATTTTACAAATATTGTTGGCGC
>JACCDK010220373.1_pt1 | contig 13719 bp, 14 predicted proteins | sample 7445871 | NCBI WGS metagenome assembly JACCDK01 (sample SAMN15323436, study PRJNA562643) | freshwater metagenome | isolation source: river surface water | place: USA:Blue River Watershed | collected 2017-08-15 | reverse complement strand
TGGTCACGTTCTCTTCGTAGGCAAGCCAGGTAAACAGCATGCCCATGCCCATCAGCGTGAACGCGGTGGGAAAGCCCAGCATGCTCGCCACGACGACAAGGGCCAGCATCATCAGGCCAAGGTGGCCGTTGGTGATCTTGTCGGCCGACAGCAGCATCACCGCGGTGCCCGCGATGATCAGGCCCATGATGACCAGGCCGAACCAGAGTTCCTTCTTGATCTTCACTTGTGGCCTCCTGCGCTGGAAGCCTGCGGCGCCACGTACTTGTCGAGCGCGGCGATGTCTTCGTCCTTCACGTGCACCATCTGCTTGAGCTTGTCGACGTCCACTTCCTCGACGTCCTGCTCGCGCGAGGGCCATGCGCCTTCACGCAGGCACTGGATGCAGCGCACGATCTCGACGATGCCCTGCAGCAGCAGCATCCCGCCGGCCAGCGGGATCACGAACTTGAACGGATACAGCGGCAGCGGCGTGGCCGAGAAGGTCTTCTCGCGGATGGCGAGCGCTTCGTTCGCATAGGTCCAGCCGGCCCAGGTCAGCGCAACGATGCCGGGCAGGAAGAACAGGATGTAGAGCACCAGGTCGATGGTGGCCTGGGTACGCGGCTCGAAGAAGCCGTAGAGCACGTCGCCGCGCACATGGCCGTTCTTGCTGAGCGTGTAGGCGCCGGCCATCATGAAGACGGTGCCGTACATCATGATCTGCACATTCAGTGCCCAGTCGTGCGGCTCGTTGAGCACGTAGCGGAAGAAGACCTCGGCAGTGATCTGCAGGGTCAGCAAGACGATGAGCCACGAGAAGGCCTGGCCCAGCCAGGTCGACAAGCGGTCCACCGCCAACAGAAGGCGTTGCATGTAAGGACGGTTCCGGAGTTCAGGTGAAGGTTTGTAAAGACTGCTCTCGCCAAAAACGCAAGGCCACCGGCCTTTCGGAACCGGTGGCCTGCGGCGAGCGGCAGGGGGCTCAGCTCTTCTTCGGCGCGGCGCCTGCGGCCGGGCGGCGGAAGTAGTGGTTCCAGGCCATCTTCATGTCCACCGTGTAGTCGTTTTGCCATGCACCGGCACGCTCTGCGAAGGCGCGCTGCGAATCCAGCACCTTCTTGAACAGCGGGTTCTCGGCAGCCTTCTTGGCCACCACCTTGTCGTAGGCAACCAGCTGCTCGCGCAGGATCGAATCGGGCGTCTTGAAGAACTTGATGCCAGCCTTCTTGAGCTCGATGTAGTCCTTGGAGTTGCGGTCCACCATCTTCCAGCTCATCTCGGCGCTGCTGGCCTCGACGGCCACGTCGATGATGGCGCGCAGCTCGGCGGGCAGTTCGCGGTACTTCGGGCCGTTGAACATGATCTCGAACTGCTCGCTGCTCTGGTGGAAGCTTTGCAGCATGCAGTTCTTGACCACGTCGGGGAAGCCGAGGATGCGGTCAGAAGTGGCGTTGTTGAACTCGGCGCCGTCGATCAGACCGCGGTCCAGCGCGGGAACGATCTCGCCGCCGGGCAGCGGGTTCACCGCAGCGCCCATGTCGGTGAACACGTCCACCGCAATGCCCACGGTACGGAACTTCACGCCCTTGAGGTCGGCCGACTTGGCGATCGGCTTCTTGAACCAGCCCAGCGGCTGGGTGGGCATCGGGCCGTAGACGAAGGACTTCACGTCCACGTTCACGCTCTTGTACACCTCTTGCAGCAGGGCTTCGCCGCCGCCGTACTTGTGCCAGGCCAGCAGCATGTTGGCGTCCATGCCGAACGACGGGCCGGAACCCCACAGGGCCAGCGCCGAGTTCTTGCCGTAGTGGTAGACCAGCACGCCGTGACCACCGTCGAGCGTGCCCTTGGAGACGCCTTCGAGCAGCTGGAACGCGGGCACCACGGCACCGGCGGGCAGCACCTCGATCTTCAGGCGGCCGCCCGCCATGTCGTTGACCTTCTTGGCGAAGTCGTTGGCGAATTCGTGGAACAGGTCCTTGGCCGGCCAGGTGCTCTGGAAGCGCAGGGTGGTGGTCTGCGCCATCGCCACCATCGGGGCCGACATGGCGCCGGCGGCACCAGCGGCCACGGCAGCGCCCTTGAGCAGGCCGCGGCGCTGCACCACTTTGGAATTCTTGGTCTCGGACATGGAGGGTCTCCTGTGAAAGTGAATGGAACGCTCGATCATTGGCAGCTCTCCCGCTCTGGCGTGATAGGGAAAGCACCGAACTGTGCAACCGCCTGCAACAGGCCGTGAAAGGCATGGAACCGCCTGACGCGGCCTTTACATGGCCCGCATTGCTGCCTGACCTTGCGATTGCGGGGCGCGATCATGGTCTTTCTTGCGCTTGGGCAGCGCGCAGCGTGCCGGTTTCCGAGCCCGTTGAAGGGTTTCAGGGGCGCCAAGGGGGTCGGGCTTCAGGCATCTCGTGCACCGAAGCCCATGGGCCCTTGCCGTCTGCGGGCCAGCCGGGGCGCCGGCGTGCACTGGCACAATTCCCGGATGAGCAACAACAGCCTTTCGGGCAGCGCAGACGGCGACGGCAGCGACGCTGTGCGACCTGCTGCCGGCTACGCCGGCGACATCTCGCCCCAGACCGCCTACGACTGGTGGCGCAAGGGTGATGGCGTGCTGGTGGACATCCGCACCTCGGCCGAGATGGAGTGGGTGGGCTTCGTGCCCGGCGCGCCGCATGTGGCGTGGAAGCAGTGGCCGGGCATGGCGCTCAACCCCGACTTTGACGAGGCGCTGCGTCTGGCGGTTCCGCCGGGCAAGAAGGCGCTGCTGCTGTGCCGCAGCGGCATCCGCTCGATTGCTGCCGCCAAGCGCGCCACCGAACTGGGCTACGACGCCTACAACATCCTTGAAGGCTTCGAAGGCGACCCCGACGCCGACGGCCACCGCAACCGCGCTGCCGGCTGGCGTGCACGCGGCCTGCCGTGGCGCCAGAACTGAACTTCCGCAAGGAGCCCCCATGCCCGTGAACCTGAGCGCTCCGCGCGCGAGCGATCTTCTTCCCGTGCCCGGCGTGCGTATCGGCGTGGCCGAGGCGGGCATCCGCAAGGCCCACCGCAAGGACCTCACCGTCGTGCTGATCGACGACGGCGCGCAGGTGGCCGGCGTGTTCACGCAAAACCGCTTTTGCGCAGCGCCGGTGCAGGTGTGTCGCGAGCACCTGGCCGCCGGTCACGGCATCCGCGCGATGGTGATCAACACCGGCAACGCCAACGCCGGCACTGGCGAAGACGGCCTGGTGCGCGCACGTACCGCCTGCATCGCGCTGGCGCGCAAGCTCGAGATCTCGCCCGAGCAGGTGCTGCCGTTTTCCACCGGCGTGATCATGGAGCCGCTGCCGGTGGACCGCATCGTGGCGGGCCTGCCTGCCGCCCTGGCCGATGCCAGCGACGCGCACTGGCTGCGCGCCGCCGAAGGCATCATGACCACCGACACCGTGCCCAAGGCCGCCAGCGCACGCGCCACCGTGGATGGCAAGGCGATTTCCATCAGCGGCATCAGCAAGGGCGCGGGCATGATCCGCCCGAACATGGCCACCATGCTCGGCTTCATGGCCACCGACGCCGCCGTGGCGCCGGGCGTGATGCAGCAGCTGGCCAAAGAGCTGGCCGACGGCTCGTTCAACCGCGTGACGGTGGACGGCGACACCTCAACGAATGATTCCTTCGTGGTGATTGCCACCGGCAAGGCGGGCAATGCGCCGATCACTTCACTGCAAGGCGACGACGGCCGCGCGCTCAAGGACGCGATGCTGGGCGTGGCGCGCACGTTGGCGCAGGCGATCGTGCGTGATGGCGAAGGCGCTACCAAGTTCATCACCGTGCGGGTGGAAGGCGGCAAGACCGGCGACGAATGCCGGCAGGTGGCTTATGCGATTGCGCATTCGCCGCTGGTCAAGACTGCGTTCTTTGCCAGCGACCCGAACCTCGGCCGCATCCTTGCCGCGGTCGGCTATGCCGGCATCGCCGATCTGGACCAGACCCGGATCGACCTGTACCTGGACGATGTACATGTGGCGGTGAACGGCGGACGTCATCCGGACTATCGCGAAGAAGACGGCCAGCGCGTGATGAAGCAAAGCGAAATCACGGTGCGGGTGGTGCTGGGCCGCGGTGATGCCGCCGACACCGTGTGGACCTGCGACTTCAGCCACGACTATGTGAGCATCAATGCCGATTACCGGTCGTAAGCGCACCGGGCGACTTCATTCATGAACGACAAATTCGAACACCTCATCGAGCGCGCGACGCAGCTGGTCGAGCGCATCGAGGCCATCCTGCCGCAGCCGCTGACCGCCCCCGACTGGAGCGCGTCGATCGCCTGGCGCTATCGCAAGCGCAGCTCGGGCCACGGCACGCTCGAGCCGGTGCAGCATGTCTCGGGCATGCGACTGGCAGACCTCAAGGAAATCGATGGCCAGAAGGAAAAAGTACAGCGCAACACCGAGCAGTTCGTGCGCGGCCTGCCTGCCAACAATGTGCTGCTGACCGGCGCGCGCGGCACCGGCAAGTCATCCCTCATCAAGGGCTGCCTGAACGAATACGCATCGCTGGGCCTGCGGCTGATCGAGGTGGACAAGGCCGACCTGACCGACCTGCCGGACATCATCGATGTGGTGGCGGGCCTGCCCGAGAAGTTCATCGTCTACTGCGATGACCTGAGCTTCGAGGACGGTGAGCCCGGCTACAAGGCGCTCAAGTCCATCCTCGATGGCTCGGTGGTGGCGGCCACGCCCAATGTGCTGATCTATGCCACCAGCAACCGGCGCCACCTGCTGCCCGAGTACATGAAGGAGAACCTGTCGTACACCCACACCGACGACGGCGAGGTGCACCCGGGCGAGGTGGTCGAAGAGAAGATCTCGCTATCCGAGCGCTTTGGCCTGTGGGTGAGCTTCTACCCCTTCAGCCAGGACGAGTACCTGGCCATCGTCGCGCAGTGGCTTTCGTCGTTCGGCGTCAACGCAGCGGCGATCGAAGCAGCCAAGCCCGAATCGCTGGTGTGGGCGCTGGAGCGTGGCTCGCGCAGCGGCCGTGTGGCCTACCAGTTTGCGCGCGACTACGCCGGGCGGCATGCGGGCTGAGGCCTCGCCGCGCCCGGACAAGCCACGCTGCCGTCTGACGCAGGCCGCTGCCACCCGCCATGGCCACTGCACTCGTCGCTGACGGCGACCGCCCGCGCGAGGGCGGCCCCGACCGCAAGGAGGTCGAGGTGGCGGTGGGCGTGCTGATCCGCGCCGACGGAGCCTTCCTGCTGACCTCGCGCCCCGCGGGCAAGGTGTATGCCGGCTACTGGGAATTTCCGGGCGGCAAGGTCGAGCCCGGCGAGACGGTGGAGCAGGCGCTGCGCCGCGAACTGATCGAGGAGATCGGCCTCGTGATCGGGCCTGCGCAGCCGTGGCGGGTGGAGCGGGTGGACTATCCGCATGCGCTGGTACGCCTGAACTTCTGCAAGGTGTTCGAGTGGACCGGCGAGCTGCAGATGCACGAGGGACAGCAGTTCGCGTGGCAGCAACTGCCGGTGGCGGTGACGCCGGTGCTGCCGGGCACGGTGCCGGTGCTTCAGTGGTTCGCCGAGGAGCGCCGCTTCGAAGGTGCCACCCACGCGCTATCCGACCGGGTACCCTGAGCCGGGCTCAGTCCCGTGCGTGCGTGTCGCCTGGCGCCGCGTCATCGGGCGGTGCTGCAGCGGGCATGCGGAACTGCTCGCTCGCCCAGGCGCCGAGGTCGATGCCCTTGCAGCGCGCGCTGCAAAACGGCCGGTAGGTGTTCGACGGCGCATAGACCGAGTCGCCGCCGCAGGCCGGGCAGCGCACGATGCGCGCCCTGGCCGTTGCAGCCGCCGCATCGCCGCGTGATGCGTTCGGCTTCGATGATGACCCGCTGGCCATGGACCCCCGCCGGCAAGTCAGGCGCACAGCGCCAGTTCGAAGGGTGTGTCGCCGCTGTCGGATTGCAGCTTGCCCGCATCGTCGAGCCGCATCATGCGCACCGAAATCATCATCCGGTTGCCGCTGATCTCGGGCACCAGCCCCCACGACGGATCGATGACCAGCCGCGCAAGCTGGAAAGTGCGCGCAGCCGGCAGCGACTGCTGGAACTTGCCGCCGGCGGCCAGCACCTTTTGCGGCGCGCCCGAGTCGCGCATCAGCTTGAGCAGCGCATACACCGACTCGGCCAGCGGCCCGAGCGTGGCCGCCCACTGGGTCAAATCGCGCCGGCGCGCGGCGGCATCGCGGTGCTGCCATGCGTGGTAGACCGGTGCATCGAATTCGCAGGTGCCACCAGGAATCGCGATGCGGGTGCGCAGGCTGTGCAGCCACTCGATGTCGGCCAGCGACTGCCCCGGCTTGCCGGCCTGCGACTGCAGCGACTGATAGCAGGCGTCCATCTGGCCAATCACCTTGTCGAGTACCGCTTCGGCGATGGCCGGGTTGCCGCGGTAGCTGGCGTAGAGCTGCTTGTGGCGCTCCAGGTCCTTCAGCAGCTCGGACTTGAGGTCGGCGCGCGCAGCGACTTCGATGACCTCGAAGATGGTGGCCAGCGCGTAATGGTGGTCGACCGCGTCATCGCGCCCGACCAGCCGGCCAAGGCGGCGAAACAGGTGCTCCAGACGCAGGCAGGTGCGGACGTGTTCGTTGAACGGGTACTCGTAGAGCATCGCGCGGCAGCCAGGGTTCGCGCGATCATAGCGGCCTTGCCGGCCCCGCTAAGGGGCTGGCCGCGCGAGCATGCAGCCGAGCAGCGTCCACAGCGCAGACACCTCGTCGCGCAGCGCCTGCATCGACAGGGTGTCGTTGCAGATCACCGCATCGGCCGCAGCCAGTCGCTGCGCGCGCGTGGCCTGCGCCGCCACGATGGCCTGCACGGCCGTGCGCTCCAGAGCGCTGCGCGCCATCACCCGCGCGATTTGCGTCTCGGGGCTGCAGTCGATCACCAGCACGCGGTCGACCTGCTGGCGCCAGCGACCCGACTCCACCAGCAGCGGCACGTCAAACACGATGACGCGGTGCCCGCCGGCCACAGCTGCGCGCGCCTGTGCATCGATGGCACGGCCCACCAGCGGGTGCACGATGGCCTCGAGCCGTTGCTTGGCCTGCGGGTCGCGAAAGACGAGCTCGCGCATGCGCTCGCGCGCCAGCGCGCCGTCGGCGCCAATGTAGTCATCGCCAAACGCAGCGCGAATCGGCTCGATCGCGGCGCCGCCGCTGGCAGTGGCCGCGCGCGAGCAGGCGTCGGCGTCGACCAGCGCCGCGCCCAGGCCCACCAGCATCTGCGCCACCGTGCTCTTGCCGCTGCCGATGCCGCCGGTCAGGCCAAGTCGCAACACGCCGCTTGCAGGCTGCATGGCGTCAGATACCCATCATCGATAGCACGCGCTGCGGGCCGACGGCCATCGCGGTCAGGCCGCCCAGCGCGAGAAAGGGGCCAAAGGGCATCACCCCGCCTTCGCGCAGGCCGCCACGCACTTTGAGCGCGATGCCGATCACCGCGCCGACCACCGAGGCCATCAGCAGCACCGGGATCAGCGCCTGCCAGCCCATCCACGCGCCGATCGCGGCAAACAGCTTGAAGTCGCCGTAGCCCATGCCGTCCTTGCCGGTCAGCAGCTTGAAGCCCCAGAACACGCTCCACAGCGACAGATAACCCACCGCAGCACCCCACACCGCATCGGACAGCGTGATCGCATTGAGCCCCACCGCGGTGGCCAGCAGGCCGGCCCACAGCAGCGGCAGGGTGATGTCGTCGGGCAGCAGCGTGGTGTCCCAGTCGATGGCGGCCAGCGCAATCAGCGCGGCACCAAAGCCGGCCCACAACGCGCCTTGGGCGCCCAGGCCCCAGCGCAGTGCGCAGGCGGCAAACAGCGCGCCGGTGAGCAGCTCCACCGCCGGGTAGCGCCAGCCGATGGGCGCCGCGCAGGCCGAGCAGCGGCCACGCAGGCGCAGATAGCTCAGCACCGGAATGTTCTCGTGCCAGGCGATGGCGTGGCCGCAGTGCGGGCAGCGCGAGCGCGGCCGCATCAGGTTGAAGGGCTCTTCTGCTGCAGCCGCTGCGGTGCCGGCGGACGGTGTGGCGGGTGTTGCGGCGGGGTTGGTGTGGCCGCTTTCGCTTGCGTGGCCCAGCAGTTCGGCGCAATCGGCCGCCCAGCGCCGCTCGAGCATGCGCGGCAGCCGGTGGATGACAACATTGAGGAAGCTGCCGATCAGCAGCCCCAGCACGCCGGCCAGCAGCGCGGCGTCCCAGCCCGGGGGCAGCATCAGACGACGGCGCCGAGCTTGAAGATCGGCAGGTACATCGAGACCACGATGCCGCCGATCAGGCCCCCCAGGAAGACGATGATGATCGGCTCGAGCAGGCTCGACAGGCCCGCCACCATGTCATCGACCTCCTGCTCGTAGAAGTCGGCCGCCTTGCCCAGCAGGTGGTCCAGCGCACCGGACTCTTCGCCGATGGCCGTCATCTGCAGCACCATCACCGGGAACAGCTTGGTGGCGGTCATCGAGTTGGTGAGGCTGGTGCCGGTGGCCACGTCCTGCTGGATCTTGCGGGTGGCGTTGAGGAACACCACGTTGCCCGAGGCGCCGCCCACCGAGTCCAGCGCTTCGACCAGCGGCACGCCCGCGGCGAACATGGTCGACAGCGTGCGCGTCCAGCGCGCCACCACCGACTTGTAGACCAGCTCGCCGAACACCGGCAGGCGCAGCATCACGCGGTCCATGGTCTCCTGCAGCGTCTTGCTGCGCTTCCACGTGTAGAAGAAGAACCACAGGCCACCGCCGATGGAGCCGAAGATCAGCCACCAGTACTTGACGAAGATCTCGCTCAGGCCGATCACGAACAGCGTGGGCAGCGGCAGGTCGGCGCCGAAGGACGAGAACACCTGCTTGAACGCCGGGATCACGAACAGCATGATCACCGACACCACGATGAAGGCCACCACGATCACCGCGATCGGGTACATCAGCGCCGACTTGATCTTCGACTTGATGCCCTCGATCTTCTCCATGTAGGTGGCCAGGCGGTCAAGCAGCGTGTCCAGGATACCGGCTGCCTCGCCGGCTTCGACCAGGTTGCAGTACAGCGAGTCGAAGTAGATCGGATGCTTGCGGAACGAAGCCGACAGCGACGTACCGGTTTCCACATCGGTGCGGATGTCGTTGAGCAGCTTGTTCAGGCGCGGGTTGGGGTTGCCGCGCCCGACGATGTCAAAGGCCTGCAGCAGCGGCACGCCGGCCTTCATCATCGTGGCCAGCTGACGGGTGAACAGCGCCACGTCCTTGGGCTTGATCGCCTTGCCGCCGCGCATCTTGCGCTTGCGCATGCGCGTGGGCGAGATGCCCATGCGGCGCAGCTGCGAGCTGGCCTGCCCGTCGCCCGAGGCGCGCAGTTCCCCCGAAACCGGCTTGCCATTGCGGTCTCGACCTTCCCACTGGAACAGGTATTCGGTGACTTTGGGAGCGCGTGTGGCCATGGTCGGGTCGGGTGTGACAGGCAGTAGGGTGGCTCAGGCGATCGGCAGGCCGCTCATTCGTTGGTGACGGCTTGCACTTCCTCCAGCGAGGTCAGGCCTTGCTTCACCTTGATCAGGCCCGACTGGCGCAGCGAACGCACGCCCTCGCGGCGTGCCTGGGTTTCGATGTCGAGCACGCTGCCTTCGCGCAGGATGATGCGCTGGATCTCTTCGCTGATCGGCATCACTTCGTAGATGCCGACGCGGCCGCGGTAGCCGCCGTTGCAGGCGTTGCAGCCCACCGGCCGGTAGGGTGTCCAGCTGCCGTCGAGTTCGGCCTCGGCGAAGCCCGCCTCCAGCAGCGCTTCGCGCGGCAGGTCGGCTTCGGTCTTGCACACGCTGCACAGCCGGCGTGCCAGTCGCTGCGCGGTGATCAGGATGACACTGGAGGCGACGTTGAAGGGCGCCACGCCCATGTTGCGCAGTCGCGTGAGGGTGCTGGGCGCATCGTTGGTGTGTACCGTGGACATCACCAGGTGGCCGGTCTGCGCGGCCTTGATCGCGATATCGGCGGTCTCCAGGTCGCGGATCTCGCCGACCATGATGATGTCCGGGTCCTGCCGCAGGAAGGAGCGCAGCGCTGCGGCAAAGGTCAGGCCCGCCTTGTCGTTGACGTTCACCTGGTTGATGCCCGGCATGTTGATCTCCGACGGGTCTTCCGCGGTGGAGATGTTCACGCCCGGCTTGTTCAGCAGGTTCAGGCAGGTGTACAGCGACACCGTCTTGCCCGAGCCGGTGGGGCCGGTGACGAGGATCATGCCGTAGGGGCGCTGGATCGCCTTGAGCAGGCGTTCCTTTTCTTCCGGCTCGTAGCCCAGCGCATCGATGCCCAGCCGCGCGCTGCTGGAATCGAGGATACGGATCACGATCTTCTCGCCAAACAGCGTGGGCAGCGTGCTGACGCGGAAGTCGATCACCCGCTCCGGGCCGATCTTGAGCTTCATGCGGCCGTCCTGCGGCACGCGCTTTTCGGCGATGTCGAGCTTGGAGATCACCTTGATGCGCGAGGCCAGCTTGTCCTTGATGGCCACCGGCGGGCTGGCGATCTCGCGCAGCTCGCCGTCGATGCGAAAGCGCACCCGGTAATGCTGTTCGTAGGGCTCGAAGTGCAGGTCCGACGCGCCCATGCTGATGGCATCAAGCAGCATCTTGTGCAGGAACTTGACGACCGGAGCGTCATCGACCTCCGATGCGTTGGCGCCCACCTGCTCGTCGCTGTTGTCGGCGGCCAGCGCGTTCTCGTCGAATTCGAATTCGGCGCCCAGCAGCCCCTGCATGGCCTCGGCAGTGGACGTGCCCGCGGTCTCGAGCGCCCGCATGAGCTTGTCGTGCTCGACAACGATCCAGTCCACATTGAGCTGGGTGGAAAACTGGATCTTCTCGGCCGCCTGCTTGTCGGTGGGGTCGGCGGTGGCCACCATGATGCGGTTGCCACGCTTGCTCAGCGGCAGCACCCGGTACTGGGTGCAGGTCTTCATGTCGACCAGCTCACGCGGCAGCCGCTTGAGGTCCACCGCATCCAGGTCCAGCAGCGGGGCGCTGAACGAGGCCGACATCACATAGGCCAGGTCGATCGGCGACACGGCGCCGGATGCCGTCAACTCGGAAACGAAGCTGGTCTTGTCGGCGAGTGCCTTGCGGTACAGCTCTTCGGCCCGGCCGGGTGGCAATTTGCCGGCACTGACCAAAGCGCGGCCGATGCCTGGCAGGGCCAGGGGGGCGTTCAGGGTGGCGGTATCGATGGCGGCCATGAAAAATGAGTGGGCGCGGCAGGATGCGCTGCGCCCCGGATCATCCCATGATCGTCGATTCGTGTCCGGAAGTAAACGGTTGTACGGCCCCGGGTGGCCCCGGATGCGGCACCCGCGAGACACGCAGCGGGACGGACGCAAGCCGATCCCGAAAACCCGGGGCGCGCGGCGCGGTCGTTGGAAAAGAAGGGGGGAGGAAGAAGGGGACTGGTCGGGGTGAGAGGATTCGAACCTCCGGCCTCTACGTCCCGAACGTAGCGCTCTACCAGGCTAAGCTACACCCCGATGACCTTGCGGTCAGGAAGCGCCACAACTGCTGCTGCGACGTCTTCAAAATCAAGCGCCGGATTGTAGCAAAGGCGGCTGCGCGGTCGCGAAGGTCAGCGACGCGATGCGGCGCGGCGTGACGTTTCAGGTTTGAAGCTTCAGGTCCGTCGTCCGAGCAGCTGCTCTGCCAGCGCGCGCAGGGCGCGCGAGTGCGAATTGGCCGGAAGCACCTCGGTGGCGACGACCGCGCGGCGTGCTTCGGCCGCTGCCGCTTCACGCGCAACGTCGATCGCGCCGGTGCTGCGCACGATGGACACGATCTCTTCCAGCCGATCCACCGAGCCCTGCTCGATCGCTTCGCGGATCACGCCGGCCTGCTGCTCGTTGCCGCGCTGCATCGCTGCGATCAGTGGCAGCGTCGCCTTGCCCTCGCGCAGGTCGTCGCCCAGGTTCTTGCCCATTTCGGCGCTGTCGCCTTCGTAGTCGAGCACGTCGTCGATGACCTGGAAGGCAGTACCCAGGGCCTGACCATAGTCGGCGCAGGCGGTTTCCACCGCCTCGGGGCTGCCTGCCAGCACCGCGCCAAGCCGGCTGCTGGCTTCAAACAGCTTGGCGGTCTTGGAGCGGATCACGCGCAGGTACTCGGCCTCGGACAGCGAGGCGTCGTGCATGTTCATCAGCTGCAGCACCTCGCCTTCGGCGATCACGTTGGTGGCGTCGGCCAGGATGCGCATGATGCGCATCTCGCCGCACTCCACCATCATCTGGAAGGCGCGCGAATACAGGAAGTCGCCCACCAGCACGCTGGCCGGGTTGCCGAAGCTTTCGTTGGCGGTCGGGCGGCCGCGGCGCAGGGTCGACCCATCGACCACATCGTCATGCAGAAGTGTGGCGGTGTGGATGAATTCCACCACCGCAGCCAGCTTGTGCCGGTCGGGCGAATGCACCCCAAGCGAGCCGCAGGTCAGCAGCAGCAGGGCCGGGCGCAGGCGCTTGCCTCCGGCCGAGATGATGTAGCGCGCCACCTCGCCGACCAGCGGCACGCCCGAATCCAGCCGGTCGCGGATCACCGTGTCCACCGTGGCCATGTCTTGTGCCACCAGCGCCAGGGCATCGGCAGGGGTGGCGGGCGAGGGCGACAGCACGAGGCAGACTTTCGGGTCGTACGGGGCGGAACAAGCGGAACCGGCGTATCGGCCGCGAGGCGAGCGCGGATTATAGGAAGCCGGGCCGCCTTGGCGCCTTGGTAACAGGCTGCGACGGCAGGCCGCATCGCGGCGGCCTCTCGCAGCCGCCCGGTACGCGCCGCATGTTAGTGGCCGCACACCCTGACCGGGGCCCGTGCTATACTCTTGGGCTCTGCGGAAATCCGTCCGCAGGCTTTCTTTGAAAGAGGTCAAACATGTACGCGGTCATAAAAACCGGTGGCAAGCAGTATCGCGTTGCCGCTGGCGAGAAGATCAAAGTAGAACAGATTGCTGCGGACGTTGGCCAGGAAATCGTGATCGACCAGGTTCTGGCTGTCGGAGACGGCGCCGAACTCAAGGTGGGGACGCCCCTGGTATCCGGCGCCACCGTGAAAGCCACCGTCGTGGCCCACGGCAAGCATGACAAGGTGCGCATCTTCAAGATGCGTCGTCGCAAGCACTATCAAAAGCGCCAGGGCCATCGCCAGCAGTTCACCGAACTGCAGATCGGCGCCATCAGCGCTTAAGGAGCACGGAACATGGCACAGAAAAAAGGCGGCGGCTCCACACGCAACGGCCGCGACTCCAAACCCAAGATGCTGGGTGTCAAGGCGTTCGGCGGCGAACTCATCAGCGCCGGCTCGATCATCGTGCGCCAGCGCGGCACGCGCTTCCATGCCGGCACCAATGTCGGCATTGGCAAGGACCACACCCTGTTTGCGCTGGTCGACGGCCATGTGTCGTTCGCGACCAAGGGCGCGTTGAACAAGCACACGGTCAACGTCACCCCGGCCTGAGCCTGAAGGCTTTCCGGCACGAAAGCCCTGCGCCACGGCTGCAGGGCTTTTTTGTTGGCGCGCTGCCCGCACACCCTGTGACCCCACTGCCATGAAGTTCGTTGACGAAGCCTTCATCGACATCGCCGCTGGCGATGGCGGCAACGGCTGCGTGTCCTTCCGGCACGAGAAGTACAAGGAGTTCGGCGGACCCAACGGGGGTGACGGCGGACGCGGCGGGCATGTCT
>JACCDK010096697.1_pt1 | contig 13727 bp, 12 predicted proteins | sample 7445871 | NCBI WGS metagenome assembly JACCDK01 (sample SAMN15323436, study PRJNA562643) | freshwater metagenome | isolation source: river surface water | place: USA:Blue River Watershed | collected 2017-08-15 | reverse complement strand
TAATCATAATACTCGCCCCACCCGGAGCTTTTTCTTCTGCTGGCTGAAACAACAATTTCACAGTTCCTTCGAAATCGTCTTTTATTTGTTGCAAAATTTGAGCGGTGCCCAGTAACGATGAAGTATGAACATCATGACCGCAAGCGTGCATCACTCCCGGATTCTGCGACTTATAGGAAACTTCATTTGTCTCAATAATTGGTAGGGCGTCCATGTCGGCCCTAAGCGCCACTACCTTCTTGGTGGGATTCTTGCCCTCAATTAAAACCACCAATCCAGTATTGGCAATTTCTTGCGTTTTAAGCCCCATAGCCTCCAATTGTGTTTTCACATATTTTTGGGTTTCAAATTCTTGAAACGACAATTCTGGATGCGCGTGCAAATGTCTTCTTCTTTCTATTGTTTGTTGAGCAATTTCGTTAGAAAGCGTTTTTACTTTTTGGAGTAGGGCGTTCATATGCAGTTATTTTAAAGCAAAAATACAAAAAATGCGGGATGCTACCTATTCTGTTGCTTAGCCCTTGATTATTAGGAATTTATTCTCTAATTTTAAAGACAAGAGATTTAGAGGGAAAAGGGTCACCATTTAAACTTTTGTACATGAGTCGGAAAGTTTTAGTTCTCAACCAAGATTACAGCGCACTTGCTGTATGTTCCATGCCGAAGGCCTTCTTATTGGTCTTTTTAAACAAGGCAGATTTAGTTGCTGCCTCCACTACCGAGCAGCTTCATTCCATTACACAAACCTTTCCGTACCCATCGGTCATCCGACTGAACCGATATGTATATTTCCCGTACAAGGGTGTGGTTCTTACTCGTCAAAATATTTTCAAAAGAGACAATTACACTTGCCAGTATTGTGGTTCAAAAGAACATTTGACCCTCGACCACGTAGTCCCAAAATCTCGACAAGGACGAACCTCGTGGGACAACCTAACAACTGCCTGCAAATACTGTAACTCCAAAAAAGGAGACATGACCCCTGAAGAAGCAGGCATGGTTTTAAATCAAAAACCATTTAAGCCATCTTTTATTATGTTTTTGCGAAATTTTTCTGGAATTTTGGATGCGCAATGGCTACCATTTGTAGGAGCCAAGGTTGAACATATCGTTTAATATGAAGATTTCGTTTATTGGTGCTGGTAATGCCGCTTGGCAATTGTCTAGAACATTTGAAAACGCCGGAAATTCGGTTATGGAAGTATTCAGCAGGCATGCTACCCATGCCCGCGACCTCATTCAATATCTTTACAATGCTCACATACAAGAAGATCTGGACTTCTCTGAATCGGCAGCATCAGTCTTTTTCTTATGTATACCAGAAAGTGCCTATCCGCAAGTTTTAAAGGAACTCGTTTTACCTAAAGATGCTGCCCTCGTGCTTGTTTCGGGGCATTTTAGCATTGCAGAGGCAACAGCATTGTACGACCCTGCCTTGGAAAACAACAATCCAATCGGCGTACTTTATCCGGTTCAATATCTTCAAAAAGGGGTACAAACAAAATTAGAAGACAGTTTAATTTGTGTTGAAGGGAATACTCCACAAATGGAAACCCTTTTAAGTGCTTTTGGTAAAATGTTGAGCAAGGTGGTATATGCTGTTACGGAGGAAGAAAGAAGAAAAATAAGGCTTTCGGCCTTATTGATGGGGGATTTCTCACGAATACTCTGGGAAAAAGCAGAAGAATTAATGAAAAGTATAGAATTAGATACGAACCTTCTTCTCCCATTAGTAAAAAATCACCTTGCCCATGCACAACAACATTTCCCATACTTAAACCGAGCAGAAAAAGATTTTCTATCACAACCACGACATGTTCGAGAAATGGAAGACATGCTAGATGGGAGAGAGTTCCTTGAGGTTTTTGAGCATTTTACTAAAATGATTAAAAAGGGAGAATAATTACTATCTTTGCGGAGATTTTTACCAGATAAACATCCTATGCTTGAGCAGTTAGAGGCTATTAGAGAACGGTTTCTTGAAGTTGAACAACAAATAGCCATGCCGGAAGTAGTTTCCGACTTAAAAAAATTTAAAACCCTAAGTAAAGAGTATAAAGATCTACAAAAAATTGTAGAGCAATACTTGGCATTCCAAAAGCTTCTTTCCAATATAGATGAAGCCAAGGATGTTATTGCCAACGAAAAAGACGAAGATTTTCGCGACATGGCCAAGGCCGAACTAGAAACATTACTTCCTCAAAAAGAAGAAATGGAAGCCATGTTGAAAGAAATGTTAATTCCGAAAGACCCTAACGATTCGAAAGATTGTATCCTTGAGGTGAGAGGTGGAACGGGTGGCGATGAAGCTGCTATTTTCGCAGGTGATTTGTTTAGAATGTACCAGCGCTATGCAGAAAGCCAGGGCTGGACCTTCCAAATTATGGACTACACCGAAGGCACTTCAGGTGGCTATAAAGAAATTATTGCATCGGTTCAGGGGGAAGACGTTTACGGTAAATTAAAATTTGAATCGGGTGTGCATCGTGTACAACGCGTTCCTGCAACCGAATCGCAAGGTAGAATACATACCTCCGCGGCCTCTGTTGCTGTATTGCCAGAAGCCGACGAAGTGGACGTTCAAATCAACATGAATGATATCCGCAAAGATACCTTCTGTTCTTCGGGTGCTGGTGGGCAGTCGGTAAATACTACCTATTCTGCCGTGCGTGTAACACACATCCCAACAGGTTTGGTGGTACAATGCCAAGACGAGCGTTCGCAGATCAAGAACTTTGAAAAAGCCATGACAGTATTGCGTTCGCGTTTATATGAGATTGAATTGGCGAAGCAAAATGCCGAAATTGCTGGAAATAGAAAGTCGATGGTTGGCTCCGGAGACCGTTCAGATAAAATTAGAACATACAACTACCCTCAAGGTCGAGTTACCGACCACCGAATTGGGTTCACGGTTTACAATTTGCCTGTCGTAATGGACGGCGATATAGGAGAGTTTATTGAGCAACTTAGAATTGCTGAAAATGCTGAAAGACTGAAAGAGGGGGCCGTTTAGGCCTTCTCTAATTTAAACGAAAACGTCGTTCCCTTATCTACTTTAGAGGCCACCATGATTTTCCCGCCATGCGCCTGAACAATATGTTTAACAATAGATAAGCCTAGGCCAGACCCCCCAGAAATTTTAGTTCTACTTTTATCCACACGATAAAAACGATCAAACAAACGAGGTAAGTGCTCTGGCGGTATGCCCGGACCTTTATCTTTCACCTGAATTTCATAGGTTTTATTTCGTTCAATCACTTGAATAGTAACCTTCCCACCCTCGTTGCCATATTTAATACTGTTGTCTACCAAATTGATAAGCACTTGCGAAATACGCTGAAAGTCGGCTTTCACCTTTATCGATCCTTCGGGCGCAGTTAAGTTAAAGGAAACCGATTTGAGTCGTGCTTTTGCTTCTAATTGCTCTATCACTTCTGCTATCACATCCCGTAAATCAATGGCCTTTCGATCAATTTTAATCGCACCTGTTTCAATTTGTGAAACAGTTAACAAATCTTTCACCAGTTCGTCTAAGCCATCTAAACTTTTAGCTGCTTTTTCTAAAAACTTGTTTCGAATTTCAGGATCTTCATCGGGGTTATCTAACAAAGTATGCACAAAGCCTTGTGCGGCAAAAATGGGTGTCTTGAGTTCGTGAGAAACATCAGCTAAAAATTCTTGACGGTATTTGGCCGCTTTTTTTAACTCTTTAACCTCATATTCAGTAGAGGAAACATACATATCCAACTCCTTTTTCAATAATTTTATTGGATTTTCTTTCTGAATTAATTGATTTTTGGAGGTAATTTTAAGATTCTTGTTCTTTATCTTTTTAATGTCGTCATACAACTCGTTTACCTGCTTAAATACCACGTAATCGAGCATAAAAAAGATTAAAATAGAGCCAAAAATTAATACAGAAACAAATACCACAAAAAGACTAAAGAAGTCGGAGCTAGGTAGAAAAGAAAGAAAGGCTGTTGCCACACCAGCGATTAAAAATGCTAAAATAAACGACAACAAACGCGGATTAAGCATGGTATTGTTTTTTCGCAAGTTAAGCAATTCAACGAAAAACACCTATCTTTGTACTTTGAAATCGATTATGGATTTAACAATACTCAGCGCCATTTCTCCTGTAGATGGCCGTTACCGCAAGCAAACAGAGGCACTCGCTCCTTACTTTTCAGAATTTGGATTGATTCAATACCGAGTGCGTGTAGAAATTGAATATTTCATTGCACTTTGTGAAATTCCATTAAAGCCCTTGCAACATTTTCCGAAGGCTGTGTACCCTTCCCTAAGAGCCATTTACACACAATTTTCAGAAATTGATGCGCATTGGATCAAGGAAAAGGAAAAGGTAACAAACCACGATGTGAAAGCCGTTGAGTACTTCATAAAAGATAAAATGCTCTCGTTGAAAGAGTATGGCGATTTAAGTGCATTCGTAGAGTTTATTCATTTCGGACTAACCTCACAAGATATCAACAATTCGGCCATTCCACTTTCTATGAAAGAGGCACATGAGGCTATCTTATTGCCGAATATTTTAGAAGTGAAATCGCTAATTGCCCAAGCCGCAGAAACTTGGAAAGACGTGGCACTTTTGGCCCATACACATGGCCAGCCTGCCTCCCCTACTCGTTTGGGAAAGGAATTTCAGGTGTTTATCGAACGCATTGAGCGCCAATTGGACCTATTGGCTCATGTACCATTTAGTGGAAAATTTGGAGGAGCAACGGGCAATTTCAATGCCCATACCGTTACATTTCCTGAAATCAACTGGCCGGCTTTTGCCAACGACCTGCTTTTAAATATGGGAATAAGCAGAAGTAAGCACACCACGCAAATTGAACATTATGACAATTTAGCCGCCTATTTTGATGCGTTAAAACGCATCAATAACATCTTGATCGACTTCTCTCGTGATATTTGGAGCTACATTTCCATGGGCTATTTTAAGCAAAAAATCAAAGCTGGCGAAATTGGCTCTTCTGCCATGCCTCATAAGGTAAACCCCATTGATTTTGAAAATGCTGAAGGAAACCTGGCGACAGCCAATGCTTTGTTCGAATTTTTGTCGTCCAAATTACCTGTGTCTCGTTTACAACGCGATTTGACCGACTCAACTGTCTTACGAAACGTAGGCGTACCCATGGCTCATACCCTCATTGCCCTCAATTCTTTGAAAAAAGGAATTGGTAAATTGGAATTAAACCAGTCGGCAGTGGATGCAGACCTCAACGATAACTACGTGGTAATTGCAGAAGCCATTCAAACGGTGTTGAGAAGGGAGGCCTATCCGCAACCTTACGAAGCATTAAAAGACTTAACGCGAAATAATCAGAAAATTGATAAAGCCGTTTTTGATGCATTTATCGACCGTTTGGACGTTTCTGATGCCATTAAAGCCGAATTGAAACAGATCACCCCATTTAATTATGTTGGAGTAAGGGAGTAAAATTTGTATTTTAGTAATCCCATTTGAATTCCTAATTTATGTCGATAAATTATTTATCCGGACTCAATGAGCCCCAAAGAAATGCTGTCCTTCATACCGAAGGGCCGTTGATGATTATAGCTGGAGCTGGTTCGGGTAAAACAAGGGTACTAACCTATCGGACGGCCTATTTAATTGAACAAGGCGTAGATCCTTTTGCTATTCTTTTATTAACATTTACCAATAAAGCCGCTGGCGAGATGCGCCAGCGTATAGAGAGCGTAATTGGCAACCAAGCGAAAAATATTTGGATGGGCACCTTCCATAGCGTATTTGCCAAAATCTTACGATTCGAAGGAGAGCGCCTGGGCTATACATCAAGTTTTTCCATCTACGATACCGACGACTCCAAGTCTTTGCTTCGCTCCATCATCAAGGAGATGAATTTAGACGACAAAGTTTATAAAGTAAATGTGGTACTAAACCGCATTTCAGCAGCAAAAAACAAGTTGATTGGTCCGGTACAATATTTAAACAATGATGTAATCACATCAGAAGACCGTATGGCCAAATTGCCCGAAATAGGCAATATTTATAAAACATACGCCTTGCGATGCTTCCAAGCGAACGCGATGGACTTTGATGACTTGTTGTTTCAAACGAATGTATTATTCAGAGACCACCTAGACGTGTTGCACAAATACCAACATAAGTTCAAACACGTAATGGTAGATGAGTTTCAAGACACCAACGTTTCCCAGTACCTGATTACCAAAAAGCTATCGGCTGTTCACCGAAACATCTGTGTGGTGGGCGATGATGCCCAAAGTATTTATGCCTTCCGAGGGGCCGATATTCAGAACATCTTGAATTTTGAACGAGATTATAGTGATTTAACAACCATTAAACTAGAGGAAAACTACCGCTCAACAAAAGCGATCGTAGGGGCAGCCAATTCCATTATAGCGAAAAATAGGAATCAACTTAAGAAAAATGTTTTCACCTCAAATGAAAAAGGAGAGGAAATTGAACTGATTCGTGCAACAACAGATGCCGAAGAAGCGCGATTGATTTCGAGCACCATATTTGAAACTAAACAAAGAGATGGCCTCAATTGGTCTGATTTTGCAATTCTATATCGAACCAATGCACAATCGAGATCCTTTGAAGAGGCACTTAGAAAGCTAAACATCAAATACAGAATTGTTGGTGGATTATCATTTTATCAACGAAAAGAAATTAAAGACCTTTTGGCTTACTTACGTTTTGTCATTAATCAACAAGATGAAGAGGCCTTTAAGCGTATTATAAATTTACCGAAAAGAGGCATTGGAGATACAACCATTGCCAAAATTGCCGTTACTGCTGCTGAAAACAATGTTTCTATTTGGGAAGTAGTTTCGAATATTCAACAATTCAGTGGAAGAGGTACCCAGGCTATTGAAAACTTTGCTGACTTGATTAAATCCTTTAAAATTTTGGTTGAAATAGAGCAAAAAGACGCCTATGAGGTAGCTAATCATGTGGCAAAGGCATCTGGTCTTTTGCGAGAATTGTACGAGGACAAAACAGTGGAGGGCTTAGCACGCTACCAAAATATTCAAGAATTACTGAATGCCATCAAGCAATTTGTAGACAGTGAAGAAAACGAAGACAAGTCGATTGGAACCTTTTTGCAGTCGGTATCTTTATTGACAAATGCCGATACCCAAGAAGACGAAGACACTAAAGACCGGGTTACGATGATGACCATCCACTCGGCCAAGGGCTTAGAGTTTAAACAAGTATTTTTAGTGGGTTTAGAGGAAGACCTTTTCCCTAGCCAGATGATGTTGGCAAGCCAAAGTGATTTAGAAGAAGAAAGGCGCTTGTTTTATGTTGCCATTACGCGAGCAGAAAAGCGATTGTTTGTTTCTTACGCGGAGTCGAGGTACCAATATGGTCGTTTGAAATCTTGCGAACCTAGCAGATTCATTGAAGAGATTGATCCAAACTATATTCGAGTTTCAAAAATTGGAGGGAAGAAAGAAGTTTCAGGTTTTAAGCCAATGCAAAAAGTGGGCGGATTTGGACAAAAACCTAGCTTGAATGCGGGACAGCAATTGATTCAAAAACCGGCAAATACCAACTATCAGCATGTTAGTAGCAACAACTTTGTGCCTAGCAATCCTTTGGAATTGAAAGATGGCATGAAAGTGGAGCACCAGAAATTTGGTTTCGGAACCATTCAACGAATTGAAGTAAACGGTGCGGAACGAAAGGCAATTATTCTATTTGAAAAAGGCGTAGGAGAAAAAACACTTTTACTTAGTTTTGCCAAGTTGATGATTGTTTCTTAGTTTTTCAATAAAATAAAAATGAACGGGAGTCATTTTCTGACTTGTTTCAGAAACGGTGTAAAATCCGTTTTGATATTTAGCAAAAGCTAAGGCTTCACCCTGAGGTTCAAATTTACTAGGTACAACAATTGGTTTTCTTTGCAAAGCGTCTGGAATTGACTCATAAAAGTTTTTTTGCCAGTAAAAAACCTGAAAGTAATTTCTTACTAAAACCTCCTCATTGCTACTTGCCACCGCTGCACCAGTCAAATAATACAATTTTTCAATCAAATTTAATGTTGTAGTAGGAATCGAAAACCTAAGTTTAAAATGTTTTTTGGCTTCTACTATTTGATTCCAATTTTTTGAGGGGATCTCATAGAGTATTTTTTGTTTTTCACGTTTCGACAAAACAAACAATTCTCCCGTACGTTGATCTATCAGTAAAGACTCCATGTCTTTAGGTTCATCGGGTAATTTAAATTCTATTTTTTGAATTTCGGTAATTACTCTGTTACCTAGGATTGCCTCTTCGAAACGGGGCTCTTTAAAACGATAAATAAAATAACTCGAATATTGACCATTATTATCCCCGATATCGGCCAGATAGATCCAAGATTGCCCTTGTGGGTCAACCCAATTCCCCATATCTTCCCAATCTCTGTTAACTAAACCTTTTAAAATAAAATCTAATTTCCCTTTACCATTAGATGAAATCAAGAAAACCCGAGGTAGGTCTCCAGAGTCGTTATGGGTCCAAAACAGGTTTTGATTGTAATGACTTGCAACAAGTCCGGACGCTTCGGCAATTTCAACATTCTCAAGAATACCTACATCTTTTGGGTTTGAAAACTTTACGCCATCTGATGACTTATCGAGAATGAATTGAGACCGACAAGCCCACAAAAACAAACAAAAAAAGACTAAAATAAGTTGATTTTGCCTTTTCATTTCCGTTTAAAGAAGTATAAGTTGGTCGGAATTGAGTAGTCGGCTGTTTCAGAAAGGGTAAAATAGCCGTCGGCTGTCGAGGAAAAAGTTACGCCTTCTCCCTGAGGTTCCCCTAAATTATTGCTAATCAGGCTGTATCGTGTAAAACTTGGAACTACCCTAGCCTGACGAGAGAGTGCTTCAGGAATTGTTTCCCCCGTCTTTCTTTTCCAGTAGTAAATTTCGCCATAATTTCTAATAAGAATCTCGGAGTTGTCTGGCGAAACAGAACCATCCGTTATGTAAAAATATGTTTTCACATTTTGGTTCGAAGAAAATGGATTGGAGAAATCGAGGTCTGCTATAAATTCGGCGGTAGTAGTATTTCCATTAACCAACTTATCTGCCGAGATTTTATATAATTTCTTTTGATCTTCTCTTTTGGAGATAATAAAAATGTCTTTCGACTTTTGATCGATAAGAATGGCCTCCATGTCTCGCTTGGTACCATCTGAAAGGGTAAATTGTAATTTAGAAATTCCAGTAACTGTACGATTAGGTTGAGCGGGGTCTAGAGTTGGCTCTTTGAACCAATATAACATGTAGCTGTCGTACCTTGCCAAATTATCGCCTGTATCGGCTACAAAAAGCGTTGAACTGCCTTCGCTTTCCTTAAAAATACTCATTGATTCCCAATCTCTATTTGTAACTCCAGACAAAGTAAAATTATAAACTCCTTTTGCGTTGCTACCATTCACCAAAAAGATTTTATTGGGATTACTTGAATCATTTAAAGCCCATATATAGCCCGGATTTGTATTTGAGTAAACCATTCCAGATGCCTCGTCGAGTTCAGGATTTTCAATGATTCCCTTATCTTGAACTTCAGAAAAAGAGGCTGGTGTTGGTTCAACAGGAGGTGTTGGCGTAGGCGATGTTTTTTCACACGACGATACTATTCCGACAATAGCCAAAGCCACTAAACCATTTATACATTTACCAATCATACTACGCTTTTAACTCCTCTTGTAAAGTAATTTTTACCTTCTTAATTCTTTTGGTATCGACCGATTGCACCTTAAATTCAAATTCGCCAAACTGAATGGCCTCGCCTGTACTCGGAATTCTACCAAACAATTCAATTAACATACCCCCAAGTGTTTCACTTTCACCTTTGGCATTTTCAAAATAATCAGATGCCAAATCTAAGGCTCTTGTTAAATCATTCAATGAAGTTCTAGCCTCAAAAAGGTAAACATTGTCTGCTAATTTTTTGTATTCCAACTCCTCAACATCAAACTCGTCGTTGATTTCCCCAACGATTTCCTCAATGATATCCTCCATAGTCACTAAGCCTTTTGTTTCGCCATATTCATTCACTACAATGGCCATATGCACTCTTTTTTCCTGAAAATCATACAGAAGATCATCAATCTTTTTGTTTTCAGGAACAAAAAATGGTTGATGAATCAGCGACTGCCAATCAAAATTTTCGTCTTTATCAATATGTTTTAACAAATCTTTGATATAAAGGATTCCCTCTATTTTATCCAAGGTATCAACATAAACGGGTACACGGGAATAACCATTTTTATTGATCTTATCCATCAATTCATGGTAATCGAGAGAGGTCTCAAAAGCAACAATTTCCGGCCTTGGTTTCATAACACCTTTCACAGAGATATTGCCGAAGTTTAGAATTCCTTTTAAAATGTCCTTTTCTCGCTCGGAAGTATTTTCGTTGGTAGTGATTTCCAATGCATGATTTAGTTCTTGCGTGGTAAGCGTATAGGATTTTCGTTCTACATTCTTTTCAATGAGGTTTGATATGCCCATCAATGTTTTAGCAATTGGTGAAAACAAAAATGAAAAGAATTCAATCAGTGGACCTGCAAAGAGCGCAAATTTCAAATTGTTTTGTTGTGCCCAAACCTTTGGGATTAATTCACCGAAAAAAGTAATGATAAATGTAACCCCGAATAATAAAACCAATGTTACCCAAATCGTTTCGAGCGATTCACCGCCCAATAATTGCTCGGTTAAATAATTAGAAAGGGTAATAAAGATGATGTTTACAAAATTTATGGCAATTAGCAGAGTAGCAAGAAGTTTTTGAGGCTTGTTTAAAAGCTTGGTTACAATTTTTTCTGATTTTCCTTCATTTTCTCGGATGTTTGCTCGCTGCTCATTATTCAATGAAAAAAAGGCTACCTCAGCACCTGCCAAAAGGGCCGTAAGAAACAAAAGAGCTAGTAAAAAGATACCTATGAAAAAAGCTGAACCGAAGGTTATACTGGGTTCAATTAACATAAAAAAGGGAACCGAAAAGGGGTCAGGGTCCATAAATAAAAGTAGATGATCCGTACAAAATTACGAAAAAGGAAGGTAGCACCCCATTTTTTTAAGAGAAAATTGAGGTGCTACGTCAGAATTGTTAAAAAGGAAGGTCGTCCTCTTCTTCAGAACTTAAGAAAGCTGGAGCGGGTTCTTGCACATTAGTTGGCGCTAAATTACCCATGCTTGGCGCTGCTTTTTCTTTGGGTTCATTGTTATTTCCACCATCGCGCGAACCAATTAAATTCATAGAGGTTGCTCTGATTTTGTAAGATCTAGCCGTATTTCCGTTTTTATCTTGGTATTCTTCAGAACGAATTTTGCCCTCAATGTAGACCTGGTTTCCCTTTTTCAAATATTGCTCAGCAATAGACGCAAGGCCATCCCACAACTCCACCCGATGCCACTCGGTTTGATCTACCCGTTGACCTTCTTTGTTGGTGTAGGATTCGGAAGTGGCTATTGAGATATTTGCCACCTTTGCACCACTTGGTAAAAAACGGACTTCTGGGTCTTGGCCCAAATTTCCTAGTAAAATAACTTTATTTACTCCTGCCATAATTGTTAAAATTTAAAGGTTAGTAAGCCAAAGGTAAGCAATAAGCGGTTTCAAAAAACAAGCTATAAATTATTATCAATTAGTAGATTAGAGATTAAAACCGATTTGCCTAGTTTTTCGAATTCAGTGGGGCTTTTCCAGCTAAAATCGCCTAAACTTTCAAATGTAAAATTATCAGGAATCTGAATATGCCATGCTTGGCAATGAATTTTTTGATGACTTAATTGATGTACCTTAGGTGGCACTAATGCGCGCCAAATTCCGGGTAAAATTTGCAAAATTTTGTCATTTTCAAGGATTTCTTCCAAGGTTTTAAACTCCTTGTCTTCCACTAAATAAAATTCGTATAATCCTTGCCAAATGTCTTTATTTTGACGTTTTTGAACTAAGAAGGTTTTGTTTTTTTCGATGACAAAATATTGAAAATAACGGGTTGTTATTTTCTGTTTTTTTGACTTTACCGGCAATTCTTTTGTTTTCTTTTCAGCAAATGCGTAGCAGCTAGATTGCAGTGGGCAGCTTTCACAAAGTGGTTGAGGGCTGCATTGCAACGATCCGAATTCCATGATGGCTTGGTTAAACATGGCCGCCCTACCGGCGGGCATGAGATCGTTGGCCAAATCGGTAAATACTTTACGCGACTTCGCTTCGGCTATATCTTGAAAAATACCAAAATACCTTGACAAAATTCTGAATACATTGCCATCTACCACGGCCTGGTGCTCGTTGTAAGCAAAAGAACTAATAGCAGCTGCTGAGTAAGGTCCAATGCCTGGCAATTTCAATAAATCATCATAATTATTAGGGAAAGTACCATTTAATTCAAAGGCAATATGTTTGGCTGTTTTGTGTAAATTTCTGGCACGTGAATAATAGCCCAAACCTTGCCAAGTACGTAGAACGGTTTCTTCGGATGCTTTGGCCAAATCCATAACGGTGGGAAATTGCTCTTTAAAGGCGAAGAAATAGGGCATACCCTGTTGAACACGCGTCTGTTGGAGAATGATTTCGGAGAGCCAAATAAGGTAAGGGTCGTTGGTGTTACGCCATGGTAAATCTCTGGCATTTTTGGCATACCAATTTAAGATGGAAAGACTAAATGGATGAACCTTCGACATGATTTTTTGTAAAGATACAGCAAAAAAAATTACAACATTCTGTGTTGAGTATTTTCAATTGTGGTTGAAAAAGACTAATTTTGTAGCCCCATTGAAAAATGGGAGTGTAATTATTTGTGAAAGAGACTATTAAAAATTTACTATTGTGACAAAGGCAGATGTAATTGCTGAGATTGCCAGCAAAACAGGGATTGAAAAAAAAGATGTATCTGAAACATTGGAAACGTTTTTCGAAGTTGTGAAAGACAATTTATCGAAACAAGAAAACATTTACATACGTGGATTTGGAAGCTTTATTAATAAAAAGAGAGCTAAAAAAATTGCTAGAAACATTTCATTGAATACAGCGATTACCATCGACGAGCACTATGTGCCAAGTTTTAAACCTGCGAAGGTTTTTGTAGAACAAGTTAAAACAAGCGTTATCCCGACCGAAGGTTAATTAAACTGGGAGTCCAGGCTTATGAAAAAATCACAATTATTGATTATTGGCATTGGACTAGCGTTGGTTATTGGTTTATATCAACTACCAAAAGGAAACGTAAGTAATAAAAATGCTTCGGAAGCAGGAGGGGCCAATCGCGATGCGGCGGCAGCAAATGCGAAAGAAGAAAAGACTGAAGAAGATCAGCATGTTGCTCCGATGAGCCCTGCCTTGCAACAAAAGATTGCAAGTTTGAAAGCTCAATATGAAAGCAAAAAAGAGATGGGTTCGTTAAATAAACTCATTGATGCTTTCAAGGAGGGGAATCGATTAGACAGTGCCGCATTTTATGCGGAGCAATTTGCGAATCAGTTTCCGAACATAGTGAATTGGACTCGCGCGGCTCAATTGTATTTTGAAGCACAAACGTATGCTTTAAGTGCACAGAAAGGCCAAGCAATGGGTGCTAAAGCGCGTATTTTCTTCGAAAAAATATTGTCTCAAGATCCGAACAATCTGTTGATTAAGTCGAATCTAGCCATGACATACGTTGATACACCTACCCCGATGAAAGGGATTACCCTGCTTCGAGAGGTGATTG
>JACCDK011518204.1_pt1 | contig 13728 bp, 12 predicted proteins | sample 7445871 | NCBI WGS metagenome assembly JACCDK01 (sample SAMN15323436, study PRJNA562643) | freshwater metagenome | isolation source: river surface water | place: USA:Blue River Watershed | collected 2017-08-15 | reverse complement strand
GGCTATGAGCAGGGATGCTCGCAGGTGATGTTCCTCGACGCCGAAACCGGAACCTACATCGAAGAACTCGGCGGCATGAACCTGTTCTTCGTTTACAAAGACGGTCACGTTGCTACCCCAAGCCTCGACGGCACCATCTTGCGCGGAATCACAAGAAATTCGGTGATTCAGCTAATCAAAGACCGCGGCATCGAAGTTCAAGAACGCAAAATCACCCTCGACGAAATGCGTGCCGGTCTCAACTCTGGCGACATCACCGAGGTGTTCGCCTGTGGCACCGCCGCCGTCATCACTCCGGTTGGTCAGTTCAAGAGCCGCGGCGAAACCCTTGGTTCGGCCGATGCTGAGCCGGGTGCGCTCACAGTCAGCCTTCGCGAAGAGCTGACCGGCATTCAATACGGTCGCGTCGAAGACCGCCACAACTGGATGCTCCGCCTGGCCTAATGCGCATCGCAAAGTTCAGTGTCGGCGGAGAAGTTCGCTTCGGTCTAGTCGACGGCCCAGAGTTGGTCGTGTTCAAGGGGCACCCGCTGTTCTCGGGTTACGAAACCACGGGTGAACGAGTGGCACTCAAAGACGTTCAGCTTCTGCCACCGACGCTGCCGACATCAAAGATTGTTTGCATCGGCAAAAACTACGCCGACCACGCCGCCGAAATGGGTGGCGAGGCTCCAAAAGAGCCGCTGATTTTTCTCAAGCCGACCACTTCGCTAATCGGCGATGGCGAGACCATCGTTCTTCCTGAGATTGCCGAACGAGTTGACCACGAGGGTGAGCTCGCCATTGTGATCGGCGATGTTGCCAAGAACGTGACCGAGGCGGCTGCGCTCGACTTTGTGTGGGGTTTCACGATTGCCAACGACGTGACCGCCCGCGACATTCAAGACCGTGACGGCCAGTGGACCCGCGCCAAAGGTTTCGACACCTTTTGCCCGCTCGGGCCTTGGATCGAGACCGATTTTGTGGTGGATGGTCAGACTCTCGAAACTCGCGTCGATGGAGATTTGCGCCAGCACGCCAGCGTCGACCTATTGATCCACAAGGTTCCGCGCATCATCGCGCATGTCTCGCAGGCGATGACCCTGTTGCCGGGCGACGTGATTCTCACCGGAACCCCAGCGGGCATTGGGCGCATCGAAGGCGGTCAGGTGGTCGAGATTTCAATCGAGGGAATCGGAACGCTAACCAACCCGGTTGCGTAGATATTAAGCAACCAATCGTGTTCATACATTTTTGGTGCTGCCCACTAGGATTTTATAAAGTTCATCTAGGGGGATTTATGAAAAAGCTACTTTTTGTATTGGGGCTCGCGGTCGCGTCGGTTCTGGGTTTTGGTGCGCCATCATGGGCCACTGAAACCGACTACAACCAACCAGCGCCGATATTTTATGACCTTTCGCAGGAAAATAGCGAAGTCGAACTGCCTGGCCGTCTGGTGGGTGGCGTCAAATACACAGGAGTCGTGCCAGAAGTTCCAGGAGACAAGACTCCATTGACTTCAGAGGAGCTTGGTAGGCTCGAGCAAATCCAAGACATCGCAATTGTGCTCGAATCTATCGATGGGTCGCCACCAAAGTTGACAAACCAAAGCTCATCGGAGGCTCGTCTGGTGTCTCTCATGGAGCGTGTGGCTAAAAGTTTGGAAGGCCAGACAGCAACCAGTGCAGGGTTCAATGTGGATTCTGAGATGCAAAAAGTAGTAATAGTTACCGACCAATTGGGTGTCGAGTTGATCACTAAAATGTGGACTCCGGATCCAGATTTTGCATTCATCGATTTTCAGTTGAGTGAGTCCTTTGGGTATCCACAAGAGGAACAGTGGAGCGGTGGTGGAAGTTTCGAAGCCACCTGTACAGGTGCTTTCCCAGCGATGAGAGGAAATGCCGTGGGTATTGTGTCTGCTAGGCACTGCTTAGAGGACGAAATTTCTTCTCCAATCTCATACGATGGCCTGATCATTCAAGGCGTAACTTTGCCCGCGGTTGCTATTGATGATGTCGCTTTTGTTGAGTTACTCGGCCCCACGACAGGACTCACCAGAACTTCTATAAATTCCATCGAGCCTATGTATCTGGCACGTAACCCTTTGCTCGGTGAAAGCGTGTGTCACTTCGGCATCACGTCGGGCAAAAAGTGCTCTACTGTGCGTTCGCGGTTTCAGTTGGCTGAGCTCATGGGTGAGCCGGTTAGAAACATAGCCATCGTGCAACATGATGTCAGCGAGCCTGGAGACTCAGGAGGCCCGTGGTTTTCAAATACCCCAAACAAAACGGCGGTCGGCATTCACAGGGGCGTTCTAACCTTTGAGGCTGCAGTTAGGTCCTTTTTCACCATGATTACAAGCATTTCGCTCGTAGGTGCAACTTTGATTTTGACCGGGATTCAGTAAATTCTTTTCTTTATGCGTCTGAGAATCTGAGCCCACTTCGCCCGTATCACCTGTCGCCCAACTCTGTTAGGCAAAAGAGTATGAGCGCTTGAATGATGACTATTGGTCGCCGCGGCTAACGGCTAAACGCGGCCAAAAACTCTACGAGTGTGAGCTTAGATTCGGCGGGGTGCTTGAGGTGAGCATCCGCGCGGATTGCATAGGTATTGCGACGCCCGGTTTTAGTAGCGGTGACAAAACCGCCGGCCACCAAATCTGAAATGATGCCCTGAGTTGCGCGTTCGGTAATGCCAACGGCGGCGGCTATTTCTTTGACGCGGATGTCTGGATTATTGGCAACCTGAACGAGCACGTGCCCGTGGTTTGAAAGAAATGTCCAGCTCATGTTCTCTAGTCTACGAAACACGCACTAAAAATACTGAAAACTAATACCTGATTTAGATTTCTGGTATTGTTCTAATCGTGCCCGACTTATCAGCAGCAATTTCAAGCCTGACCTCAGTCTCAGTTCTGGTCTTCGTTCTCGGTTTTCTAGCCGCCAGACTCAAAAGCGACCTGCGCGTTCCCGACCAGATCTACACCTTCATCTCAATGTTCTTGCTCTTCGGCATCGGCCTCAAGGGTGGCGTGGGGCTGAGCACCATCAATCTCAGCACCGCAGTGGTTCCGCTTGCGCTGACCGTTGGCCTGGGAATCCTCGTGCCTTTTCTCGCCTATGTGACGCTGCGCTACACGACCAAACTCGGGCGAATCGACCTCGGCGCGGTTGCCGCCCACTATGGCTCAACCTCGCTGGTCACGTTCTCGGCAGCGCTGGTGTTTCTCGAGAATCTCAAAATCGAATACGGCGGCTATGCCACGGCGCTACTCGCTGTCATGGAGATTCCTGGTCTGATCATCGGCATCTACCTTGGTTCGCGTCGCCCCGAAAGCAAGGCCGTCGCCACTAAACTCAACTGGGCCGAGACTATGCACGAAATCTTGCTGAGCAAATCGATTGTGCTCTTGGTGGGCGGTCTGCTAATCGGCTACATCACCGGTGCGGTCGGCTATGCCAAGGTCACGCCGATGTTCGTCGACCTGCTGCCTGGCGTTCTGGCGCTCTTTCTTATGCACCTCGGCTTTGTGGCAGGTTCGCAGCTCGAAAAACTCAAAGGTGTCGGCTTCAAGCTGATTAGCTTCGGCATCGTCTTTCCGATATTCGCGGGGATGCTCGCCGTAGCCCTCGGCCGTCTGGCCGGTCTCGGAGTCGGTGACTTGACGGTGCTTGCGGTGCTGGCTGCCAGCGCGAGCTACATCGCCGCCCCGGCAGCCGTGTCGGTTGCGCTGCCGAAGGCCAACCACGGGCTAGCTATCACGGCGGCGCTCGGTGTGACCTTTCCGTTCAACCTCACGCTGGGCATCCCGTTGTATTTGACCTTCTCTCAACTGTTGCTGAACGTTGGGGCTTAGGCACTCTCGCCTAAACTTGAGGTCATCATGACATCGACTTCAATCACCGCGCCTTTTTCGACCGCAACCGGCTCTGACGTTGTGGTGCGTTTCTGCCCGTCACCTACCGGCACCCCGCACGTTGGCCTGGTTCGCACCGCGCTGTTCAACTGGGCATACGCTCGTCACACCGGTGGCAAGTTCGTTTTTCGCATCGAAGACACCGACGCCGAGCGCGACAGCGAAGAGTCATTCGTGATGATTCTCGAGGCCCTGCGTTGGCTGGGTCTGAACTGGGATGAAGGCGTGGGCGTCGGCGGCCCAAACGAGCCTTACCGCCAGTCGCAGCGTACCGAAATCTACCTCGGGGTAATCGAAAAGCTCAAGGCTGCCGGCCACCTCTATGAGTCATACATGACCGGCGAAGACATCGACGCCCGCAACGAGGCAGAGGGCCGCGCCAAGCAGCTGGGCTATGGCAACTGGGAGCGCGACGAGAGTGAGCGCGCAAAGTATCGCAAGGCCGACGCATCGCCTGCTCTTCGCCTTCGTGTGCCAGACGTCGACATCTCATTCACCGACCTAGTTCGCGGCGAAATCACATTTCCTGCCGGTTCATTCCCCGACTTCGTGGTGGTTCGCCCGAACGGTCAGCCGCTCTATACGCTGGTAAACCCAGTGGATGATGCGTTGATGGGCATCACGCACGTGCTTCGCGGCGAAGACCTGCTCTCGTCGACACCGCGCCAGATCGCTCTCTACAACGCGATGTTCGACGCCGGCATCACCAAGTTCATTCCTCAGTTCGGTCACCTGCCGTATGTGATGGGCGAGGGAAACAAGAAGCTGAGCAAGCGCGACCCAGAGTCGAACATTTTTCACCACCGCGACCGCGGCTTCATTCCAGAGGGTTTGCTCAACTATTTAGCGCTGCTCGGTTGGGGCATCAGCGCCGAGCGCGACATCTTTAGCCTCGACGAGCTAGCCGAGCACTTCGACGTAGCCAACGTGAACCCGAACCCTGCGCGCTTTGATCAGAAGAAGGCCGACGCAATCAACGCGGCGCACATTCGTTTGCTCGGGGCCGAAGACTTTGCGGCGCGACTGGTTCCTTACCTTCAAAAAGACGGTGTCGTGGGCGCAGAGCTGACCGCCGAGCAGTTTGAGATTTTGAAGGCCGCTGCCCCGCTCATCCAAGAGCGCATCGTTGTGCTGAGCGAGGCCGCACCCATGCTCGGGTTCTTGTTTGTGAAAGCCGATCAGATCAACTACGAAGCGGATGCTCTCGATGGGCTGCCCGAGAACACCAACGCAGTGCTGTTTCACGCCGGCGAGGCACTCGAAGCGATCGAGGAGTTCACAACCGAGAACATTCAGCAGGCGCTGAACACCGTGCTCATTGAAAAACTCGAGCTCAAACCGCGTCTTGCGTTTGGCCCGTTGCGCACCGCAATCTCGGGTCGCCGAATTTCACCGCCGCTATTCGAGTCGATGGAAATTCTCGGTAAGGCCGAAACCATCGAGCGTTTGCAGGCGTTTGCTCGAACGCGTTGCACCGACTAAACTGAACAGTCGAGCCCAGGCTCGGTTTCATACCTTGGGGTATGGTGTAATTGGCAACACGGAGGTCTCTGGATCCTTTGTTCTTGGTTCGAGTCCAGGTACCCCAGCAAGAATCACCAGTCGAGAAATCGGCTGGTTTTTTGTTTAACCGACGCCCTCGTCGACGAGCTCGATGGCATCATTGAGCCATGAACCTCGTCACTCTCGGCTCTTGGGTCGCCATCATCGCCTTCTCGGCCGTCTCACTCTTTCAAATCGCGCTAATCGCCGGCGCGCCCTGGGGTGAATACGCATTCGGGGGAGCGCACAAGGGCAAACTTCCGGTCAATTTTCGAGTCGGCAGCGCCTTCACGCTAGCGCTGTATATCGGCATCGTTGGGCACTACCTTGCCCAGGCCGGTGTTCTCACAAAATTCTTGGATGCTTCACTCAACGGCATCGCTAACTGGGCGCTCGTCGTTCTGAACGTCTTCAGCCTGCTGGCTAACAGCCTTACGCAGAGCCAGAAGGAGAAAACCATCTGGGCTCCGGTAGCGTTCGTGATTTTGCTCGCGAGCCTTTTGGTTGCGATCGGCTAGGTTGCCATTCGCGGCTGCGTAGGCGCAGCATCCACGCTCTAAAGCTCGAGCGACTGCCCGACCTCTAGGTAGGTGAACTCGCCACCGCCTGCTTCGGTAACCATTTTGACGCGACAGTTGTTCAACGCGTGACCGTGATCGCTGAGCAGTGCGTTGTGGGTGGCAAAACTCTTGCGAGGCCTGACGGCTGCGACGAAATCCATGACATCGCCAATCTTGAGCCAGGGAGCAGAGGTGGGGCAGGCGAGCAACTCGACCGCGCGGTCAGGCTGGGTGTATGAGTCGCCTGGGTAGTAGAGGCGGTCATCGACCATCACGCCGGTGTTCTGCACGAGTGGAATGCTTCGGTGAATTTCTTGGTGCAGGTCGCCAAAGAACTCGAGTTCGAAACCGCCAACGCTGTGCCAGTCGCCGTGGTGCACGGCGGTAACCGGGTGATCGGCGAGCTTGGTTCGCACCTCGTCTGGGCCAAAGATTTTCACGTCTGGGTTGCTGGCACGGATGCTCTGCACCTGCTCGGCATAACAGTGGTCATCGTGCTGATGTGTGATGACAATGGCAACCACATTTTGCACGTCGCCCATCGGTTCGGTGTATAAACCGGGGTCGATGATCAGGCGCTTGCCGTCTTTCTCGAGCTCGAGACAGGCATGACCGTGCTTGGTGATTCGCATGTGCACAGAATACCGCCGGCTCGAGCATCCACTCGATTTTCGATTTGCGACAAATACCCCCTAGGGGTATCATCGAAACATGATCGAAGACATCAAAAAGCGGTCGCTGCACCGGGTGAAAATACTCGAGGGGCAGGTTCGAGGCCTTGCCAAAATGATCGAGTCCGAGGAGTACTGCATGGACATCATCACGCAGTCGCTGGCCATTCAAAAGTCGCTCGGCTCGCTAAACAAGCTGGTCGCCGAGAATCACATCAAGACCCACGTGGCCCATTCGCTGGCCAGTAAAGATGAGCTCAAGCGCGAGCAAGCTCTTGTCGAATTGCTAAACATTTTTGAACTAAACAACAACCGAGGCACGAAATGAACAACGAAAAACACGCACACATGCACGACGAGGCGCACGCACACGCTCACGAAAAAGCCTGCAAGGCGCATGAGGGTGATGCCGGTTTGATGTGCTCTTGCGATCACAACCCTGGTGGCGAATGCCACTGCCCTCCGAACGAGTGCAAGTGCGACCAAGAACATCACCTGGTAGGCGAGGTTCAGGTAGGTCACGCCTGCTGCGAGCACGGTGGCGAACACGATGACAGAAGTTCGGGTGCCGGTCACGACATGCACGCCGGCCACGCGGGGCATCACGGGCACCACGGTCACGGCGATCACTCGCACCACGACCCGGCCATTTTCAAGAAGCAGTTCTGGTTCGCTTTCGCACTTACTGTTCCTGCCATCTACTTCTCTCACGCGGTGCAGATGATTTTGGGTTACCAAGCGATCACGTTCCCGTTCAGCAACTTCATTCCTGCCGTAGCCGGAGCCATTTTGTTCTTCACCGGCGGTCGTGTGTTTTTGACTACCGGCTGGCAAGAGATCAAGGCCAAGCAGCCGGGCATGATGGCCCTGATTGCGATGGCGCTAATCGTGGCTTTCGGATACAGCGCCACTCTGACGGCTTTCGAACTCGCCGGCTCACCTATTGCCGGAATGGACTTTTGGTGGGAGCTGGCTTCGCTGGTGACCATCATGTTGCTGGGTCACTGGATCGAGATGTCTTCGATCATGAAGGCCCAGAACTCGATGGAGAACCTAGCCGCACTGCTGCCAGACACCGCCGACCTAATCGACGGCGACCAGATCACTCGCGTGCCTCGCTCGAGCATTGAGGTTGGCGACGTGGTTCTGGTTAGACCCGGCGCATCGGTTCCTGCCGATGGAGTGATCGTTCAAGGCACCTCGCGGGTAAACGAATCCATGGTCACCGGTGAATCGGCAGAAGTCGACAAGGGCGAGGGTGATGTGGTCATCGCCGGCACCATCAACGCCTCGGCGGCCAAACTTGGCCAAGGCGCGCTTACCGTTCGTGTGACCGCTGTCGGTTCAGAAACACTGGTTGCCGGAATCATGCGTCTGGTGGCCGAGGCTCAGGAATCAAAATCGAAGGTGCAGGCACTAGCCGACCGCGCGGCAGCTTGGCTGTTCTACCTGGCTCTTGGTTCGGCTGCCATCACGGCCATCGCGTGGAGCATTATCGGAACCCAGAGCCCCGACTTTGTGCTCGAGCGAATTGTCACCGTGCTGGTTATCGCTTGCCCACACGCACTCGGCCTGGCCATACCTTTGGTCACCGCAATCACCACAGCCAAGGCTGCCCGAAGCGGTTTGCTCATTCGCAACCGCATCGATTTCGAGAGTGCTCGCGGCGCAGATGTGGTTCTGTTCGACAAGACCGGAACTTTGACGACCGGTAAGCGCAGCATCCTAGAAATCAAACTGGCCAGTGATTCGGTTATCGCCAGTGCCGACGACCTTCTCGCGTTGGCTGCCGCGGTTGAATCGAACTCAGAGCATGTGCTCGGCGAATCAATCGTGCGTGAGGCAAACCTGCGCGCACTTCGACTACCAGTCGTAACCGACTTCAGGGCTCAGAGCGGTCTTGGAGTAACGGCCAAGTGGGATGGTTCAGAGGTAGTTATCGGCGGTCCGCAAATGCTAACCGCGAGTGGGGTGAGCCTGCAGGTGCAAGACCTGGTTCAGGTTGCCGCGGCGAACGAAAAGGGCAACACGGTCGTCTACGTCGTGATCGATTCGAAGCCCGCCGGGTTTATCGAGTTCGGCGATCAGATTCGTGAGAGCGCCGCTGAGGCGGTTTACCAGCTGCAGCGCATACGAGTGCGTGTGGCCATGGTCACTGGCGACGCGACCGGCGTTGCCAACGCGGTAGCCAAAGAAGTTGGCATCGACGAGGTGTTTGCCGAGGTCTTGCCAGCCGGAAAGTCTGACATCGTAAAGAAACTGCAGGCCGATGGTTCGGTGGTTGCCTTCGTGGGTGACGGAATCAACGACGCACCAGCGCTCGCCGGAGCAAACGTTGGTTTTGCAATCGGCGGTGGCACCGATGTTGCCTTTGACTCGGCCGGCCTGGTGCTCGTGACCAGCGACCCTCTCGCTGTTCCCGCCGCGTTGCGCCTGGCCAAGCGAAGCGTGACCAAAATGCGCCAGAACCTGTTCTGGGCCGCAGGTTACAACTTGGTCGCGATTCCGCTGGCTGCGGGTGCATTCATGCCGTTGGGTCTAGTGTTATCACCAGCAATCGGTGCGGTGCTGATGTCGCTTTCGACGATCATCGTTGCCGCCAACGCCCAACTTCTCAGGAGATAACATGCCCCGCCTAGGCCTGATCATCAACCCGACGTCAGGCAAAGGCAACGGGCGAATCCATGGCAATAGGGCTAAGGATGCTCTGCTGGCAGCCGGCGCAGACGTGATCGACCTGAGCGGCTCAAGTTATGACCAAGCGGCCGAGAACGGTCGTGCCGCTATCGCCGAGGGTAGGCTCGACGGGCTCGTGGTTGCCGGTGGAGACGGCATGGTGCACCTCGGCGTCAACCTATGTGCCGGCACCGAAGTGGCCTTGGGCGTTATCGCCTGTGGCACTGGCAACGATGCTGCTCGCACTCTGGGATTGCCCGTGGTCGATGGTGAAGCCGGCGCGAAGGTGATTCTCGACGGTCGAGTTGACCGATTCGATTTGGGTCTTGGCAAAACCGATGAGCGCGAGTTTCACTTTTTTGGCAGCATCTCGGCTGGCTTCGATGCCGTAGTAGCCGCTCGTGCCAATAAGTGGAAGTGGCCTAAAGGACCTAGCCGCTACATTCTCGCTATGCTTCGCGAACTCGCCACTTTCAAACCACTCAACTATCGAGCCGTAATCGATGGCGTCGAACGCAAGATTGAAGCAATGCTGTGTGCCGTTGCCAACTCGCGTTCTTTCGGTGGCGGCATGCTCATTGCACCTGAGGCTAGTGTGCAAGACGGCGAGCTCGACCTGTTTGTCGTGCATCCACTTTCACGCCCCGCATTTTTGAAGATGTTCCCGAAGGTTTACACCGGCGGTCACGTTGGTCACCCAGCAGTCGAAATCGTCCGAACTCGCAGCCTGAGCCTCGATGCGGGTGATGTTCCGACCTATGCCGATGGCGAGTATGTCGGTTGCCGACCGATGCAGATTGAAATCGCCCCTAACGCCATCAAGATTTTTGTGGCATAATCGTAAAGTTGCTCAAACGGCCCCATCGTTTAGCGGCCTAGGACACCGCCCTCTCACGGCGGCAGCAGGGGTTAAAATCCCCTTGGGGTCACTATCTCGCCTTCGATGATTTATCTCTCGGAGGCGAGATTTTTTTAACTCTGAACCGTTTGTCGAGAGTTTACGAAAACGAAACACTTTTTCTCGACGAATCGGCTTTCTTGTTCTGGGCACAGGCGTAGGCTAGAGCGCGTATGCAGCCCGTGAAATCCACGGGATGATCATTCAGGAGGAACAATAGTGAGCACCATTACTGGCAACGCACTAAAGGCCCTGTCGATCGCGGCTGTCTCAGCTCTTGCGTTCACCGGTTGCGCACCTGCAACCCCATCGGTGGACTACAAGGCCTGTGCCGTATCTGACGAGGGTAGCTGGAACGACAAATCATTCAACGAGTCGGTTTACGACGGTCTTACCAAGGCAAAAGACGAGCTCGGTGTCGAGATCGCTGATGCAGAATCAAACAGCGCAGAAGACTTCGCACCTAACCTTCAGGCCATGGTCGACGCAGCTTGTGACGTAACTTTCGCTGTTGGCTTCAACCTAGTTGCAGCAGTCAACGAGGCAGCTAAGAAAAACCCAGAGATGCACTTTGTGACCATCGATGGTTGGTCAGAAGGCAACGCAAACCTAAAGCCAGTTGGCTACGCAATGGAGCAGTCGAGCTACCTAGCTGGATACGCTGCAGCAGCGTACTCAACCACCAAGGTTGTTGGCACCTACGGCGGTATGCAGATTGACGCCGTTACCGCATTCATGGACGGCTTCTACTACGGTGCTAAGGCATACGAGGCTGAGACCGGAACCGCAGTTACCGTTCTAGGTTGGGACCCAGTTGCTAAGACTGGTGACTTCATGGGTGACTTCGCTCCAAACAGCGGTGTCTCGAAGTCGATTGCTGCAACTCAGATTGAGGGCGGTGCAGACGTAATCTTCCCAGTTGGTGGAGACCAGTTCGGCGCTGTTAGCGAAGCAATCAACGAGTCGGGCAAGCCTGGCGTAATGATCGGTGTTGACAAGAACATCGCCGTTACCTCGCCAGAGTACGCAGACATGGTTCTAACCTCGGTTGAGAAGCGCATGACTGCAGCCACCTTCGACATCATCAAGGAACTATCGAGCGGCACTGAGTTCTCAGGCGACGCTTACCTAGGCACCTTGGCGAACGACGGAACCGGCCTAAGCGAGTCAACTCTGATCAGCGATGAACTATGGACCAAGCTCGACGAGCTAAAGGCCGGCATCATCGACGGTTCGATCGACCCAAAGGCCTAGTTTCTAACTAGCCTCAGCAAAACCGCCGAGACCATTCTGGTCTCGGCGGTTTTGTCATTTTTGGTGAGGTAGATTTATAGCCAAGTGCGCACGAAAAATAAGGGCAAACAGCGATGAAGCTAGAACTCAGAGGCATCACCAAACGCTTCGGTGACCTGGTGGCAAATGACGACATTAACCTGGTCGTCGAGCCGGGGCAAATAGTCAGCCTCCTCGGTGAAAACGGCGCCGGCAAATCGACCCTCATGAACGTGCTCTACGGCCTCTACCAGAGTGACGGCGGCCAGATTCTCATCGACGACCAAGAGGTCAACTTCAAAGGCCCGGGCGATGCCATGAACGCGGGCATCGGCATGGTGCACCAGCACTTCATGCTCATTCCAGTATTCACGGTCGCCGAAAACGTTGCGCTCGGCAACGAGCCGACCAAGCTCGGTGGCCTGATGGATGTCGCGGCAGCACGCGAGCGAGTGCGAGAGATCTCTGATCGCTTTGGTTTCAATGTCGACCCAGATGCTCTGATTCAAGATTTGCCGGTTGGTGTTCAACAGCGCGTAGAGATCATCAAAGCGCTCAGCAGAGATGCTCGAGTGCTGGTGCTAGACGAGCCAACCGCTGTGCTTACCCCTCAAGAAACCGATGAGTTGATGGCGATCATGCGTCAGTTGGCTTCGGCCGGAACATCCATCATCTTTATCACCCACAAGTTGCGCGAAGTTCAGGCGGTAGCCGACCGCATCGTGGTCATTCGACTCGGCAAGGTGGTTGGCGAAGCCAAGCCGACCTCGACGGCATCTGAGCTGGCCAGCATGATGGTTGGCCGCGAAGTGCATCTTAAGGTCGACAAGGCACCGCTCAAAAAGGGCGACGTGGTTCTATCGGTAGACCAGATTTCGGTGCGCGATGACAGAGGGCAGCTGGCGGTGAATGACCTCTCGCTTGAGCTGCACGCTGGCGAGGTGCTTGCCATCGCCGGTGTTCAAGGAAACGGGCAAACCGAGCTTGCCGAGGCAATTGTGGGCCTACGCAAGCTGGAGAAGGGCTCGGGCAAGATTGTCTACCAGGGCAAATCGGTTGAATCGCTTTCGGTGCGCGAGCGTCTCGATTCGTTCTTGAGCTATGTTCCCGAAGACCGCAAAAAAGACGGTCTGGTTTCTGAGTTCAACATCGAAGAGAACCTGATTCTGAACCAAAGTTACGAAGACGACCGAGGGGCCAAGTTCGTTCGGCGTGGGCTGCTCGACCAGGCGGTTTTGAAGGCCGAGGCCGAATCGGCGATCGAGCGCTTCGACATTCGAACCCAGGGTTCGAAGTCGCTCGCAGGCAAGCTCTCTGGCGGAAACCAGCAGAAGGTAGTTCTGGCGCGCGAGATGACTCGCCCACACGATGTGCTTCTAGTTGCTCAACCAACCCGCGGAGTCGACGTTGGTTCGATCGAGTTCATTCACGACCAGATCATGAACGAACGCGATGAGCAGGGCACCGCGATCCTGTTGATCTCTACCGAACTCGATGAGGTGTTGGCGCTGGCCGACCGCATCGCAGTGATGTATCGAGGCAAAATCGTTGGGGTGGTCTCAGCCGACACGAGCCGCGAGACCCTGGGCAAGATGATGGCAGGTATCACCGCATGAACCAAAAGCTAGAAGCATCCAAGTCACAAACCGTGATTCGCGACATCATGTCGGCGGGCTTCACGCGCGTGTTTCTGTCAATCGTTCTCGGCTTTGCCATCGGCGCAATCTTCATGGTGCTGTTCAACGAAGACGTGGTTGCGACCTATGAAACCTTCTTCAGTAACCCGGGTGACACCTTCATGGCCAGCCTCAAGGTCATTGCCGATGGCTACGGCGGTCTTCTCAAGGGTGCGATTTTCAATCCCGAGGGCCGCGACTTGGTGGCTATGTTCCGCCCAATCACCGAAACCTTCAGACTTGCGGCTCCGCTGATTATGGCGGGCCTCGGAATCGCCCTCACCTTCAGAGTTGGGCTGTTCAACATCGGTGCAACCGGTCAAATCGTGATGGGTCTTGCCGGTGCTACCTGGGTTTCGACCCGCATGGAACTGCCCTACGGCATTCACATGATCTTGGCCGTGATCGTTGCGGTTATCGCAGCTGCACTGTGGGGTGCAATCGTCGGCTTGCTCAAGGCTCGAACCGGCGCACACGAGGTCATCGTGACGATCATGCTCAACTACGTAGCCCTCTATTTCTTTACTTGGAT
>JACCDK011742289.1_pt1 | contig 13743 bp, 12 predicted proteins | sample 7445871 | NCBI WGS metagenome assembly JACCDK01 (sample SAMN15323436, study PRJNA562643) | freshwater metagenome | isolation source: river surface water | place: USA:Blue River Watershed | collected 2017-08-15 | reverse complement strand
CTTCCCATCTCGAACAGAGAAGTTAAGCCCCGCACCGCTGATGATACTGGGATCAAACCCGGGAAAGTAAGTAAGCTCCAAGTTATTATTCTAAGGCTCCACAATAGGAGCCTTTTCTGTTTTATATCCTAGGGTTCAAATCACTCTACACCTACATATTTCCCTCTTTCGTCTATAATATTGCTTTGAAATAATAGTTTCTATTACTTTTGGATATTAACTTATATTAAATGAATTCACTATCTCTTTTAGCCACTGGTTTAGCCAATTTAATTAATTCAGAGTCCGGTACCTTAGTTTCTAATTTTGAAAATGTTTTAGGTACTTCCTTACAAATTAAAGTAAAGGCAACGTCTCGTGACTTAGCCGAATTTGCAGAAAATTCAATTGTTGATTACATAGCTTCCTTACAAAATAAATTGGGTTCAATGGTCGGTCAGGAACTGTATGATCTTAATCAATCTATTGGAAATGAAATGTTTTTATCCAATGAACTTAAAGAAGTTTTACAACTATTCAAATATTGGAGTTCAATAACTAACAAGGCAATAAATTCCAACACAGGTGTTTTGACAGATCTGTGGAAAAATGCAGAAAATTTACAAGTTTTACCTTCAATCAACCAATTAGAGAAGGTTATTTCACAAATTAATCAGGAATCATTTCAATTTAATTCAAATGGAAGTGTTTCTAAAATTGCTGATGTGGAGATTAAATTACATAGCTTAGCCAAAGGATTTGTATTAGATAAAGCAGCTGAATTTGCCTTACAACAAACAGGAGTATTAGGTGTTGTCCTGAATATTGGAGGTGATATAATTGCCAAAGGTGATATAGTGGAACAAGTAAAAATTTCAAATCCATTTGCACCTCAAGAAAATTCCCCTTCCTTGGGAGTTGTTTCTTTGGAAAATCAAGCCATTGCCACTAGTGGTAATTATAAACAAGGCTTTTTTATCAATGAAAAACAGTATTCGCATATTTTTGATCCAAAAACTGGTTTACCTGCACAAGAAATTGTTCAATCCAACGTTATTAATGAAAATGCTGTGACCGCTGGTGCTCTAGCCACAGCAATGAATATTGTAAGTAAAGAAGAATCTCGTGACTTGGCTGAGCGATTCAATCAATCCGCCTATCTTTTAATTGATCAACATAATCATTTTAATTCGAGTGATAATTGGTCTGTTAAACCTGAATCATCAGCCAGCACGATTACCTTTACGACCGCCAAAGAAAAAGTTTGGAATCCCAACCTTGTATTACAAATTAATTTAGAGATTGCCGATTTAGGCGCTTACGCTCGTAGACCCTATGTAGCTGTTTGGGTTGAAGATGAGAATCATAAACCTGTTCGAAGAATTGCACTTTGGTATAGAAAACCTCGTTGGCTGCCAGATTTGCGCGAATTTACTTCATCTTTGCGTGAGGTAAACATGGATGAAAATTCAATTGCCTCTGCTACTAGATCAGCTGGTAATTATAATTTAGTATGGGATGGAAAGAATGATGCTGGTGAATATGTTTCCCAAGGAAATTATACGGTTTTCATAGAGGCCGCAAGGGAACATGGTACCTATCAACTGATTAAACAAGCTATAAAATGCGATGATAAAACAAAAAATGTAGCTGTGCCAGGCAATGAAGAGATTGCTTCCGCTTCTTTAATTATCAAAACAAAATAAGGAATGAAGTTAAAAAGTAAAATAGCTTCTTGGTCACGTTGGTTACATATTTATGTTTCCATGCTCAGCTTTGTGATTGTCCTTTTTTTCTCAATTACTGGATTGACGCTCAATCACCTCGATTGGTTCCCTGAGAAAAGTATTGTTACAGAGATAAAAGGTAATGTTCCCATCAAATGGGTTAATACGCCAGATACATCTAAAATAAATAAATTGGGTATAGTAGAATTTCTGAGAGCAAATCATCATGTCAAGGGTTTGGTAAATGATTTCCGAATAGATGACGCTGAACTCTCAATTTCTTTCCAAGGTCCAGGTTATACGGCTGATGCTTACATCGATCGAATGAATGGAAAATTGGATCTAAGTATCAATGAAATGGGTATGGTGGCTGTTTTAAATGATTTGCATAAAGGTCGAGACACCTCCAATTCATGGAAAATTTTAATTGATATATCTGCTATATTTCTCATTTTTATATCATTAACCGGCTTAATTCTACTTCTTTTTTTAAAGAAAAGGCGTTTTTTGGGAATTATCTTAATGATACTTGGTTTGCTGATTACGTTTCTATTTATATGACAAACAAAAAACCCAGCTTTTGCTGGGTTTTTGTTTATTCGATAAATCCATCACTGTAATTCATTAAATGATTTCCATCTAACCAATTTGGAAATATTTGAAAATGTTTCTCTTTTATAAATTCAAGTAAAAGGTTTCTTAATTCATCTATATTTGATTTTTGCTCAGCTGAAATAAAAACCGTTTTGGGTTGATTGCTTTGCCAATGGGTTCTTTTTAAGAAATCAGTTACCCGTTCTGTTTTACTTTTTTGTACTTCCCCTTGTTCATCTATCAAACTTCCTTCAAAAAAGATGTCCTCAACTCGATATAAATCAATCTTGTTAAAGACCAAAATGGTAGGTTTATCGCCTATTCCCATTTCATTCAGTATTCCTTGAACGACTTCAATTTGTTCTTCAAAATTGGGGTGCGAAATATCCACTACATGTAGCAAAATATCAGCTTCTCTAACTTCATCTAATGTAGATTTAAACGATTCAATAAGAAGCGTTGGGAGTTTACGAATAAATCCAACTGTGTCTGTTAATAAGAAAGGAATTCCTTCCCAAGAGATTTTTCTAACGGTGGAATCAACCGTCGCAAATAATTTGTTTTCAGCAAAAACATCCGTTTTGGATAATTTTTTCATTAAAGTAGATTTACCAACATTTGTATATCCCACTAATGAGACCCTAACCAATCGATCTCTGTTTTTTCTTTGTGTAAAGGATTGTCTATCGATTGCTGACAATTTATCTTTTAAAAAGGCTATTCGGTCATTTGCAATTCTTCGATCCGTTTCAAGTTCTTTTTCTCCTGGTCCGCGCATACCCACTCCACCGCGTTGTTTTGAGAGGTGAGACCACATTCTGGTTAAACGTGGCAACATATATTGGTACTGTGCTAATTCTACTTGAGTTTTAGCTTGAACAGTTTGGGCTCTTTGAGCAAAAATATTCAAAATCAATAAACTACGATCTAAGACCTTAATTTCTTTATTAAGTGATTGTATGGCAAACTCAATGTTCCTGACTTGTGATGGACTCAAATCGTCGTCAAAAATAATCATGTCTACATCCTTCATTATGACGTAAGCAATAATTTCTTCTAATTTCCCTTTTCCGACATATGTTTTATTGTCTGGTCGTGTTAAATTTTGTGTAAAGGTCATCAATGTCAAAACACCAGATGTACTGGCTAAAAAAGCCAATTCATCCAAATATTCTTTGGTTTTATCTACACCTTGTTTTTGAGTACTTACCGCAACTAATACGGCCGTCTCTTGTTCTTTATCTGTACTATGCACCTTGTATAAGACAAAAAAGCCTTTCTGATTAGAAAGGCTTTTTCAATTTGTTTTTATTAATTACAAACTAATGATAAGCTTTTCGTTCAAAGCTACATAATCTTCATTTTTGCCAGCTTTTGCTAATTCTATTGATTTTAAAGCAGTTGCTTTTGCTCCTGTTTTATCTCCTAATTTAGCTTGAATTTTAGCTTTTAAATGAAATTGCCAATAGGCAGTTGGATTTGCAACTGTCGCTTTATTCACCCATTCTAATGCTTTGTTTAAATCACGACCAGTCTCAAAATAATAACTTGCTGCTTCGAAATAAGGTTTACTATCCACGTTCATCGCCTTGTCTATCGTCGACATAATTTTGCTATCTATGTCAACTTCCAGAGGGATATTTACTTGTGTTTTCTCCCAAGTCAGCTGAATATCCATTTTATTTGAGGATATATTTGCGAATTGAATCGTAAAATTTTCTACTAAAGAGCTAATCGATTGAGAGGGTACAGAAACTTTTAAAACATCTTCCTCTGGGTGATAATTGAATACACCATTTGTTCCTTTGTTGAAAAGAATTTCCCAAGAATTTTGTGATGGAATACTCATAACTTGATAAGATCCAGCCTTTAACTCTTTGCCTGCAATTTTAACATCCTCTCCAAAGGTAACTTTTGTTGGAGAATTAGCACCTGTTCTCCATAATTTCCCAAATGGTACAATATCACCAAAAATCTTTCTTCCTTTAGATGCAGGTCTGGAATAATTAATTTCAACACTTGCTAAACCAAAATCTTGTTTGATAGTTTGGCTTGGACTAGGAGCGGGGGTTTTTACCGCCTGAGCTAATGTTTGAAATCCAAGCATTGATACCAATAAAACAATTACAATTTTTTTCATTGTCATTAATTATTTAATGCTTCGGCACCACCTACAATTTCGAGAATTTCTTTAGTAATGGCTGCTTGGCGAGATCTATTGTACTCCAATTTTAAGGCTTTTAATAATTCTCCAGCGTTATCAGTTGCTTTATCCATTGCAGTCATTCTAGCACCATGCTCTGAGGCATTGGATTCTAAAAGTGATTTAAATAAGGACAATTTAACTGCTTTAGGAATTAATTCATTGATAATTTCTGATTCGCTTGGCTCAAACAAGTAATCCACTGCAGAGGCAGTTGATGCTTCACTTTCCTTTTCAGATAAAGGAAGTAATTGTTCTGTTCGAATGATTTGTGTTGCCACATTCTTGAACTCATTGAATACTACTTCAACTATATCATATTTTTTGGAAGCATATCCTTCTAAAATTTCTTCTCCAATAGTTCTAACATTTGAAAAATTTAATTTTCCAAATATTTCAATGTGGGATGAATTTATTTTATAACCTCGTCTACCTAGATATTCAGCACCTTTTTTACCTAAGGGTAAAATTTCCACAGTACCTGCTTGATTTTGGGATGCATACTTTTCCTGAATCAATGCAATGGTCGCTTTGCCTATATTAGCGTTGAATGCTCCACATAGTCCACGATCAGAAGTGATCGCAATAATTAGGACATTTTTAATGTCTCGAACTTCTGTAAATGGATTTTCTTGACCAGCTTCTGTTTTGGCAGAAACAGTGGAGATCATTTCAGTTAATTTTTTAGCGTAAGGACGCATTTGGACAATCGCATCAGTAGCTCTTCTCAACTTTGCTGCCGAAACCATTTTCATGGCTTTGGTGATTTGTTGAGTAGAGTTTACAGATGTGATTCTATTTCTTACTTCTTTTAAGGAAGCCATAAAATTCTAAAATTTAAACTTCGTATTTTGCGGCAACTTCTTTACCAACTCTTTTAACTGTTGCAGTCAAGGTATCATCAAATTTACCTTTTGCTAAATCAGCTAATGTATTTGCTTCTGTAGCTTTCATTACATTGATGAAATCTTGTTCAAACTCACGTACTTTGTTGACTGGAATTTTATCCAACGCTCCTTGAGTAGACAAGTAAATCATTGCCACCTGGTCTTCAACTCGCTGTGGCGCAAATTGCGGTTGCTTCAACATTTCTAAGTTACGACGACCACGCTCAATTGTTAATTTAGTAGATGCATCTAAGTCAGAGCCAAATTTAGCAAATGCTTCTAATTCACGGAATTGCGCTTGATCCAATTTCAAGGTACCTGCAACTTTCTTCATCGATTTAATTTGTGCATTACCTCCTACACGAGATACCGAAATACCTACGTTAATTGCTGGACGAATACCTGCATTAAATAAATTCGTTTCTAAGAATATCTGTCCATCCGTAATTGAAATTACGTTTGTTGGAATGTACGCAGAAACGTCACCAGCCTGGGTTTCAATGATTGGTAATGCTGTTAAGCTTCCACCACCTTTTACAATTCCTTTAATTGACTCAGGTAAGTCGTTCATGCTTTTTGCAATTTCATCAGAGCTGTTGATTTTAGCAGCACGCTCTAATAAACGCGAGTGAAGATAGAATACATCACCTGGGTATGCTTCACGTCCTGGCGGACGACGAAGTAATAAGGAAACTTCACGATAGGCAACTGCTTGTTTTGATAAATCATCATAAACAACCAATGCCGGGCGACCTGTGTCGCGGAAAAATTCACCAATGGCAGCTCCCGTAAACGGTGCATAGAATTGCATTGGAGCAGGGTCAGCAGCAGATGCTGAAACAATAACGGTGTAATCCATTGCTCCAGCTTTACGTAAAGTTTGTTCAACTTGCTTAATTGTAGAAGCTTTTTGACCAATTGCTACATAAATACAAAAAACAGGTTCTCCTTTATCATAAAATTCCTTTTGATTGATAATTGTATCAATACAAACTGCTGTTTTACCAGTCTGGCGGTCACCAATTACCAATTCACGCTGGCCTCTACCCACAGGAATCATTGCGTCTATGGCCTTGATACCTGATTGCATTGGTTCAGTTACAGGCTCACGATAAATTACACCTGGTGCCTTACGTTCTAATGGCATTTCATACAAATCACCCGTGATTGGACCGTTTCCGTCGATAGGCTCACCCAAGGTGTTTACCACACGACCTAAAATTCCATCACCTACCTTAACAGAGGCAATTAAATTAGTTCTTTTTACAGTGTCTCCTTCTTTTACAAGATTTGAATCACCTAATAATACAGCTCCTACGTTATCTTCTTCTAGGTTCAAAGCCAATGCTTTAAGCCCATTTTCAAACACGATCAACTCACCCGCCTGCACATTGGAAAGTCCGTAGATTCGAGCTACACCGTCACCAACTTGTAATACGGTGCCTATTTCTTCTAATTCTGCCTGAGTTTTAGCTTGAGATAATTGCTCTCTCAATATTGCTGAAACTTCATCTGGTCTTACTGATGCCATATATGTATGGATTTACTAAAATATGATTAAAGTTTGAATATTTTTCGGGTGCAAAATTAGTCAGGAAATTTCAATATTCCCATAGATTACGCAAAAAATAGCTGAATTTGTAAGACTTTTTTTAGATTGAAGTTTTTTGAAATAATAAAGGTTTGTTAATTAACGTTAAAATCACCTATCAAAAGCAATTTTGTGTATATTCGAAGTTTATTTACTACTAACTTTTTTTGTATGAAAAAATCAATTCACTTGGCCGGAATATTGGCTTTATTATCTTTTACAACGTTTGTTACAAACGCCCAGACTAAATCCAAAGGTAAACAAACACCTAAAGTGGCCTCAAAAGTGGTAGCGAGTCCAAATACCAATTCCGAAAAATTGAAATCAACCATAGATTCTGTAAGCTATGCAATTGGGGTTTTGGTGGCACAAAATTTTAAGTCCCAAAATGTTACTTTAGACCCGGTCCAAGTTCAAAAAGGATTTGCAGCTGTCATGAGTAATTCAGCTCAATTATTAGATAACAATGCTTGTCAAACAGTGGTTAATTCTTTTATGATGAAAAATCAAGAAAAAGCAATGGCCGAAGAAGCAAAAAAGTATGAACCCAATAAATTAGAAGGAGACAAGTTTTTGTCAGATAATAAGAAGCGTAATGGAGTAGTAACTACAGCTTCCGGTTTACAGTATGAAGTTATCAAAGCGGGTGATGGTCCAAAACCTACTGCTTCGGATAAGGTAAAGACCCATTATCATGGAACCTTAATTGATGGTTCAGTGTTTGATTCATCAGTAAATAGAGGTGAACCGGTAACTTTTCCTGTAGGAGGAGTAATTCCAGGTTGGGTGGAAGCCTTGCAATTAATGCCTGTGGGTTCAAAGTGGAAATTGTATATTCCTCAAAACCTTGCTTATGGACCAAGAGGTGCCGGAGAAAAAATTAAACCTTATTCAGCTTTAGTTTTCGAAGTTGAATTGATTTCAATTGAAAAATAAAACAATGAAAAAAATATTGCCTTATTTAATTCCCCTTACATTTTTTGCAGTTATTTTACTACACGGTAGAGAAACTACAAAAGATGTTGTCTCTTCAGTTCATTTTCAGGAAGGTGAATTAACACCCACTAAAATGCAACAGAAAGTAGAACGGTTGGTCTTTGATATTTTAAGTAATTATCACTACAGAAAAGTTCCTGTAAATGATTCTTTGTCTGAAAAAATTTTAGAGGAGTATATCAAAAATCTTGATCCTAATAAGGCCTATTTTTTAGCATCTGATATTAAAGAATTTGATCAGTTTAGGTATAAAATTGATGATGATCTTGCTCATGGAGATCTGAATTCAGCTTTTGTTATCTACAACACTTATCAAAAAAGAGTTAAGGAACGTTTCAATTTTATCAATTCTATTTTGGCAAGTACCCAAGATTTTTCTATAGACGAATCATATGCTCCCAACAGAGATAAATCTCCATGGGCAGTGGATGCAAACATTCTTAATGATTATTGGAGAAAGGATTTAAAACGTCAAATTTTAGACGAAAAAATAAATACCAAAAAGGCTGATACAACCATTATTAGAGAATTAAAAGATCGATTCAAGCGTTCTGAGAAATACCTAACCCGAGCAAAATCCGAAGATGTATTTCAATTATTTATGAATGCATACACGGAAAGTATTGATCCCCATACCTCTTATATGATTCCGAAAACGGCTTCAGAATTTAATAAAGATATGTCGCAAAGTTTCGAAGGTATCGGGGCAACTCTACGTTTAGAGGGGGACTACGTAACTATAATGGATTTAATTCCTGGTGGTCCTGCATTTCGTTCAAAATTAATTTCGCCAAAAGATAGAATTGTTGCCGTTGCACAAGGCGAGGAGGGTTCTTTTACAGATATCATCGGTTGGTTTACTGATGACGCTGTTAAACTAATTCGTGGAGCCAAGGGCACTGTTGTCCGTTTGAAAATTTTAAAGGGTTCAGCAGCTATCGGTACACCTGCTGTTGAAGTTCGATTGGTCAGAGAAAAAATAAAAATTGAAGAACAAACAGCAAAAAAAGAAATTTTAACAACAAAGAATGGGGATCAGGTAACCAAAATTGGATTAATTACCATTCCAATGTTTTATAGAGATTTCGAAGGAGCAAGAAGTAAGGAACAAGATTTTAAATCTACTTCTGCTGACGTAAAGAAATTTTTAAATGAATTCAAAAAAGAGGGTGGAGTAGATGCAGTTGTGATTGATTTGAGAAATAATGGTGGAGGTTCCCTTTTAGAGGCTATAGATTTAACAGGCTTATTTATTACAAAAGGTCCAGTAGTCCAACGTAAATCTTCTGAGGGTAGAATAAGCACTGAAGTTGATAATAATCCAGAAGTTGTTTACGAGGGACCATTAGCCGTCATGATTAATCGTTTTTCTGCTTCTGCCTCTGAAATTTTTGCAGCAGCCATTCAAGACTATAAGCGTGGAATTATTGTTGGTGAGCAATCCTATGGTAAAGGTACAGTTCAATCGGTTGTTGATTTAACTCGTTATTTGGGAGAAACAGAAGCAGCAGGTTCTTTAAAAATTACTTTAGAAAAGTTTTATCGTATCAATGGAAGTTCTACTCAACATAAGGGTGTGAGTCCTGATTTCGCCTTGCCATCTGCCTTTACGGCAGAGGAATATGGTGAAAGTGCTCAAAAAAGTGCACTTCCTTGGGATATGATAGCTACATCGGCCTTTCAACCTATAAATGCAGTGAATTCAACCTTACAGAATAAATTGAATTCTAATTTTCAAGTTCGTTTGAAAACTAATTCTGAGCTTCTAAAATTGAAAGTAGATACCGAGAAATTTAAAAAGTACAAGGAAAAAAATTCAGTAAGCCTACTTTTTGAAAAAAGAAAAAAAGAGTTGGATGAATTGAAAAAACAGCCTGATGAAACAGAGTCGATTGTTCAAGCAATGGGTGGTACTGTGCCGGCAGATCCAGCAAAATCAGATAAGGATAAAAAAGAAGATAAGCATGCAAAAGATGTTTATCTAAAAGAAACCCAACAAATTGTAGTAGATTGGTTGAATTTAATTGGGAGTAAATCACCCAAAATAGTAATGAAAAAATGAATTATCAATTGCTTTTGGCGGAGGCAGGACCACTCGTAAGAGATACCGGTAATTGGATTCAATCCGTTGTTAAAACGATTGACCAAAAAGATATCATTTACAAAGGAAAGAATGATTTGGTCTCTTATGTGGATCGAGAAGCAGAGGCAAGGTTAAAAGATGGTTTAACCAAATTTTTTCCAGAGGCACAATTTATTGCGGAGGAGACATCAAATGATTATTCAGCAATTGGAGACGGTTATTATTGGGTAATTGATCCTTTAGATGGAACCACCAATTTTTTACATCAATTGCCTGCTTATGCAGTTTCTGTTGGATTAATTGTTAACAAGCAGCCTGTTTTAGGTTTGATATACGAGCCTAATCGTGATGAATTGTTTTGTGCAGCGAAAGGTGTTGGCGCCACGTTAAATGGTCAGCCCATACAGGTTTCCAAGCAAGACGATTTAGGGAAGGCTTTGTTGGCTACTGGATTCCCTTATCACGATTTTTCCTACCAAGATCGATACCTAAATCTATTGAAAAATTTGATGAAAAAAAGTCATGGCTTACGGCGAATAGGAGCTGCCTCTATTGATTTAGCCTACACGGCATGTGGAAGATTTGAAGGTTTTTTTGAATATAATTTAAAGCCATGGGATGTAGCTGCTGGAAAAATTATCATCGAAGAAGCAGGTGGCATTGTAACGAATTTTTCCGGTGGATTAGATGTCTTGTTTTCTGGAGAAATAATTGGAGCAGGCCCCATTTTTAAAGAATTTTTAGAAGAACTTCAAAAATATTGGTTTAACGAAAAATGATTGAAAATATTGTAATAGCCGTGGTCTTTATTTTAGCTTCTTTCTTTCTAGGAAGATTAGTTTATAAACAGTTTTGGGGTAAACAGTCTTCTTGTGCTAAAGGATGTGGTGGTGCTTGTTCAGGCATAGATATTTCTTCTGATTCCAACCCTCAATAACTATGGCATCAGCCGAGAAGCTAAGTGGGAAAATAATTGATTGGCATATTATAAGCCGTCTTTATGGATTTGCCAAGCCGTATAAATCACGTTTTTGGCTTCTTGTTTTTTTAATTCTTTGCATGGCAGGTGTTTCACCGCTGATTCCTTTGCTTATTCGTTATACACTGGATCATTATGTGAGTCTTGATCATTACCAAGACTTGATTCGAATGTTTTTGATCATGCTTGGAGTATTACTCACACAAACAGGCTTACAATTTTCAACAAGTTATTTAGCAGGTTATTTGGGCCAAACTGTTATCAAGGACATTCGAGTTCAGTTATATGATAAAATCCTCAATTTAAAGTTATCCTTTTTCGATGTAACACCTATTGGACGATTGGTAACTCGGACGGTTTCCGATATTGAAACTTTGAATGATGTTTTTTCAGAGGGATTAGCCTCAATTGCTGGAGATATATTACAATTGTTTTTGATAATTGTTGTCATGTTTGTAACAGACTGGAAATTAACGCTCATCATTCTTGGTACCGTTCCATTTATGCTGGCATCTACTTATATTTTCAAGGAACATATAAAAAAATCATTTAACGAGGTTCGTTTGGCTGTGGCAAACTTAAACACATTTGTTCAAGAGCATATCACTGGAATGTTAATTGTTCAATTATTCCACGCAGAAAAAAGAGAATATCTAAAATTTGAACAAATCAACAAGGAGCACCGAGATGCTAATATTAGAGGTATTTTAGCCTATTCTATTTATTTTCCAGTTGCAGATGTGATCTCAGCTATTGGCACTGGTTTGATTGTTTGGGCAGCATCAACTTTTATTTTAAAGGAACAACAATCCATTGGTACGCTCACGGCTTTTTTAATGTTTATTAATTTATTTTATCGTCCTATCCGAATGCTTGCTGATCGATTCAATACCTTACAAATGGGAATTGTTTCAACTGAGCGTATTTTGGGTCTTTTAGATTCAAAAGATTTTATTTTAAACAATGGAAAGATTGAGGCAGAACAATTGAAAGGAAAGATTGAATTTAAAAATATTTCTTTCGCTTATAATGAACCTGAATATGTTGTTAAGGAGGTTAGTTTTAAACTTGAAAAAGGAAAAACACTTGCCATTGTAGGCGCAACGGGTGCTGGAAAATCTTCTATTATTGGTCTTTTAAACCGTTTTTATGAGGCTCAGAAAGGTGAAATATTGGTCGATGGAATTGAAATTAAAGACTATGAAATTCATAGCTTACGTAAAAATATCGCAGTAGTTTTACAAGATGTCTTCTTATTTAGTTCCAGTATAGCCTACAATATCCATTTGGGAGACCCAACGATTAGTCAAGAACAAATAGAAAAGTCGGCTAAAGCTGTAGGAATTCATGATTTTATTCTTAGTCTTCCTGGTGCTTATGATTACCAAGTGATGGAAAGAGGTGCAACGCTTAGTGTTGGTCAAAGGCAACTCATTGCCTTTGTAAGAGCTCTTGTTAGAAATCCTAAAATTATTGTATTGGATGAAGCGACCTCCTCCATAGATTCCGAATCTGAGTTGTTGATACAAAAAGCCATTAGCACCTTAATGAAAGGAAGAACATCGGTAGTTATTGCCCATAGATTATCAACTATTAAGCATGCTGATCAAATATTGGTAATGGATAAAGGTGAAATCAAAGAAAGGGGGAGTCATGATGAATTATTACAACAAAATGGACTTTATGCCCAACTTTATGAATTACAGTTTTCAAAGCAATTAAATGCTTAATTTAATTGCTTATCTTTGTACTTATGAAATTTAATAATGCCTTACTCCTTAGCTTAGTGTTTATTTTTGCATTAAGTTCTTGTGGAAAATTTGAGAAATTTAGAAAATCAGCTAGTTTGCCCAAAAAATACCAGGCGGCCGTAGATTATTACAAAAAGAAAGAATTCGACAAAGCAGGAATTCTTTTTGATGAAATTTTACCCTTAATGAAGGGGGATTCTACGCAAGAATTAGCAACCTTTTATCAAGCTAAATGTGATTTTGAATTAGGGAATTACACTTTAGCGGGTACACATTTTAAAAAATTTGCTGAAATTTTTTCCCGTTCGGATTTAGCTGAAGAGTCTATCTATATGGCAGCATTTTCATTGTACCGCGATTCACCTAATTTCAATTTAGACCAAACAGGTACCTTATCGGCCATCAATGAATTACAAGGATACATCAATAACTATCCGGAATCAAAATTCAGAGAGGAATGTACTCGAATGATTAAAGAATTGAGAAAAAAACTTGAAAAAAAAGCTTTTGAAAAAGCAAAGTTGTACTTCAAAACTTCTCCATTTAATATTGCTGCTTTAAAATCAGCTGTTATCGAGGCTACCAACTTTCAAAGAGATTTTCCAGATTCTGAATTCAATGAAGAAGTAGCATTTTTAAAGCTTCAATCTCAATTTGAACTGGCCAAAACAACCATTGAAACCAAACAAAGAGAGCGTTTTGAGGAGGCGGGTAAGTTTTATTTAGAATTACTGGATAAATACCCGAAAAGTGCATTTTTGCCTCAGGCAGAAAAAATGTACACCGAAAGTATAAAGGAAGCCGAACGAATAGCAAAGCTGGAAGCAGAATATAAGGCACAACAAGAAAAAGAAAAATCAAATACGTCAAAAGTGGCAACAAGTCCCAAATAGTATTTATTCAAAAATTTAATTAACTTTGCAAAAATTATAATATTCGACAAGATGTCTAAG
>JACCDK010844266.1_pt1 | contig 13743 bp, 8 predicted proteins | sample 7445871 | NCBI WGS metagenome assembly JACCDK01 (sample SAMN15323436, study PRJNA562643) | freshwater metagenome | isolation source: river surface water | place: USA:Blue River Watershed | collected 2017-08-15 | reverse complement strand
TCAGCACTCCCCTCGATTTTTGCAGCATTCAAGATTGCAGCTCCCGCTGCATTCCTTGGTGCCATTTTGGGTGAGTACGTTGGTGGGCCGGATCTTGGTTTCGGTCCTGCAATGGTAAATGCCCAGCAGTCGCTTGAGATAGCTCGCGTTTGGGGTGTAGCGCTGGTGTCCGGTCTCATCGCCGGTGCTGGGTACGCGCTTTTCTCCCTTCTATCTCGCCTGGTTACGCCATGGAGTAGGGGAAGCTGATGAACTTCAAGATTGAAGACTCCGAAGATAAATCCCTCATCGCAACTCGCGCGAGGGTGCGTCGCGAGGAAATTCAATATCAGCTAAAGCAGCTGGTTGAGGGCGTAAGTAATACCCTGCTTTCGCTACTTATTGTTCTGATGCTTTGGGTAGTTGCGCTGTGGGCATTTGACGTCACTCCCTACATCGGTAAGGGCCCGCTCGAAGTATTCGAATTTCTTTTCTTAGATGAAGAGGCGTTGGAAAACCAAATGTTGGTCGGGCAAGCTTTAGGCCAAACACTCGTTGATGCATCTATTGGTTTTTCTTTTGGTCTTTTGTTTGCAACCATCGTCGCCGTAGTTTTCACACTGTCCAAGGGTCTGGAACAAGCTCTGATGCCGATCGCGATGCTGCTCAGGTCAGTTCCACTCATTGCCATGGCGCCTATATTGATTCTTATTTTTGGCAGGCAGCAGGTCACGGTGGCGGTAATGGGAGCTATCGTGGTGCTCTTTCCGGCACTTGTGAACATTGTCTTTGGTCTTCGCTCGGCAACCGAGGCCATGCTTGATGTGGCGAAGGTGTATGGTGCAAACAAAATTGCAGCACTTCGTTACGTAGCTTTTCCAGCCTCCCTCCCATCATTTTTTGCAGCAGTAAAGATTTCCGTGCCCGGAGCCATCACTGGGGCTCTCTTGGTCGAATGGTTGGCCACTGGTCAGGGAATTGGTTACGCGATCATCTCGGCGGTAGGAAGAGCAAAAACAACAGAGGTTTGGACCTACGTCGTTGTAATTACCCTGGTTTCAATTCTTCTCTACAACCTGGTGGGTCTCATTGAAAACTACATCTTGTCGCGATTCGGGCAAGGCGTCAGAAAAGCGAGATAGCTAGCAACTTTTGGCTTGAACCAGAGTTGCAGGATTAGCTGTTTTTGTCAGGTGTTGAGTCCTTCTTGGTAGTGAAAGCAAATATCGCTAGACCGAGGACTAGCGCCCCTGCTCCCACTCCGTAAGCCAAAACTTCATCTGCCCTGTTGGCATCAACGAAAACACCTACGAATACCACAGCGATGATTGCCACTACTACCCCGATGAGCTTTGACTTCAAATCATCTAAATCCTTCACCTGAAGCCAGGCGGGAACCTTAATCTCAGCATCAACAAACAATTCGTAAAGCCCATAACCAATTACCAGTAGCACAGTGCCGAGCAGAATCGCGTCAACTGCAGTCAAGACCTCAACAATGGTTTCCTTTAGTGAAACCTGACTGGTAACCGCATCGGCAAAAACTCGAATCATCTCGATAGAACCCTGTGCCATGAGCAGGAGAGCTCCGATTATCGATGCCAGGGCAGGAACAAACACTGCAAAGCGAGTCAAACCAATTAGTTTTCGCATTAGGTCAATCTATACCAACCCTGGACTTCTAAGGCTGCCGTCCTCGCCAAGATCCGCGCCTACAACCAAGAGATTAGAAGCCCTAAAAAGAATCCGACACTTACAAGCTTGTCTAGAGACCCTTATAGGCGACTATCGAAAGGATTTTCTGGTCTTCACCAAAACTTATGACATCCACAACCCGTAGGTTCTCGACCTCGTTGATCACTATTTCCAACTCGACGGCGGCGACGACCTCGCTAGTGACTAAATTCTTGATTTCGATTCTTAGACTCTCGACAGCTTGAAAATTGCTCGTGAACTCCGCAATTGCAGCATCAAAACCCACCACCTCACGATTCCAATCGCGCAAGACCACATTCGGTGAAAACATCGCAGATATGGCAGCAATGTCTTTCTCTTCGTATGCCGATATAAATCGCTTGGTCAACGATTCAATATTGAGACGGCTGGCCATAGTTCCTCCATTAAAGCGCCCTCGGCAGGAATCGAACCTGCGACCAAGAGATTAGAAGGCTCTTGCTCTATCCACTGAGCTACGAGGGCAGATGGAAACATAGAGAGTTTAGTGGACGGGTCCTTAGTGGGAGGCCCACCTAGAACTCCCAGCGACCGCTGCGTCCCAGCCCCGCTTCACCTCTTTGAATGCAAACATAATGCCCGCTGTCAAAAGGACTACCGTGATGAAGTAGGCGGCGAGAGTTGAAATCACTCCGAAGCTCACCAGGCTAGTGATTCCCCAGCCGGCAATACCAACCAACGCCGCTCCTGCAACTGTTCGAATAGCCCCAAATCTGGCTGTCTCGCCAATAAGTAATCCCACTACAAGTAGAGGCTCTAAAGCAAAACTTTCAACTTGTTCAGCTCCTGGTATCCCCAGCACGCTTGCCCAAAATAGACCAAACCAAGCGACCAACGAACCAACGGCCAGCAAAGAGTAAAAAGCTTGTTTGGGTGAGAGCCCCATGAAGTTAGCAACCCGTTTATAGATAAAGGCGCCGACCAGAGTAAAAATCAAAACCACCAACAGGCTGCTTGGAGTTGCAATCTGCAAAAGATAAGCACCACCAATGATGCCGGCTGTTCCCATGCCAAAAGCCAGTCTTGCCACAATTGCGGCTGAAACAATTACAAAAGCTAGAAGTGGGTCTTGAGTTACAAAAGCAGGCAGCGGTTCAGTTTGGATTGAATTAATTTGCATTAACCAATACATAATTAGTCCCGCTATAACCGTCACCAGAGTTACTCCTGCAGCGCTTATGTAGGTTCTGATCAAGCCCTGTCTTGCGGCATCGTAAGCAGTAAGGCCATTTGTTATGTAAAGACCAGCCGCCAAGTAGGTTGAATAAGTATCAAATCCAGGCAGTTGCAGAAGATTTAGTCCAAGAATATGAATCGACATTGGGAGAAAAATCCCAGCAAAAAATAGCCAAACTCGCGGTAGCGGCCAACGTTCACTGAGGTAGCGAATAGTCAAATAGCCGAGGGTTGACAAAGCTAACCAGCCAACGAGGTTGATCCAGTCGCCCGAAAGAACCATTATCGCGAGGAAAGGGGCCGTTACTACTCCCCCGCTATTCACTCGGAAAAAGTGGTACGTCAGGGCGGAAATAATCAACCCGACAACCAAAATTCCCCGCACTAATTCGACATCGAGTTCGATCATGAGCTAAAAGCCTCCGACTGAGTAAGTTTCACACCATTGAGAAAACGAGAGCGCAAAATATCCACTTTGGACCCGTGGGTATTCTCAACCAAGATAAGAATTAGCCTTCCGTCTACCAGCTCAGGTTCCAGGACTCTTAGTTTTTTGATAATTCGCTCTGGAAAGAGACAGTCAAGATACGACAGCTGAACAAAGTTGGTCTCCCAAACCTTTGGTCCCGCAGCCGATCGCAAATACTCAAGAGTCTGGGGCTTGTTTAGCCAGTGATAAAGCGGACCGCTGACTAGCGCAATCGGATAAATACCAGCCAGTGAGGCAGAGAAAATGACTGAACGCAAGGGCCTTTCCCAGCGGTTTACCAAAACCGGCACAACTTTCTTATTTTGAATCTTCCAGCTCTGTAGAGCTTCAAAGGCTGAGGTCGGATCGTTGGCACCACCGATGTCAATCATTAGTGTTTCAGTGCCATCCAGCTCCAGTTTGTAAAGCTCTAGTGCCCTGGGTTCCAAACCAGCCTTCTGCAAACCCTGAACGGCTAGCTCCTCACTCGCCCCCGCCAATTCACAGACAGCTTGTGCAACCGCGACGTTGACCGGGTGATGCCCTGGGACGAGCGGCGTTGACTCACTGGGCACACAGCTAACAAACTTCACATTTCTTTGCTCGCACCAGTCTCGATAGGCTGCAATAAGGTCTGGCTGGTTTACACCCGTGACCAGCACATCACACGTTTCAATTGCATTCAAAATGTTCATGCCAATTTGAAATTCGTCCAAGCCTTCGTCCTCCAAATGATCCAAACGAATGGTTGGAATTACCACAACTTGTGCTTGGACATACTTAGCTTGAACCGTGTGGATTAGTCGTGGCGAAACCGCCATGCATTCAAAGACTCCGTGCGTAGCACCTGCTTTAAATCCACGCCTTACGGCCTGCGGCATCTCGGAGATTCCAGCAGTACCCAGTCTTGAAGTTCTCACCTCGGTGCCGTCCGGAGAAAGTTCCACTGCAACAGTGCCGGTGACTTTTCCATATGCTTTTAGCCCAGAATTTGCCAAACCTGCGTGGATTAGGCGAACAGTGCCAGATTTTCCTCGGCTTCCAGTTACGAGAATTCTCATTTGAAAGCTGTCACGAGCGAATTTAGCTCGCAGAGCTAGTGCGACGAGAAGTGTTCCATAAATCGTTACCGCGAAAAGTGAAATCCAGCCCGGTATCCAAGTTGAGAAATCAACAGCACCCATGGTCCCCCCCCATGAATGAGGCTACTCTCGAGATCTCAAATTGGGCAAGGCCTCCACAATGCTGTTGGCTGCCATCTTTAGTGGCTTGATGACTGTCACCCGCGGGTGTTCCTGCAGCAGAACCGCGGTTGGGGCATCCATGGCTGTGAGACAAATTTGACCCTCATAACCAAAGCGGTCCAGTGTCTCTAGTAGAACCAAATTAGTTCCGCGCTCTTGAGCTGTGCAGATCACTGCGTCTGCTTCATTGAGTGGGAGCGAGTAAGCAAATTCAGGGTCGCTGATGTCGCCGTAGAGCGTTGCAAAACCCTCTGAAGCAAGTTTGTTGAGAGCCTCTGGGTTGTGGTCAACTACCAACAGGTTGGCACCCTTTTCAGCCAATCCACCGATGACGTTAGATCCCAGGCGACCTGCTCCGATAACGATGGCATCGTATCGAGCCTCAATTGCCTCTTCATCGAGCCGGTCTTCAGCTGGGACATCGAACTTCTTGAGGATGGGCAATAACCACTGGTAGATGCGCTCTGAATACAAAATGAAATAGGTGGAAAAAGTAATTGTTATCACTGCAACCAGGGTGACCAGGCTCAGCGCAGATTGATTGACTTGGCCCAGCGAAAAGCCCAGTGCCATCAGAATCAGGGAGAACTCACTGATCTGGGCAATAGCCAAAGAAGTCTTGAATGAAACCTGGTTCCGATAACCAAGCCAGCGCATGATGGCCATCACTATCAACGGCTTGGCAATGAGGACAAAGATTGAGATGACAATTGCTGGCAACAGCTGTTGCAGCGCATCAGCGAGGCTGAGCGAGGATCCGAGTTGAATGAAAAAGAACAGAACCATAATGTCCCGCAGGCTCACCATCTTGCCGCTGAGGCTTTCGCGATAAGGGGTCGAGGCGAGAGCAACGCCTGCTATGAATGCACCGATCTCCATCGAAAGCCCAAGCGTGTGGCTTATTGCAGCGAGGCTGAGTGCCCAGCTCACTCCAAAAATTAGCGTCAACTCTTGGCTCTTTGATAGCCAAGCCAGCAGTTTTGGTAGTAGAAACTTCGAAATCAAGGCTGCTGCTGCGATGTAGATAATGCTTCCAAAAATTAGCACTGGAATCGAGCGATCAACCTCGCCAGCACTCGAACCAATTGCTGCAATAACAACCATAAAGACAATGACGAGAATGTCCTGAACAATTAAAAAACCAACAGCAATTTGACCATGCAACTGATCAATTTCTCTTCTGTCGGATAACAGCTTTACCACAATGATGGTGGAGGAAAAACTGATTGCCACTGCAATGTAGGCGGCTTGAGCAGCATCAAAGCCAAAGGCTAGAACGATAACGAACCCCAGCGCTGCCGTGAAAAGAACTTGTCCTAATCCGGTTAGGACAGCAACTTTTCCGATGTTTTTTATAAGGCTCAAGTCGAGTTTTAGACCAACCAAAAACAGCAGCAGGGCGATGCCTAGCTCCGCAAACAGTTCAATTTCTGATTCATAGTGAACCAGGTCTAAAAAGGTTGGGCCTAGCAGGATGCCTACAAAGATGTAGGCAACCACAAGTGGTTGCCGAGCAAGCTTGGCTCCAAACCCGACCACCGCTGTCACCAGCAGAATCAGGGCCACTTGGCCAAAAGCGCTTTCGATCACAGTCAAACAATAACAACCAAGAGATTTCCTATACTCAACAAATCAGCGCCCTCAGAGGCTCTAACCTAGAGGGGTGCGGGAGACCATGACGCTGAAGACAACCCAAATACCGAGCCTTCCTTCGGCTGAGCTCGCTGAGGCTGCTATTGAGCAAGTTAAGTCCTGGGTCGATGAATCGCGAAGGCTAAAAGTAAATAAGCCTTCCAAGCGGCTGACAGGGCTATTGCAAGATGAGCGCGGACTTGAATTTGCGGTTGGGTTCATCGACGGAGTTATTCGTCCGGAAGATTTGCGTGTAGCTGCCAATAACCTCTATCGACTTCGCACCATTACTCCAAAATTCCTGCCTCTCTATCTGCGACTAATGGTTGCGCTCGGAGCTAATTTCGCTGTAATTCTCCCCTGGCCGGTCATTCCAATAGCCAGAACATTTCTAAGAAATTTGGTTTCTCATCTGGTGCTGGATGCCAGAAGAAACAAATTAATAAAATCAACTAAAAAGCTCGGTCTAGCAGGCACGACACTAAACATAAATCTGCTGGGCGAAGCAGTATTGGGCAAGTCCGAGGCAAACAAGCGACTTGAGGCGGTCAAGGAGATTCTCAGCCGCCCTGAAACGGAATATGTCTCGGTCAAGGTTTCTGCAATCGTCTCTCCACACTCGCCTTGGGCTTTTGATCAGGCTGTGCAGGAAGTAGTTGAGCGTCTAACTCCTCTATATGAGATTGCTAACTCCAGCCCAAACAAGAAATTTATAAACCTTGATATGGAGGAATACCGCGACCTCGATCTAACTGTCGCTGTTTTCAAGTCCATTCTCCAAAAACCACAGTTTAGGAACCTAACCGCTGGAATAGTGCTGCAGGCCTATCTACCAGATGCGCTTAGAGCGATGATTGATTTGCAGCAGTGGGCTGAGCTGAGAGTTTTGCAAGGTGGCGCACCTATCAAAGTTCGCGTGGTCAAGGGTGCAAACCTTCCAATGGAAAGAGTTGATTCTGAACTGCACGGCTGGCCACTGGCAACCGTTTCATCTAAAGCTGAGGCCGACGCAAATTACAAGCGAGTGCTCAACTATGCGCTGACGGAAAGCCGCGTGAAGAATGTTCACATCGGTGTTGCCGGTCACAACCTGTTCGACCTAGCTTGGGCATGGTTACTGGCTTCCCAGCGCGGTGCCCAGAGTGGCCTTGATTTTGAAATGCTGCTGGGAATGGCACCAAATCAAGCCAAGGTGGTCAGTAAGACCGTTGGCAAATTGGTTCTCTACACGCCAGTTGTCTATCCCAAAGAATTTGATGTTGCGATTGCCTATCTAATTCGAAGACTGGAAGAAGGCGCCACCAAAGATAACTTCCTTTCGAGCGCTTTTCAGCTAGCAGATTCTCAATACTTTGAACTCGAGGTTGAGCGCTTCAAAAATTCAGTTGCTCTCCTGGATACCAGTGTCCCTATTCCGAATCGCATTCAAAACCGCACGCTGCAAGAGCCGGTTGTTCTGGAAGGCCCCTTCACAAACACCGAGGATACTGATCCCGCAATAGTGGAAAACCGAGAGTGGGCTAAAACAATTTATAGGCGTTTGGCTGACTCCCAAATAGGCGAAGACCTGGTCGAAGAAAACACAATCGACAGCGAAGCAACGCTGAATCAGGTAATTGATAATGCACTTCTAGCCCAAGAAAGTTGGGCTCGACTAACTCTGCTCGAAAGGTCTGAATATCTGCTTCGCGCAGCGGTGGTGCTGGAGGAAAACCGCGAATACCTGATTGAAGTTGCCATGTCAGAGGCTGGCAAAACTATTGATCAAATTGATACCGAGGTTTCTGAGGCAATTGACTTTGCTAACTACTATGCCAAGCAGGCACTGCGCTTGGGAGCACTTCCAGGCGCTCAGGCGATACCGAGAAAACTTACTGTGGTCACTCCCCCATGGAATTTCCCGGTAGCAATTCCAGCTGGTGGCGTTCTGGCCGCACTGGCTGCCGGCTCGGCAGTAATCTTCAAGCCAGCTAGCCCAGCGGCAAGGTGCGGTGCGGTGCTCGCATCGTTGCTGTTAGAAGTTCTGCCAGAGGGTGTACTAACGGTTGTTCACATCGGAGAAAAGCAGCTCGGAAAACAGCTGATTTCACACCCCAGTGTTGATCAGGTCATTCTTACCGGTGGCTACGAAACCGCTCAACTCTTTAAGCAGTTCAAACCCGATCTAACCGTCTTGGCAGAAACCAGCGGAAAGAATTCCATCATCGTGACTCCCCACGCTGACCTAGATCTTGCAGCCAAGGATGTTGCCTATTCGGCATTTGGTCACGCCGGTCAAAAGTGCTCTGCTAGTTCGGTAGTGATTTTGGTCGGTTCGGTGGCAAAATCAAAGCGCTTCCGAAACCAACTACGTGACGCTGTTGAGTCTCTCAAGGTGGATTTCCCACTAAACCCCGCTGCTCAAATGGGTCCGATGATTGCACCCCCGCAGGAAAAGCTTCTGCATGGCCTCACCAAACTGGACGCGGGTGAGCGCTGGTTCATCGAACCAAAGCAGCTGAGCGAGGACGGAAAGCTTTGGTCGCCAGGCGTCAGGGAGAGAGTTCGATTCGGCTCAACCTCTCACAAAGTCGAATACTTTGGCCCGGTTCTTGCGATCATGACTGCCAAGAATTTAGAGCAGGCAATCAAGATTCAAAATGCCGTTGACTATGGCCTGACTGCTGGACTGCATTCTCTGTCACCAGAAGAAATCAATCTTTGGTTAGAAAAAGTGCAAGCGGGCAACGTCTATGTCAACCGCGGAATAACGGGTGCAATTGTTAGAAGACAGTCGTTTGGTGGCTGGAAGAAATCAGCTGTTGGCCCCACCGCTAAAGCTGGAGGCCCCAACTATTTATTCTGCCTAACCGATTGGAAGTCGGTTTCAAATAACGCCAAGGAGCCGATTGGTGAAAAGGTTGTTGAAGAGCTGATGGTGATGGCTACTGCCAGCACTCTTAGCGATAAAGATATTGAATCGCTAATTAGAGCAGCCCAGAGTGATGTTGCTGCCAAAAACGAATACTTTTCCAAGTCCCAAGATGAGTCTGGACTTAGCGTTGAGAAAAACATTCTTCGCTACTCCAGATCCGATTGCAGCATTCGTATTCAGTCTTCTGCCAGTGAATATCAAATTTGGCGCAGTCTAATCACCGCCCTGGCTTTAGTAAGAGTGGAGCTAAGCGTTGATGAGCTGCCAGCTAGAGTCTTGAAATTTGTTCGAAAAGCTGGAGTGTCGGTCACACTCGAGGGCGAAGAGGCTTGGTTGTCATTACTCTCAAGGCGACCACGCAGGGTCCGGGTCATCGGGGCCATCGATAAAACACATCCAGCGCTTGCCAATGTCGATACTGCAGTGTTTGATGCTGAACAAACCGAATCGGGCATCATTGAGCTTCTGCCCTTCTATAAGGAGCAGGCCGTGAGTATCACTACCCATCGCTTCGGAAACCCCGCCAGACACCTGTCTTTGGTGCGTATCTAGGCGGTATTTCCCAGCCTTTGTAGGGCCCAATGGGAGTATTCTGGCTCCTTGGCTGGTTGAACCAGCTAGGAATAACTAAGAGGTAATTTTGTCCATTCTTTCCAAGCTTTCTCTCAAGAACCGCTCCGTCGTCGCCCTGGTGACCCTAATAGTTGCAGCTTTCGGATTTATTTCCGTTGGTGGGCTCAAGCAGGAGCTGATCCCATCTATTGAGATTCCATCCGCTGCCATTGTTACCTCTTATCCAGGTGCATCACCGGAGGTTGTGGATAGCCAAGTCTCCTCACCAATCGAGCAGGCAGTTATTGGCTTGGAGGGTGTCGAGTCAACAACTGTCACCTCCACCACCGGACTTTCAGTGCTTCGGGTTTCTTTTGCTTTTGGCACAACCTCTGACCAAGCAACGGAAAAGCTAAATGGAGTGCTCTCAGATCTAGAAGGACTGTTACCTAGCGATGCTGAGCCACGAATCATATCTGGAAGCTTTGACTCTGTTCCCATCATTGTTCTAGCCATAAGCGATAACAATGGAGACAACGAGCGTATTGGCAAGAAGTTAGAGGAAATCGCCCCAACTCTTTTCCAAAAAGTTGATGGCATTCGTGAGGTTGCAGTCTCTGGCGCTAAAGAAAAGCGCATCAATCTAACCTTGAACCAGGCAGCACTGGCAGCTGCCGGCCTGACTCAGCGCGACATTATTTCTGCAATTAACGCAAACGGACTGGTGCTCCCGGTTGGCTCTATCACCGATACCGAAGGCTCGGTCTCGGTTCAGGTAGGCAATGCGGTTGACACCGTTGAGCTATTTGAGAGCCTTCCTTTGATTCCAGCTCAGCCCAACCCAGCTGCCCCGGTTGTCACCATCGGTGATGTTGCTGATGTTGCTCTCGAGCAGGCACCAATTACGACGATTGCCCGCACTAACGGAAAGGAATCCCTTGCAGTTTCGATCGTGAAAACTCCTGAGGGTAACTCGGTGGCTGTTTCGAACGGTGTTCAAGACTTAATTCCTGAACTGGAAGATGCTCTGGGCGGTGGCGTCACAACGGTAACCATCTTCGACCAGGCTCCATTTATTGAAAAGTCAATTAAGGATCTAACTACCGAGGGTCTGTTGGGTCTGGGTATGGCCGTGCTGGTCATCTTGGTCTTCCTGCTCAGCTTTAAGTCCACCATCATCACTGCAATCTCGATTCCGACCTCTGTGTTGATTACCTTTATTGGCCTATCGGTGGCGGACTACTCATTGAACCTGCTGACACTGGGTGCCTTGACCATTTCTATCGGTCGCGTGGTAGATGACTCAATCGTTGTTATTGAAAACATTAATCGGCACCTCAGTTACGGCGAAAAGCGAAGAAAAGCTATCATGACTGCGGTGAAGGAGGTCGCGGGAGCGATTACCGCTTCCACCATTACTACCGTTGCGGTGTTCTTACCGATTGCTCTAGTTGATGGATTAGTCGGCGAGCTATTTAGACCATTCGCCTTCACCGTGGCAATCGCGCTACTAGCGTCCTTGCTGGTGAGCTTGACCATCGTGCCGGTATTTGCCTACTGGTTCCTGCGAATGCCTAAGCGCCTAAATGCACTAAAAGAGGCTGACCCGAAGAACTTCGAGAAGAAGCAGCGAGTAGCTGAAGAAGAACGCGAAAAGAAGAGCCTGCTGCAGCGCACCTACATGCCAGTTCTGCGCGGAACCACTCGTCACCCTTGGCTGACTCTAACCGCAGCGCTGCTAATTCTTGGTTACACCTTCTCGTTGGTGCCACTACTCAAAACCAACTTCATTGATGGTGGCGGCTCTAACCAGTTCACCGCCCGTCTTTCTATGCCATCTGGCACCACTTTCGAAGAGCAGGATGCTGCTGCTAAAAAGCTTGAATCAGAAATTCTCGCTATCGAGGGTATTGATGTTGTGCAAACTACGGTTGGATCTGCAGCTGACGGACGCGTCGCATTCGGAGCCGCTGCTCGAGGCATCGCCTTCAGCATTATTGCCGATGAGGGTGCGGACCTAGAACAGCTGCAGGCAGAGGTACTTAACCTGCCTGCGCCAGCTAACAGCGAAATCTCAACTAGCCAAGGCGGCGGCTTTGGTTCCTCTGAAACCATCGACATTGAAGTTTCAGCAACCGACAAGGATCTGTTGCAGCAGGGCGTGAATCAAATTGCTGATGCCATGCAGGGACTTGAGAACATAACCGCTATCTCCTCAACGCTAGAAGCAGATGAGCGAGTATTAGAGATAAACGTTGATCGCGAGGCTGCGGCTCGTTACCTCCTCACCGAGACTGCAGTCACCGGTATTGTGGCTGCTCAGCTAAGACCAAGTCCGCTCGGAACAATCAGAATTGATGAGCGCGATACCCAGGTGTTCATTACAGGCTCTGAGCCTCCAACCTCGGTTGAAGAAGTTAGAGATCTTCGTATTCCTACCTTTGCAGGCCTTGTAACCCTGTCGGAGATTGCAGATGTCAATGAAGTACTGAAGCCAACCTCAATTACCTCGCAGCGCGGCAACCGCACTGCCGAGGTTCAGCTAACCCCGGAGGGTGATGACCTGGGTGCCATCACTGCAGCTATCAATGAGCGACTGGCTGACGTTGATCTTCCGATTGGCGTCGAGGCAACGGTTGGTGGTGCAGCAGCTGATCAGGCTGAAAGCTTCCAGCAGCTTGGGCTTGCGCTGTTAGCAGCGGTTGCCATTGTTTACATCGTTATGGTGGCCACCTTCTCATCATTGATTCAGCCACTGCTACTGCTGATTTCGATTCCGTTTGCGGCTACCGGTGCGCTGGGACTATTGCTCCTAACCGACACGGCGCTTGGAGTGCCGGCACTCATTGGAATGCTGATGCTGATTGGAATTGTGGTGACCAACGCAATTGTCTTGATTGACCTGGTCAATCAGTATCGCAAGCAGGGCAAGAGTGTGATTGATTCGCTGTTTGATGGTGCAAGGCAGCGTCTTCGTCCAATCTTGATGACAGCTCTCGCCACCATCCTGGCACTAACACCAATGGCCTTTGGACTAACCGGAAACTCTGGGTTTATTTCTCAGCCGCTGGCAATTGTTGTGATTGGTGGATTGTTCTCCTCCACGCTACTTACCTTGATCCTGGTCCCAACCCTCTACTGGCTAGTTGAGGGCCGCAAGGATCGCAAGCTGATTCGACAAAATCGAAAAGCAGCTCGCAAGGCTAAGAAAAATAAAGTTGCTGCGCCTGTAGTTGAACCAGCCACGGCTCCCGTGACGACCATGACAATCCGCGAGGAGACTGTGGTGACCGACACTGCGACTCTTCAGTGGTCGGAAGTTAGCGTTGAAACAGAAATGCCGCTGGATGATGAAACCCAGATGCGTTGGGCGGAAGAGGCGGTTGATTCACAACCTGCCAGCGCCAGCGCCAGCAGCTCTGTGCCTGAATTCCTAACCAGTGAGTTGCCCATTATTCAGCAGAATGAAAAGCCCTCTCGCAAGGAGCTGCGTGAGCAAAAGCGACAGGCCAAGCTCGAAGCTAAGGCTCAGCGCAAAGCTCAAAAGAATGCTCGCCACTCAAACGACTAGGTAGTCATGACTGAATACATCGTCTGGGCTGACTGTGAAATGACCGGGCTGGACATCGAAAAGGATGAGATCTGCGAGATTGCAGTAATCGTCACCGATGATCAGCTCAAGCCGGTTGATGAGGGAATCCAAGTTGTAATCAAGCCGAGTGCGGCAGCAATGGCAAACATGGGCGACTTTGTCAGACAAATGCATAACGACAGCGGACTGCTATCCGAGCTTGAATCCGGTGTCAGCATTGAAGGTGCGCAGGAGCAGGTGCTTGCTTACCTGGGTAAGTTCATTACCGAACCGAAGACCGCTCCCCTGGCCGGGAACTCAATTGGCACCGATCGAATGTTCATCATCCGGCAAATGCCCAAACTGGATGCTTTTCTGCATTACCGAAACATCGACGTCAGCTCGCTAAAAGAACTAGTCCGCAGGTGGTATCCAAGGGTCTACTTCCAGCTGCCTAAGAAAGTCGGCTCCC
>JACCDK011418327.1_pt1 | contig 13751 bp, 15 predicted proteins | sample 7445871 | NCBI WGS metagenome assembly JACCDK01 (sample SAMN15323436, study PRJNA562643) | freshwater metagenome | isolation source: river surface water | place: USA:Blue River Watershed | collected 2017-08-15 | reverse complement strand
TGAGCGCGTCTTTTAATGCATGTGGTACTAAAATATAGTCAGGCGCAATACACATTTGACCACAATTAGAAAATTTAGGATTCGCTAAACGACGCGCTGCTACTCTTAAATTAGCATCATCGCAAATTACCGCAGGGCTCTTTCCTCCTAACTCCAAAGTCACTGGCACTAATTGTTCGGCCGCAAGCTTATAAATTATTTTTCCAACCATAGTGCTGCCAGTATAAAAAATATGGTCGAACCTGTTTTGGGTAAGTAATGGTGGAAGTACCGCAGCGCCATCGCCTTCTAGATACATCATATAATTTTCTGGAAATAAATCAGTGATCATTTTACCCATCACTGCAGCTGTAGCGGGTGCAAATTCACTTGGTTTTAAGACTGCGCAATTGCCGCCTGCAATCGCACCAATCAATGGTGTAAATAATAATTGAAAAGGATAATTCCAAGGGGCAATAATACAAACTACACCTAAGGGTTCTTGTATGGTATAACTTGTCGAAGGGATATTGACCAAATTGGTAGCAACCTTCTTAGGTGCCATCCACTCTTCTAAATGCTTTATAGTATAGTTTAATTCACTTAAGAAGAATCCTATTTCTGTGGCCCAAGCGTCTTCGTCGGTTTTTTTTAAATCCGCATACAATGCCTTGTATAATAATTGCTCATTATCAAGTACTGACTGCTTTAATCTTTTAAGTTGTAAAAGCCTAAATCCAAAAGGCTGGGTTGCCCCAGACTGGAAATAATGTCTTAGTGTATCTATTGATGTATTCATAATAGCTTTTAAATCTATAGCAATTTAAACTTTAATCCGCATACCTGTGACAATTTATACATTCATAAAAATAATTTTAGCATATGCGCAATTTTTAATAATTTACCTTACTTAATTACTCCAATGGAGTGCCCTTTATATTTAAACGATTGCTATGAAAAATAAATTAAAATCAAGAAGAGATTTTGTAAAAAATGCCGCATTGGCACTAGGTGGATTTTATATTGTCCCAAGACATGTATTGGGTGGTCCAGGATTTACCGCCCCAAGTGATAAATTACAAGTTGCGGGCATTGGTGCTGGAGGTAAAGGAGAAAGTGATTTATGGGCCTTCTATCAGAGCGGGAAAGCAGATATCGCATTTTTATGTGATGTAGATGATCGTCAAGCAGTAAAAAGTCGCGAAAGATTTCCGAAAGCAAAATACTATAAGGACTATAGAGAAATGTTAGACAAAGAACATAAGTATATTGATGCAGTCTCTGTCTCTACGCCAGACCATATGCACGGTGTGCAAGCCATGGCCGCAATGCAAAAGAAAAAGCATGTCTATGTACAAAAGCCAATAGCACATGATATCTACGAAGCTAGAATCATGACCGAGGCCGCACACAAATACAATGTAGTCACACAAATGGGTAACCAAGGTGCTTCAGGCGAAGGTGTTCGTGTATTACAAGATTGGTACAATGCAGGATTGATTGGGGATGTACACACTATTTATTGTTACACAGACCGTCCAGTATGGCCACAAGGGGTGATCCGCCCAACAACCTCATCTGCAATTCCAGCAGGTTTAGATTATGATTTATGGTTGGGTACGGCACCACAAAAAGCTTACTTTGATGACGTATTACCATTTAATTGGAGAGGCTGGTGGGATTATGGAACCGGCGCATTGGGTGATATGGCTTGTCATATTATGGCACCTGGTTTTGCTGTAGTAGGATTAGGCTATCCAGTATCTGCAGAATGTAGTGTGGCAACAAGGTACACTGCACCTTGGCAAAGAGTGTATTCTCCAGATAGTCCACCAGCTGCATCACATATTATTTTGACTTTCAAAGGACAAAATGGAAAACCAGATGTAAAATTACATTGGATGGATGGCGGTATACAACCAGAAAGACCAGCAGAATTGGGCGCAAATGAAATGATGGGTGATGGTGGAAATGGTATCATTTTTGAAGGTACAAAAGGGAAGATGATGGCAGGTACATATGGCATGAATCCACAATTATTACCTACTAATTTAACTAAAACAACGGTGGTACCTAAAACTATTGAAAGAGTAAAAGGAGATACTGAAGGACATTACGCAGCATGGGTTGAAGCATGTATCGCAGGACCAGGAAGTAAAGAAGCAAAAGCATTGAGTTCTAATTTTGATATCGCAGGACCTTTAACAGAATCTGTATTGATGGGTAATTTAGCCATTCGTTCTTATGATATCATTGTGAGAGATTCAAAAGGATCGGCTACTTATCCTGGAAGAAATATTCAGTTACTATGGGATGGGCCAAATATGAAGATCACGAATTTTGACTTAGCGAATCAGTTTGTAAAACGTACTTATCGTGAAGGTTGGAGCTTAGGTTCATAATCAACAACTATGGATTTATTAAGAGATCAATTTTTATTAAGACCTGATATTCATTTTTTGAATTTTGGTTCTTTTGGTGCAACACCAAAGCCGATATTCGAGAAATATCAAGCATGGCAAAGGGTTTTAGAAGCAGAGCCTGTTCAGTTCATCGCATTTGATGGGTACCAATACCTTGCAGATTCAAGAGCTGCTTTGGCTAAGTACTTAAATTGTGCAGACAAAGATGATTTGGTATATGTCACCAATCCAAGTTTCGCAGTAAATATGATTGCCAAAAGTTTTCCCTTAAATAAAGGAGATGAAATTTTGGCTACAGATATTGAATACGGAGCTTGTGATAGAACATGGGAATATTATTGTAATAAAAAAAATGCAACTTATCGAAGACAAAAAATCAATCTCCCAATTGTTGATAAGGAACAATTCATCGAAGATTTTTTCAAAGGATGTAACGAAAAAACAAAAGCTATTTTCATTAGTCATATCACCAGTGCTACCGGTTTAATTTTACCTGCAGCAGAAATTTGTGCGATCGCTAAAGAAAAAGGTTTGATCACTATTGTAGATGGCGCACATGCACCTGCACATATCCCATTGGACTTAACTAAAATTAAGGCAGATTTTTATACAGGCGCTTGCCATAAGTGGATGATGGCCCCAAAAGGATGCTCTTTTTTATATGCAGCAAAGTCGGTGCAATCAATTTGTGATCCAATGATTGTAAGTTGGGGCTATCAAGCTGCGAAACCATCCCATTCTAATTTCTTAGACTACCACCAAATGATTGGTACCAGGGACTTTTCTGCTTTCTTAACCGTAGAAACTTGTATTGAATTTATGGCGCAACATGACTGGAAAGCAGTTGGACGAAAATGTCATGAAATGGTTTTAGAGCATGCTCCAAGATTTTTTTCCTTATTCAATAGCAAACCAATTTGTCCTCTCAATAGTGAATGGATTGGTCAAATGATTAGCATCCCAATTCAAACTTCTGATCCAGAAAAATTACAAAGGACCTTATTTCTTGATTATAAAATAGAAGTTCCAATTATGAGACAAGGGAACGATGTCTATCTAAGATATTCCATAAATGCCTTCAATACTGTGGAAGATCTAGATGCATTGTACAATGCAATTTTGGATATAAAAGAAAGAGGTACGCTTTTATAATTACCATTTTAATGTTTTCATATATGCTGCATTGTCCTTAGCAGCATCCAACTCATTGGTTCCGGCATACGCTTCTTGTTCTACAATCATATGTCTTACACCACGTTTTGCAACTGCTGGTAATAAGTTTTTATAATCAATCGTGCCTTTGCCAATAAGGCAAGATTCATGACCTTCGGGAGTATTGGATTTAATGAAATCTTTCACATGTACTAATTTAAAACGATTTGGATATTGATCCATATAAGTTATTGGATTAATGCCAGCAACTCTAGTCCAATAAAGGTCCATTTCAAAATCAACAATAGCAGGATCAGTATTTTTCATAAAGATATCCTGAGGCAAAATACCATTCATTGGAACAAAAGAATATTCATGATTGTGATATGCAAAACGAATGCCGTGTTTTTTTGCAATTTCACCACATACATTGAATTCGTTTGCAATTTTTTTGTAATGATCAATACTAGGCTGTGCTCCCTTATTTGGACAAATTAAATACTTCATTCCAATTTCACTTGCTTGAGCAACTTTAAGTTCGAATGATTTAAAATCATCTGTATTTTCACAATGAGATGAAATAAAATTCATTCCTAAATCATCCATCACTTTTTTAAATTCTGTATGCTTCATTCCCCAGAATAATCCTAAGTTTCCTTCAAAGCCTTCGATCGATTTATAACCATTCGAAGCAATTTGCTTTAAAACCCCCTTGGTATCTTTGTATAAAGCCTCCTTAATTGACCATAATTGTATAGCAAATGGCTTTGATTTAGCAGCCATCGCCATTAACTCGTTTTTAAATGGCATCGACAATGCTACACTTGTAAAGGCGGTACTGCGTATAAAATTTCTTCTTGAATTTGACATAAAATAAAATTGAAAACTTGATAAAAAATAAATACCCTCTCATCTATTATGTAGCCCAAGCTTTTTCTCCTTTAGTGTAAGGAACACAACCTTCAAACTTTCCAGGAACAGCTACAAATCTCAATACTTCAGTTGCACCAATTTTTGATGTAAACAAACCAGATAAAGTCAGTTGTTTCATCATGGTAAAATAATGCGTAGGGTCTTCTGGTTTTTTATTTTTTTGATACTCCTTTGCTTCTAGATCTAATGCTGTTAATAAAGCAGTGCGCTCTTCTGGCGAAGCTTCCATAAAAGCCTTTCCTATTTTTGCTTTCGAAGTTTTAAACTTCAATTCCGCCATACCTTGCATAAAAATTTCTTGGTCTTTTGCTTCGTAACAATCACTTACCATAATTTGCATAAAAGCACCGACGTTAGCAGCTTTTGCGCCTGGCGTATCGGTGGCAGGTAAAATAGTCTCTCCTACTTCATTTAAAAAATCAACATCTTCTTGGGAGAAACTAACCCCCTTTGTATTCGTTTTACAGCCAGTCAAAAAAGCTTCTGCACCTAACACAGTTCCACCCATAATGATGGCAACTCTAGAAAGGGCTTCTCTTCTGTTTATCATAAAATATTTTTAAAAATTAAATTATAAGTTTCCTTTTTTCAATTCTGATACAGCAAAGTCTGCTGCTCTTGCAGTAAATGCCATATAAGTTAATGAAGGATTCACACAATTGGCACTTGTCATGAAGGAACCATCCGTTACAAATACATTCGGTGCATCCCATATTTGATTGTTGCCATTCAATACAGATGTTTTTGGATCTCTGCCCATACGTGCTGTACCCATCTCGTGAATACCTCTACCTGGTGTGCCGTCTCCTTCAAAACCTTGAACATTCTTAGCACCCGCGCGCTCTAACATTTCTTTTGCGTCTTCCAAAATATCCTTACGCATTTTGATTTCGTTGTCTTTCAACTCGCAATCAATATTCAAAACATTTAATCCCCACTTATCTTGTTTAGTTTTATCTAAAGTCACTTTATTCGTTTCATCTGGTAACATTTCACCAAAGCCCATCATGCCAATTGACCATCCTCCTGGCTCTGTCAATGCATCTTTGTATTTTCCACCGATACTCACTTCGGCCACATCATGCCCCCAGCCAGATCGATTAGCCCCACCTTGGTAACCAAACCCTCTAATATAATCGCGCTTCTCATCACCAAGGTTTCTAAATCTTGGGATATAGAAACCATTTGCACGACGACCGAATGTGTATTTGTCTTCATAACCTTCAATTGTTCCACTAGCACGATTTCCTAAATGGTGGTCCATTAAATATTTACCTAAAGCACCACTACTGCTTCCCAATCCACCTTCCCAAACATCTGTTGCAGAGTTCATTAAAAGCCATGTACTATTTAAAGTTGAGGCATTTAGGAAAATAATTTTTGCTTTGTATTCAATTGTTTTATTTGTTTCTGCATCTAATACAGTGACTCCTGTAGCACGCTTTTTATCTTTGTCGTATTTAATTTCTGTCACAATAGAAAAAGGTCTTAAAGTTAAATTACCTGTTGCCATCGCAGCTGGTAAAGTAGAAGATTGTGTACTAAAATACCCACCAAACTGACAACCCAGCCAACATTTATTTCTAAATTGACATCCAGGACGACCTTCATGCGGTACCGTAATGTTGGCTGTACGACCAATGATTAAATGACGAGTACCTTTATAAATTTCTTTAATTCTTGCTGCTACATCTTTCTCTACACAAGTTAATTCCATAGGTGGCAAGAACTGACCATCAGGCAATACATCAATGCCATCCCTGTTGCCACTAATCCCTGCAAACTTTTCAACATAATCATACCAAGGCGCAATATCTTTATAACGCACTGGCCAATCAACTGCAATACCATCTTTTGCATTTGCTTCAAAATCAATATCAGCCCAACGATAAGATTGTCGACCCCACATTAAAGAACGTCCTCCTACATGGTATCCTCTGAACCAATCAAAACGTTTTGTTTCTGTATAAGGATGCTCTTTGTCAGAGCACCAATAATCTAAATTGGTTTCGTTCAATGGATAATCACGTTTCAACACAGGATAATCTTCAATCATCTGCTGCGTTCTACCACCTCTATGTGGATGATCCCATGCTTCTTTATCTGCATTGACATAATCCTTGATGTGTTCAATATTTCTTCCACGTTCTAACATCAAGACTTTAAGTCCTTTTTCTGTAAGTTCTTTGGCGGCCCATCCACCACTGATTCCAGAACCTACTACGATTGCGTCATACTGTTGTTCGGCCATTGTAAAAAATTATGAATTATAATAATTAGATTTAAAAATTAAATATCGCAAACTGTTACAGCTTGTTTGAGTGAAGTAATTTTATCTGGGTTCGTTGCGATGAATTCATGTGCTACAAAACCATTGTATCCAGTGGCTTTGATCGCGCGCATGATCGCTGGATAATTTAATTCCTGGCGATCATCTAATTCATGTCTACCTGGTACACCTGCTGTGTGGTAATGACCAAAATACATATGACTATCTTGAATGGAACGAATGATATCTCCCTCATCTATTTGCATATGATAAATATCAAAAAGAATTTTAAAATTTGGAGAGCCTAATTGCTTACATAGTTCGATACCCCATGCAGACTTGTCGCCCATATAATCCTTGTGGTCTACTTTTGAATTGAATAGTTCAATATGAATGGTTACCCCTTTCGCTTCGGCCAAAGGCATGATTTGTTTTAGTCCTTCCACACAGTTTTTCAATCCTGTAGCGTCATCCATGCCATTTCTATTTCCAGCAAAACAAATTAAATTTTTATATCCAGCAGCGGCTACTAAAGGGATTGCTTCCAAGTAATCTTTGATCAACCAAGGATGATGCATAGGATTATTCCACCCTTTGGTCAAACTTGTTTCACCAGCTGTATAACACATAGAGCATTCGATGCCATACTTTTTTACGGTATCCCATTCGCTGGGTTTTAATAAATCAATGGCATTGAATCCAATTCGTTTTACTTCCTTACATAAATCCTCCAAACTAAAATCACTGTAACACCATCTACATACACTGTGATTAATATTGCCTTTTAAAGTGGCTACATCAGTTGGTTGATCTGATAGTTTTTCTAATTGTGCTTTTGCTTGATATGGTAAAACTATACCAGATGCAATCGCGGCAGAACCTGATAAAACTTGTTTTAATAATTTTCGTCTATTCATTGGAGAGGACATATTAAGAAAGCATTAGGATAATGATATAAATATAATTTTTTTTGCATTCTATTTCTATATTTCCTTTGGTAAAAAAGGGTTTTTTGAGAAATATTGAGGAAATTGCTCTTACAATAGACTGAACCTGTTATTTTGACACAATCAGTTTATTTGTATGCTTTAAATTCCGTATAAAATGAATAGAAAACTACGCATGGGTATGGTAGGTGGTGGTAAAGATGCATTTATTGGTGCCATCCACAGACTTGCTGCCAATATGGATGGGCTTATTGAAATCAAATGTGGCGCATTAAGTATCCATCCAGAAATTGCTGTAGCATCTGGAGAAGCTTTATTTCTTCCAAAGGATAGAATCTATTTAACTTATGAGGAAATGATTACAAAAGAAGCGCAATTACCGGCAGATGAGCGCATAGATTTCGTGACTATTGTAACGCCAAATTTTGCACATTTTGCACCTGCCATGATGGCTTTGGAAAATGGTTTCAATGTAGTGATAGAAAAACCAATTACTTTCTCCTTAGAAGAAGCAAAATTATTAGAACAAAAATTGAAAGAAACTGGCTTAACACTTTGCTTAACGCACACTTATTCTGGATATCCAATGGTCAAACAAGCCAAAGCTATGGTGCGCGAAGGCAAGCTGGGTAAAGTTCGTAAGGTTTGGGTGGAATATCCTCAAGGATGGTTAAGTAGGTTATCAGAGAAAGAAGGCAACGCGCAAGCAGCATGGAGAACTGATCCAAAAAAATCGGGTAAGAGTTCTGTGATGGGAGATATTGGAACACATGCCGCACATCTTGCTGAGTATATTACTGGCGCAAAAATTACCGATATCTGCGCTGAATTAAACACCATGGTTGAAGGCCGTGCGATGGATGATGATGGTGCAGTACTTTTAAAGTTTGACAATGGTGCTAAGGGTGTGTTGATGGCATCACAAGTTGCAGCAGGAGAAGAGAATGCATTAAAGATTAGAGTATACGGCGAGCTAGGTGGCGTTGAATGGCTTCAACACGAACCCAATACTCTCATCGTAAAATGGTTGGATCAACCAACACAAATTCTTAGAGCAGGCGCCAACTATAGCGCACATTTATCCAGCTTTGCCACACAGAATTGCCGCACGCCGGGCGGGCATCCAGAAGGCTATTTAGAAGCATTTGCCAATATTTATAGAAATTTTGCACTTACCTTGTCTGCAAAAATGAATGGCATTGAACCAACTCCTGAAATACTAGATTTTCCAGGAATAGAAGATGGAATTAGAGGGATGGCATTTATAGATAATGTAGTTTTATCTGCTGGTTCTGATAAAAAATGGACGGCACATAAAATATAATAAGCAGGATTTAATTAGTAAGAATTATTACGTAAGATCTAATATAAGATATTAAAAAGGCAATCATTATAATATGACAACAGTAAAAGGACCTGGTATATTTTTAGCACAATTTTTGGGAGATCATCCTCCATTTAATACCTTATCAGGTATCTGCAAATGGGCTGCTGGACTGGGTTTCAAGGGTGTACAAATTCCAAGTTGGGACGCACGCTGTATAGATTTAAAAAAAGCAGCGGAAAGTAAAACCTATGCGGATGAGATCAAAGGCATTGTTCAAGCAGCTGGACTAGAGATCACAGAATTATCAACACATTTACAAGGACAGTTAGTAGCGGTGCATCCTGCCTATGATGCACAGTTTGATAGCTTTGCACCAGTTGAGTTTAGAGGTAATTCAAAAGCAAGAACTGAATGGGCCATGCAGCAATTAAAATATGCTGCAAAAGCATCACAAAATTTAGGACTAACTGCACATGCTACTTTTAGTGGTGCATTATTATGGCATACTGTCTATCCTTGGCCACAAAGGCCTGCTGGTATAGTTGAAACTGGCTTTTCAGAATTAGGTAAAAGATGGTTGCCAATTTTAAATGAATTTGATGCAGCAGGTGTAGACTTGTGTTATGAAATTCATCCGGGAGAAGATCTGCATGATGGTGTTTCCTATGAAATGTTTTTAGAAAAAGTCGGTAACCATACACGTGCTTGTTTATTATATGATCCATCACATCTAGTACTTCAATGCATGGACTATAAAGGTTTTATCGATGCATACCATGAGCGTATCAAAATGTTTCATGTCAAGGATGCCGAATTTAATCCGAGTGCAAAACAAGGTGTATATGGTGGTTATCAAAACTGGGTTGATCGTGCAGGAAGATTTAGATCACTTGGTGATGGTCAAGTAGATTTTAAAAGTATCTTTAGCAAATTAGCTGCTTATGATTATAAAGGCTGGGCAGTAATGGAATGGGAATGTTGTTTAAAACACCCAGAAGTGGGCGCAGCCGAAGGTGCTGTTTTTATTAAAAACAATATCATCCCTGTTACATCAAAAGCATTTGACGATTTTGCAAGCACTGGATCTGACGAAGCGTTTAACAAAAAAATATTAGGTATTTAACCAAAGATTAAAAAATCAATCATTCAAATCAACAATTCAATTTACTTTCAAACAATTCACAATGCGTAAAATTTTTTATACCCTTGCAGTAACTTTTTTATTAGTAGCATGTGGTGGTGGAGCAACAAAAAATGAATCAAAAACAGAAACATCAACAAATTCTGAAACTAAATTATCGGACAACCCAGATTATACTAAAGGATTGGCATTGATTGCAGGAAGCGACTGTTTAACTTGTCATAAAGTAGCGGAAAAAAATATAGGTCCTGCATATCAGGATGTGGCAGCCAAGTATGAAAATACAGATGACAATATCGAAATGTTAGCCGGAAAAATTATCAAAGGCGGAAGTGGTAACTGGGGCGCGATACCAATGACAGCGCATGCAAACCTTAGCCAAGAGGATGCAGAAGCAATGGTGAAATACATTTTGTTATTAAAAAAATAATTCCAATTCAATCAAAATTAATGGTCGAAATAAACCATATGTTTTAACGCTTCAACTAAAAAAATATGAAAAAACAATTGCTTGCTTTAACCCTATTGACTCTTACAGTACTTGGCATGAATCAAGTACAGGCTCAAGAAAAATGGATTTCTTTATTCGATGGCAAAACAAAAAATGGCTGGCATACATATGGAAAATCTACTGTAGGCGACGCATGGAAAGTAGTAGACGGTACTTTGATGTTTGATCCTAGCAATAAAGTAAATGGTCAAATAGTTGGTGGTGGTAATATTGTAACGAACGAAAGTTTTACCAATTTTCATTTGCAATTAGAATGGAAGATTTCTAAGAATGGTAATAGTGGTATTATCTTTTTTGTACAAGACAACCCAGCTAAATACAAAGAACCATGGCATACAGGACCTGAGATGCAAGTCTTAGATAACGATAGTCATGAAGATGGAAAAAATACTAGTCATAGAGCAGGTAATTTATATGATCTTATTGTAGGCGACGAGTCTGGTGTTAAACCAGCAGAGCAGTGGAATCAAGTGGACATTATCGCAAATAAAGGAAATTTAATTATGAAATTAAATGGTGTAACATGCGTAAATACACACTTAGGTGATGATAGCTGGAAAGAGTTGATTAGAAGATCTAAATTTTCTCAAGGCGAATCACCTGATTTTGGAAAAGTGTTTTCGGGACATATAAGCTTACAAGATCATGGTGACAAAGTTTGGTACAGAAATATTCGTATCCAAAAATTATAAGTACAGTTACACATACTAGTGGAAAATAAACATGAACAATTTATGCGTCAGGCCCTCTTACAAGCTAAGAGGGCTTTTGATGAAGATGAGGTACCAGTGGGTGCTGTCATTGTGATGAACGATCAAATCATTGCTAAAGGTTACAATCAAGTACAACTTTTAAAAGACGTTACCGCGCATGCTGAAATTCTAGCCCTCTCTAGTGCTTGTGAAAACTTGCAATCAAAATACCTGCCAGAAGCTACACTATACGTAACTCTAGAACCTTGTTTGATGTGCGCAGGTGCATTGTATTGGAACAAGATTGGTCATATTGTATTTGGCGCCTTCGACGAAAAAAACAGCTACCGTCGCGTGACTGAAAAAAATCCATTCCATCCTTCCACCACCCTCACTGGAGGCATCCTGCAAGAAGAATGCGCAGCCTTAATGCAAGCCTTCTTTAAAGCCAAGCGCTAACTATTTGCTTTATTGCTTTTCTACTTTAATATTTTAGTAAATAAAAATAGTACCCCGAAGCCGATTTCGGTTCCTTCCGCATGAGGATGAGGGGTAGCTATGTTTTATTAATAATATTATCTAAGTATTATGAATACTATTTAAGGAAAGCATTGTAATTTTGACATTCAAACATTCACAATAAAAATAAAGCAATATGTCATTTACATTACCTGCATTACCCTATGCACACGAAGCCTTAGAACCACATTTTGATACATTAACCATGCAAATACACCATGGCAAACACCATCAAGCGTATGTTGACAATTTAAATAAAGCGGTTGCCGGAACGCCTAACGAAGGCAAAACAATCGAGGAATTAGTAGCAGTTGCTGGAAGCATTAGTCCTGCAGTTAGAAACAACGGTGGTGGTCATTGGAACCATACTTTCTTTTGGAATAGTTTGGCCCCTAATGCAGGTGGCAACCCAACAGGTGCTTTAGCAACTGCAATTGAAGCAAGCTTTGGAAGTTTTGATGCATTCAAAGAAAAATTTGCTGCCGCAGGTATGACACGTTTTGGAAGTGGATGGGCTTGGTTGATTGTGAAAGACGGTCAATTAGAAGTAAGTTCTACACCAAATCAAGATAATCCATTAATGGATGTAGCCGAAGTGAAAGGAACACCAATCCTAGGAGCGGATGTTTGGGAGCACGCCTACTATTTGAAATACCAAAACAGAAGAGCAGACTATTTAGCTGCGTTTTGGAATGTAGTAAATTGGTCTGTGATTGCAGATCGTTTTAATGCTGCGAAATAATAAATACAAAAAGAAGCATACTCAAAACCGTCTCCAATAGAGGCGGTTTTTTTATTTGACCCAAGGTTAATTTAAGGAACAGGATCATAGCCATGTCCTCCACCAGGCCTGCATTTACTAAGTCTTTTAATACCCATTGAAATGCCTTTAAATGGACCATATTTTTGAATGGCTTCTGCAGTATATTGAGAACAAGTGGGCGTGAATCTACATTTGCTTCCGCCTAAATAAGGAGATAAAGCATATTGATAAAATCGGATCAATACGATAAACGGAAAGGCTATGATTTGCTTAAGCTTGTCCATAAATACGTTTTACCAATTGATCCAATATTAATTTCATTTTTGCATTAATTTCTATTTGAGTCAATACAGTTGCTTCCATGTACAAAATAAAAATATTCAATCGCATGCCTTGCAGTGGGAGCTGTGCTTTGAAGGCAGGAAGTTCTAAGCGATAGGCTTCTCTTAATAATCTTTTTACACGATTACGTTGAACTGCTTTCTTAAATTGTTTAGTTGGTGCGCCAACCCCGGCTTGTAAAACAAGTGGCCCTGGATTAGATATTTTTTCATCGGCAATATTTTCTAAAGTATAAATTAATCTAAGCGGCGCATTAGACAATGACTTGCCTAAGGCAAACAAATTTTGCAATTGCTTCCTGCTTTTTAATTTATCCTGTTGTTGATATGTAAAAATTTTGGCCATTGATGAATGATGCATTAAAAAAGTCCACCCGAAACGAGTGGACTTTAAAATTATAAGTTTCTACGAATAGAGATTAATTATTTTAATCCTTTTTCGCTAGATACAGTTAGTTTCTTGCGTCCTTTCTTGCGGCGACTTGCTAATACTTTACGACCATTAGCTGATTCCATACGCTTACGAAAACCATGAACTGATTTACGACGACGTTTATGAGGTTGGAATGTACGTTTCATAATATACTTTTTTTTGCGGGTTATTAGGATTATTCCTATCTGCCCTTGAGTTTAATACTTTATATTCTAAATCCGTTCTTATAGCAGTCACCATACCACTACCTGTGAAAGGACGGCAAAAATAGGGTATTTTTTTAATTTTTAAGCTAAATCTGTGTGTTTTGCTGCAATTTTT
>JACCDK010017996.1_pt1 | contig 13753 bp, 11 predicted proteins | sample 7445871 | NCBI WGS metagenome assembly JACCDK01 (sample SAMN15323436, study PRJNA562643) | freshwater metagenome | isolation source: river surface water | place: USA:Blue River Watershed | collected 2017-08-15 | reverse complement strand
TCTATGATCACAGCTCCATCGTCATATATTAGGTCATCGGAATGCTTGTTGTCATGGCAATTGCCTTTCAGGATGCATATAACTTAATGCTCGCATTATATCCTTGGCTGAATATAGCGCCTAGTAACGGAGCTTTTTTTCTGATTTTTGGCTTATTTAGATTTTTTGACATCAAAAAGCCGTTTTTTATTAAAAAATTAGATAGAATGAGTAAAAGTTCAATTTTTGTAATATTGGATGACATCTTCGCAGCGTTATTTGCATCTGGTGTCATTAAAATCGCATTTCTTATAATAGACAGAATATTATGAGAGTATTGGCGCAAAAAATCATTGCAATTGCTAAAAAGCAAAATATTCGCTTATCTATAGCAGAATCATGCACTGGTGGGATGCTTACAAGTGCTTTGATTGATATACCAGGCAGCTCAGCGGTTTTGGATTGCAGCTTTATCACTTATTCATATGAGTCCAAAAGTAGGTTGCTAAATGTGCCACATGAATATATAGCAAAGCACGGCGCGGTAAGTAAGACTGTTGCAGCATATATGTCAAAAGGGGCATTACAGAATTCTTTGGCAGATTTCTCTGTGGCAATCACTGGTATTGCAGGCCCTACTGGCGGCACAAAATCTAAACCTGTAGGCCTTGTCTTTTTTGCAATCAGTAGAAGAGATAGAGATTCTGCCAAAATACAGACAAAAACATATAAATTCATCTTCAAAGGCACAAGATTGCAAATCAGAAAAAGTGCTTGTATTGCTGCATTAACAATTCTTTTAGACTATATAGCCAAAGCGTTATAAAAAGACTATGAAAATCAAGTATTTTTCGTAAATTTTCACTTATTTTTCCAGAAAGAATATTGATATATTTCAAGGGAAAAATGGGTAAAAATTTATTGAGAAAGATGAAGATTAGCGTAGTATTATTATCAACTCTACAGAAGCGACGATTCAATCTAAGAGCAGTTATCCAAGAAGTCTAATCTCTATTTGGCTACTTTTTTAATGCGGTTGCCCTGCTGGTCTACGAGAGGAGATCGCTTTATTGAAAGGGCTCACTCCATTTTTGCTTCTGCTACACTTCAAAACTTTAACCCCTTCCTTGAACTTCAGGCCTTACTATAAAAAATCCGTGAAGGCTCACGAGGCGGTAGCGTTTTTCACAACATTGTCGATGCGCATCAGAATGAAACTTATTCAAAGCTCTTAAGATTTGATACTGCCCATAAAATCTAAATCTCCGAAAAGACTAGCTTTTTTATTGAGTGCAGCACTAGATTGCGATGTACCAATCCAAGCTGGATGTGCGCTAGGGTCGATATCAAGCTGCATTTCACTGGCATGATATGTTGAAAGAATCTGCCTGGTTTCGCCTGAAAGCATTTTGTATGTAACAATTTTTAAACTTGGATGTATACTTTTTGTCATATTTTCCCTCAACTCATTTGTAAAGTCACTGCTTGAACTTTGTATATAATAACTGACAAAAACTAAAATGTCAATACGATCAACGAAAAAATTTTTAGAACCTGTCGTCAGAGATTTATTTTGAGGATTTTGGACGAATGAGCAAAGCAAGCCTTCAAATCAATCGCTGCAGACAGGTTCTTAGTTGGCACGATTTTTGCTTTATGTCTTTTGTATACAGTCTTGATTGAGGAAAATATGCTGGACAATTCATATTATGCGCTAATTAGCAAGCAGCTGCTTGTTGTAAATAATTTGAACGTGATCAACAATAATGTGGCAAATGCTAATACTGTTGGCTTCAAAGAGGATTTAATGATGGCAAGGCAATATGTAAGCAGGGATGTTGCTGATTTGCACACAATGTCGGGAGCAGGGTATACAGCTATTAATTTTGCCAATGGCAATATTAAAATTGTATCAAACCCATTATCTTGCGCAATAGATGGACCTGGATTGTTTATAATCAGAATGCCATCTGGTGTTATTGGATATACTAGAGGTGGGTCATTTAAAAAATCTGCAGATGGCATCTTAACAACGCTAGATGATTTTCCACTCCTTTCTTCTGATGGACAAGAAATAGTTCTTGACCCACTTGATGTTAATGTCAAGATTACATCTGATGGCACAGTTCTGTCTGAAGATGGTCAGGTGCGTGGGCAAATAGGCCTTGCCGAGCTTAGAGGAAAAATAGAAAAGATTGGCATGTCTATATTTGTGTCAAATGAAGCTGGTGTTCCATCTGAGCAATCAAAAATAATACAAGGTGCAATTGAGGAGTCTAATGTAAACTCTTTGTTGCAGCTAACTATCCTGGCAAATGCCCAAAGAGATATGGGGCAGGTGACGCATTTGATTAATGATGGTTATGCAGTAGAGCGTAGCGCATTTAAAGTTTACAGTAGAAACGGAGGTTAAAAATGTCTTTATCTATAGCAGCTTCAGGCATGAGCGCGCAACAAGCAATTGTTGATTTAAGGTCTAATAACATTTCAAATCTTAATACAACCTCTTACAAGTTAGATATGGGGTTTACAAAGGAGCTTGGTTATCAAAGCAAGTCTTTTGCGGGCTCAGTTACTTCTGATGCAGGGACAATGTCCTCCTTGCCAGCTATGTTTGGTCTTGGCACTGCTGTGAAGAATATACAAAAGTCATTTTCCCAAGGCTCATTGAACCCAACACCTGGTGCAAGGCTTAATATTGCACTAGATGGACCTGGATTTTTGCAAGTCACACTTGGTGATGGTAGCATAGCTTATACCAGAGATGGTCAACTTAGCACAAGTGATACAGGGCAAATAGTGACTGCTGATGGATTTGTTGTAAGTCCAGGCATAGTGGTGCCAGATAATGCCATTGACCTAACAATTTCTAAAGATGGGCAGGTGCAGGTTTTAATAGATGAACAACCCGAAATATTAGGAAGGCTGGAGCTTGTCAACTTCATTAGCCCATCAGCTCTTAGGCCAATAGGTGGAAATCTCTATCTTCAAAGCGCAGCAAGTGGGGAGCCGGTTGCAGGGTTTGCAGGTACAAGTGGTTTTGCATCAATTAATCAATATTTCTTAGAGCAGTCAAATGTTGATCCAGTTCAAGAGATGGTTGAGCTCATTAAAGCTCAAAGAGCTTTCGAGTATAATGCCAAAGCAATGAAAACATCCGAAGAAATACTAAGGGATGGCGTCAATGCTAAGGGTTAAAGTGTCAGTATTACCATTGCTTTTATGGGCATTTGATGCAAGTGCTGATGATAGGGCCCATAGCGCCCAAGCTATCGGCATACCAGTTTTAAATAGGCAAATAAAAGCAAAAGAAATAATACAGGCCGAGGATTTAATTGAAAAACAAGTTAAAGATAAGATTTCATCTCAAGTAATAAGAGATGTTGATCAAATTATAGGAATGTCGGCAAAAATCACTCTTATTCCTGGAAGGCCTATATTGACAACACACCTCACATGCCCAGTTATTATAGAAAAAGGCAGAAAAATTAATGCTTTATATAAAAAACCATCACTGAGTATTGAAGTGCAGGCAATAGCTCAGCAAAATGGCTCATTAGGGCAAAAAATCAGAATTAAGCATGGCCAAAATAATGTTGCATTTGCTAAAATATTAGACCAAAATACTGTGTTAATTCAGGATTAGAAAAGTGTATGAATTTATTGTTAATATTGATAATACCATTGCTTATAAGTGGGTGCAGTATACCGGACAGAATTGCAAATATAGGGCAAAATCCTGAATTTGAGCATTTAAATACATATGAGGAAGAAATTATTGATGATAAAATCGCAAGAGGCTTAAATGATCAAGTAATTTTTGCGAATTCTCAAGTAGAAAATGCGAAATCAGTAAATTCTCTATGGAGGCCTGGTGCTAAGAATTTTTTTAGAGATCAAAGAGCCAGATCAGTAGGCGATATTTTAAAGATTATTATCACAATTGCTGATAAAGCAAAGCTAGATAATAAAACTCAGTCAGGGCGAAATGACAGCGGCTCAATAGGTGTGCCGAATCTGTTAGGCCTTGAAAGTCATGTACAAGATGTATTGCCTAAAGCTGCAGATCCTGCAAAACTCGCTTCTTTAAACTCTACCGACTCTAATGCAGGGTATGGTAAAATAGACAGAAAAGAGACAGTCAACACAACACTTGCTGCAACAGTTGTGAGAATTTTGCCAAGCAATAACCTTGTGATCAGAGGCACGCAAGAAATCAGGATTAATTCTGAAGTAAGGGAGATGACTGTAGAAGGTATAGTAAGGCCTGAAGATATTAGTGCACAAAATTCTGTAACGTTAGATCAAATAGCAGAAGCAAGGGTAAGTTATGGTGGTAGGGGAATAATTTCAGAATACCAAAAGCCAAGATATGGCAAGCAATTATTGGAGATAATATCGCCGTTTTAAATTTTTGGGTATATCTATGATATAAATTTTATATAAATTTAACTTGTGCGATATATAAACAAATACTAATGTAGATATTAGTACGGAAAAGAGGGTTTTTATGGCTAATGAAAGTAAAGTGCAGGCTGATCCATTGTTTGTAGGTCTTACTCGGCCACCACTTCTGTTTGGTGTGAGCTATACTTTTTTTGTTGTCAACGCTTTAATTAGTATGATCGCATACATTAGCACAACAAATTTTAAATATCTTGCAATGGCGATACCGATACATTTTATAGGGTTTTATATATGCTCCAAAGAGCCGTTGTTTATTGAGTTGTTTAGAGTCAGAGCTGAAAAATGCTCCAGATGTAAAAACAGATTTTGGCATGGTGCCAACAGTTATGATCCATACTAAAAGAGGGGAGAAAATGTTTGGTGCGATACTTGAAAAATTGAATCTAAAATTAAAAAAGGTAAAGCCCATACATCAAAATATTATGTCTATGGAATATAAAGCCAGTGGTTTTATACCATATCTTACTTATTGGGACCCGCACACTGTGATATCAGATGACAATACCTTGACACAATTTATCAAATTAAATGGGTTTTCTTTTGAGACGGCTGATGACGAAGATTTAGATATTAAAAGAGACTTAAGAAACATGTTGTTTAAAGGGCTAAGCAACGCCAATGTTGGACTTTATTTCCATGTTTTACGTAGAAAGCAATCAACATATCCTGAAGATTATAATAATGTGGACATGCCAAATGGATTTGCAAAGTATTTAGACGATGTATGGGTAAAGCGGCAAAAAGAAAAGCAAGCTTTTGTTAATGATATATATATATCAGTAATAAAAAGACCAACAGCTGGAGCTTCAATTTCTGGGATAGAAGACTGGATCAGAAAGATGATCAAAGGTTCTGACGTCAAAGCTGAGAAAGCAATGATGCAAGAGATGTTTGAAGAGCTTGAAGAAGCATCATCAAGAGTGGTAAATGCTTTAAAAAGTTATTCTCCACAGATACTTAGTGTAGTTGAAACAGAAAATGGTGTTTTTTCGGAAATTGCAGAATTTCTGGGAGCAATTATAAATTGTGGGGAAAAAAATAAATATTTGGTCTCTTCTGAGCCAATTGCAAAGCAATTATGCAATAATAGAATGTATTTTGGCAGAAAGTCAATAGAAATAAAACAGCATGATGGTGCCAGCAAGTATGCAGGCATAGTAAGTGTGAAAGAATATGGTCCTAAGACATGGGCCGGTATGCTAGATGTTTTTTTAGAAATGCCATTTGAATTTGTCATTAGTCAGTCTTTTGAGTTTATCAATAAACAGGTTGCCATCAGAGGGATGCAATTGCAACAAAACAGAATGTTACAGTCAGGGGATAAAGCTATTTCTCAGATATCTGAGATTAATGTTGCACTTGATAAAGCAGTAAGTGGTGAGATAGGTTTTGGCAAGCATCACTTAACAGTGATGTGTATGGCTGAAACTACTAAGGAATTAGAAAATTTGCTGTCTATTGTAGCTGTTGAGTTAACAAATACTGGGTGCATTGGTGTGAGAGAGAGTGTGAATATGGAGCCAGCTTTTTGGGGGCAATTACCAGGCAATTATTCTTTTATAGTGCGAAAAGCAACAATTAATACATTAAATTTAGCAGGTTTTAATTCTTTGCATAATTTTCCACTTGGTAAGCCAGAAAATAATCATTGGGGTGAAGCTGTGACTGTTCTTGACACCACATCTGCAACGCCATTTTACTTCAACTTTCATGTCAGAGATGTTGGGCACACGGTAATAATAGGGCCAACTGGGGCTGGTAAAACTGTACTAATGAACTTTTTGTGCGCTCAGGCGCAGAAGTTTAAATGCAGACTGTTTTTCTTTGATAAAGACCGTGGTGCTGAAATTTTTATACGTGCCTTAGGTGGGCAATATACAGTCATTGATCCAGGTAGTGTCTGTGGGTTTAATCCTCTGCAGCTTCCAGATACTGGTGAAAACAGGACATTTTTGATGGAATGGTTGAAAATGTTAGTCTCTACCAATCAAGAGACTATATCATCTGAAGATATTGCAAGATTAACAGCTGCAATTAATGGTAATTACAAATTAGAGAGAAAAGATAGATCCCTTTCTAATATCGCCCCCTTTTTAGGTTTGGCAGGACCAGGTACTATTGCAGGAAGGCTTCAAATGTGGTATAAAGGTGGCTCTCATGCAAAAATTTTTGATAATGGCTCAGATGTCATAGATTTTCATAAAGCATCTGTTTTTGGCTTTGAGATGGGCGAATTATTGAAAGATAAAGCTTCTTTAGGCCCCGTGTTATCTTATATTTTTCATAGAATTAACCTATCACTTGATGGCACGCCAACAATGATTGTGTTAGATGAAGCATGGGCATTAATAGATAACCCAGTATTTGCACCGCGCATTAAAGATTGGTTGAAAGTTCTAAGAAAGCTTAATACCTTTGTTGTGTTTGCCACGCAAAGCGTTGAAGATGCTAGTAAAAGCATCATTAGTGACACATTGATTCAACAAACAGCCACACAGATATTTTTACCAAATCTCAAGGCTACAGATGTTTATAAATCTACATTTATGTTAAGTGAAAGGGAATATCAGCTTATTAAAACCACTGATCCTGGCACTAGATATTTTTTAATTAAGCAGGGTAATGATTCACTAATTGCTAGGATTGATTTATCATCAATGCCTGATATCATTAATATATTATCAGGCAGAGCCAGTACTGTTGGTATACTAGATGCAGTGAGACAAGAGCATGGCGATGACCCAAGTGTCTGGATACCAGTATTTAACAAGAGAATTAAAGAGTCTATGGATACATGAAAACATTATATTTGCTTCTTATTACTATCAGTATGTATATCATGAGCCTGCCTCAAAGTGCAGTTTGCTTATCTTTTGATGAACAGTATTATCGGAATAACTCGTTACTCAATTATGAGACAGTTCAAAAAACACGCCCTAATTCACCAGATTATTGTTTTAATACTGGTAAGATAGTCTGGAATCCATTTGAATATAACACTCTATATATGCCAGGAACTATAAGTAAGGATAATGCATCTTCTAATACAAAGATAGTTAACACAGCTGGCTTTTTTGTCACAATGTGGCTTAGCACAACTCCTGCTTTTTTGTTTTCTCCACTTTTTGCTGCAGTTTCTGCAGTGCGATTCTATAATATGATAGATGCTTGCACTAATACATATGTTGTTGCTCCTCATGAATACTTCAACCAAATAAATGGTCATAAATGTGAGTTAAAAGATGGCGTTATGCAATATGTCAAACAAGATGATAATAAGGAGCCATTAACTGAGCAAGACATGCCGTTTTTTTACCATTGCGATCCTACGTATGACCCAATGACAGACTCATATATCGATTTAAATACAGAAATGGGTGTGAAGCTCTACGGTAGGACTTATGGATATATGGGTGCTAATTCTGAATTTTGCTCATCAAGAATGTTGCCTTATGTGCAAGATGCTGTGCAAAAGAAATTAGTTGGTAGAATTATAGTAGAGCAAGCCTTAGGTGTAATATCAGTGTTGAGGTCTTTTAATGATGACTGCTCGCCAGACTCAAAGCGATGGAGAAAGGCATTTTCAACAAGAAGTGGTGAAATTGGTGCAACAAGAGGAATGTATACACTGACTGCATATTATAAAAAATTCAGTGAGATAGGCAAAATTAAAATGTGCGTTGGAACATTATATACGCTGTTTCCTGTAAGAGTAGCATGTGGGAACATAGCCCCACCAGGTGATGAAAACAACATAGATCCAAGGCTAAAAGCATATGTACAGGATACAAGATGTATATACTTGATAGAGCCAAGAAAAGACCTGCATACTTTAGGAAAATCTTTGCCTGAAATAGATGAAAGTGGTGCTTCACGTCGAGGCGCAAAGCTATTCTTGCAAAGTGATTTTCATGTCACAAGTACTGTGGTGGGATGTATCAAAGATATGTTAATGAAGATATTTATCAAAAAAAATGGTGGGGACAATTCAACTGAAAAGCCTTTTTTTCAAGTTGTTCAAGAACGGTTTAAGCAAATAGTTTTGGCTGTGATGGTTTTATATGTGTCTGTTGTAGGTTTGAAAATTATGTCTGCAGCTGAGCAACTGAAAAAAAATGAAGTGATGATGTTTCTTATCAAGCTTTCTTTAGTTGCATATTTTGCAATAGGTGATGGGTTTTATCGCGTTGAACCAAATGGCGAGGTAACTGGCATATTTCCTCAGCTTATGAGTGTCACCGATGAAATTGCGAATATGTTTTTAGAGGCGCAAAATACAGTTCAAAGTATATCTCATTGTAAATATCAATATAAAAATAAGAATTTAATTGGTGAGCATTTATACACAGGATCTTTAAATAAAACAGTGGGTTTTGAGGGCGTCAAAACAACGGTATGGGATTTAGTTGACTGTAAAATAATCAGTTACTTTAACGCTGGCTCTTGTGACTTTACACCTCGTGGAATGGTTGCCATGTGGCTAGTTTCAATAGGGTTTATAGGGACAACAGCATTTATATTGTCAATTGTCTCGCTGATATATTGCATGATGTTGTTATTTATAATATTCGAATTTACGCATATTTTTATATTATCTGCAATTATTATTACAATATTAATTTTTTTATCACCATTATTCATTCCTTTTGCATTATTTGATGTAACAAAGGGTATATTTCAAAAATGGATGACCACTATTTTGGGGTATATATTATACCCAGCACTTCTTTTTGCGTTTATGGCGCTAATGCTTGCAACATTTGATCAGATATACTATGGCAATTTAAACATACCTGTAGGTCAAATGAATAATTTTGACATTAAAAAAGCATGCGAAGGTGTTGAGTCTATATATTGCTTTACATTATCTGAGCACATAACACATTCTAATGATGCATGTGATTTGGTGACAAATCCTGCTGCAAAATGGATTACAACTAAGAAAATATCATATATTGGATCTGCTAAAGTCTTAGTTGATGGGATTTCTGATGGTCTATTGCCAATTTTATTAAAATTAATGTTATTTGCATTTTTATTTTATGTTTTCTTAGGGTCAGTATCAAGATTTATGGCTTCATTATTAAGTATTCAAAATTTGGATATGGCTAAAGGCAGCATGAATGCTTTAGATACAATTAAAGGAGCATTTGGGATGGGATATTCTGGTGCTAAAAAACTATTTTCTAGAAACAGAGAGGAATAGTGAGAATTTTAGGTGTACTAGCATTATTATTGTATTCCTGCATCTGTATTGCTTCAGATGATCTATATAGCACATGCTATTTATCGAAGGATTTTGGCAATATTGTGCACAGAGTGCTTTCTGTGCGCCCTCTGGGCAAGCAATGCCATGATTTATGCGCAAACCAATGCAACGTTTTTTCTCGTAAAATAGATAATATAGAGCTTAATGATGATATCATGGTAAATTGCCAGGTTTCTTGTAGAGGGGGCAATATTTTTACATCTACAATAAGAGAGCCAAGCCAAGACGCAGATGCCTTCATGGGTTTGAAGCGGTCTGTACAGAGCTTTAGTACACAAAGTGCATGCAACCTTAGGGCATCTGATGATTCAAATCCTTATAACGTAAGTTATAACGCAGCTTTGAGCGTGGATCACAATGATACAATCAGGGTCAAACTAATATCTCCAATTTCTTCAACTGATGCAAATGAAGTTTTTTTATGCGGATGGAACATTCAGTATCTTGCTCCAAAAATAGATTCACTTATACCAAATGTGTGGTCAGACAATCCGAATTTGTGGACAATAAGAGATAGCAGTATTTCTACATGGAATGCTAGAAATCATATTTTTACTAATACAAACATCAATATTAGGGATGGTGATTTTGTATCCATTATTTTTGGAGGGCAGTATTTTAGTGTACCTCCTGCACATTATGCACAGGACTATAATTTGAGAATTAAGAAGCCAGATGTCCAATTTTTGCCGTATGGCAATAGCTGGATATATAATGATTCAGATTACTATCTGTTAGAAGGTAATAACATAGTGAAAATTGGACCAGGTATAAGTGCGGACGATGCAAAACAACAGAATGCCAATCTAATTTTTGGTTTAGATGGTGAGCATTTTGGTGTGATGACACGTATGGGTGGAGGCATCAATTTTGGGTCCAATTCATCAGCAAGCAATGGTTATGTTACTGTTGATGCAATAGATAATTATTATAGATACAGTGGTACTTTAAGGGGGTTTTCAAGCAATTTTACAAGACTTGGTATAGCGCATGATAGAGCAAATTCCCCTCCTATACTGCCATTTTTTACCACATCGCCATGGGATAAAAGCTTAGGTGGCTATTATGTCAAGATAGAACGCCAAGGTTGCAGATATCAAGATGGTGAAATGTTATATTATGGAATTGGAAAGCAAGACTTATCTACAGATCCGAAAAATCCTAAGTATTTGCCTCCAACGCAATGGACTAAAATATCAAAAGAGGCGCTCCGAGATTTTGCAAAACTTAATATTTCAGAAAAAGGGCTACTTTATTTTGCAATTTCTCCTGCACCTCCAGAAGGCAATTTTCTTAATTGCTTAGTCAATGACATAGATTGTATAATGAATGAAGATATGATTAACGCAATGTTTTCACCGATCCAATCCTATGGTCAGTACACGGTCTTAATAGAAAGGGATGATTCTATGACAGCTAGTATGCCAATTATATCATCGATGGTCAGGATGTTAAGGGGGTATTTATTTGGTGAAGATGGCAATGCTGGTGTAGTGCAAGAAGTTTTTCTTTCGATGTTATCTACATCCGGCTTAATCACTGCTGTGAGGGCTCTGATGGTGTTTTATATTGCATTTACGGGCCTGAGCTTTATTTTGGGGATAGCAAGACTCACGCAGCAAGAAGCAGTGGTAAGGCTCGTGAAGGTCGGTGTATTGGTGACTTTGATATCGCCAGATAGTTGGAATTTTTTTAGTAACACGTTTTTTAAATTAATCACCGATGGTGGGCTAGATCTTATCGTTAGGATTGTATCGGCTGCAAATAAAACCCCTGAAGAGATGGCTCTGCTGTATGAAGATCCTATATTAGTATTTGAGGATTTTAATGAGCCATTTAATATATTATTTGGCAGAGTGACATTTTTAAAGATCTTTGCATTAATTGCATCAACATGGGCTGGTGTTGTAGTTGCAATAGTTGTAGTTTTTGCATCTGTAATATATTTAATCTGCATTGCCAAGGCTGCGTTGCTATACATGATTTCTATGATAGGTATCGCTGTATTACTTACTATGGCACCTATTTTTATCAGTTTTCTTCTATTTCGCTATACAAAGCAGATGTTTGATGCATGGTGGAAGCAATTGTTTTCACTAATGCTACAACCAGTGTTAGTTTATACTTTTATATTTGTGATGAATTTGTTATTGCTTTTATGCTTGAAAACTATTTTAGGATTTTCGATATGTTATGGTTGCGGCTTATCTATAAATTTAAGTTCAATAGGTTCATTTTGTTTATTTAATTTTTATACTATGGTCTCATCTATGCATATGCCAGATAGTGGGTTTGCAATTTTAATGTCTGTCATTAGTACTGCTCTGATCTTTATGATATTAGCACAAGCAATGTATGCTTTCACTGAATGGGCAGCGAGACTTGCGCATATGATGGCTACATCACAATTTAATGGAGATATAGCAGGTGCTGTAGGTGAGGCTGTAAATCAATCTATTCAATTAGTTGGAGGCGTTACTGGGTTAGGTTTAGATAGAGATATTATCTCTGGGTCTCAAGATTTAAAAATGTGGACAGGTAAAGTTAGGGGTTTTTTCAGAAGAAGATGAAGAATATATTATTTGTGATATTAGCATTATTTTCTATCAACGCTGCAAATGCCAAGCAGTGCGTACCTGCCTTTGACTTTGGGCAAGGGAGCTACTTTTACATACCAGCTAATCCAGATGAAAAGACCTCATCTGGGACTAATCTTATTTTGTCAAGACCAGCCAATGCACAAGTAGCTCCATGGGTGCCAACTACATTTAAAACTTTAGGTAATGCAAAAAATGCAGAAGGTACTAATGAAAATGTTAGTACACTTAGAATATATATTACAGGTCAATGGGGGCCTTGGGGTGGTGATGTATCTCAAATGAGCAACAATTGCATCGTAAGAGAGTGTAGACCAAATATGCATACAGATGCCCCATGTCTTGCCAATGGGCTGGTTGTGCCTGTTTTAGAAAATGATTTGCAATTAAATTTACCATGCAAGCTTGATAAAGGTTTAGGCTTATATGGCCTGATTGCTGTAGAGCACAACGGTATTACTGAAAACCCTAATGATATAAAATATGCAAGACAGCTGCCAGGACATCTTTTTAGAACATTTAGAGTCTATAATCTGCAAGAAGATGCTGCTGGGAATTTCTTTGAAATTCATCAAACAGAATCCTGTATTGTCGGTCCAAACGGTATATCTTCATGTGTTGTGGATACAGATGAAAACGGGCATCCCGTTGTTGCAAGAGGCAGTTTATATTTTAAAATTCTAGATTCTTATTATCTAGATAATACTGGTGGGTATAACATCAATTTAGTTAGTGGCTTGCAAGCCAAGCAAGGATTTATCGATAGCACAGTCGCAGTTTTCAAGAAGCAAATGCGTGACATATCTAATCGGTTATATAATGCACTAGTCAAGCAAAGTGCATTTATTAACATCGCAAAGGCAATGCTAGTGTTTTACGTTGCAATAAGTGGCTTAATGTTTTCACTTGGCATGCTGAATATTTCAGCTGCTGATTTGGTGATCAGATTATTTAAAGTAAGTTTAATTAGTATCTTAATTTCCGATAGTAGTTGGGATTTTTTTAACACATACCTCTTTTCATTTTTCACAGATGGTGCTCAGTCAATCAGTGAGTTAATTATTGATGAAATCTTTCAATATTCATCATCCCATGGTATGGGGCGTTATAAAATGCTGCCAGAATATTCAACCCCACTTGCAGTCTTTGATGTGATAATTAATCTGATTTATAGTAGCGCTGTATGGAAAAAAATAATTTCCTTAATGTTTTTCCATTGGTATATATGCTACTTGATAATAATAGTTGCATGCATATGCCTTATGACCTTTGCTATTATTAGAAGTATATCAATATATATTACATCTGTAATGTTAATTACAATGCTATTGTTTTTAGCTCCAATATTTTTCCTGATGTTGCTTTTTTCACTAACAAAGGAATTGTTTGATGGCTGGTTAAAACAATTATTGGTCAATGCACTTGCGTTAATAGTAATCAC
>JACCDK010493509.1_pt1 | contig 13754 bp, 11 predicted proteins | sample 7445871 | NCBI WGS metagenome assembly JACCDK01 (sample SAMN15323436, study PRJNA562643) | freshwater metagenome | isolation source: river surface water | place: USA:Blue River Watershed | collected 2017-08-15 | reverse complement strand
ATTCAAAATGCAACTACCAATATGCTTGAAAATGCAGCAGTAGATGTAACTACATTCAATACTAGAATTAACAATAGTTTTACAGCTACAAAAGATTTACGTTTTCAATTGTTTGGCATGTACAGAGGACGCGACAAAGGATTACAATACGAGCGTAAAGCCATGTATAAAATGGATTTTGGGGCAACATACAATGTTTTAAAAGGCAAAGGAACCCTAACCCTTCGCTATAATGATGTATTTGAAAACATGCGATTTGCTTTTGATGGAAACATTCCATACCGACAACTGGGTGCTTTTTATTGGGAAAGTCAAACCTTTTATGTGGGATTCAATTATATTTTTGGCGGTGGGAAAAATAAAGCGATGGCCAGAAAACAAAGAGATGCTAACGAAACACAAGTCGGTGGCGGCATGTTCTAGTAAAGGCATTAGGCAAAACTAAAAAAAGCGTACTGAAAATTTCAGCACGCTTTTTTTAATATCTTTTTGCAAACGCTATTTTCTATGAACGCTCAAAAGTTACCATCTTATAATTACACTACCCCAAGTAAATCCAGAGCCAAAAGCTGCTAACACCACTACATCTCCTGCTTTAATTTTACCTTGTTCCCAAGCTTCAGTTAATGCAATAGGAATCGATGCCGCAGTAGTATTCCCGTATTTTTGAATGTTATTGAAAACTTGATCGTCGTTCAATCTGAATTTTTGTTGGATGAATTGAGAAATTCTCAAATTGGCTTGATGTGGCACCAAAAGATTGATATCGGAAACTTGTAAATTATTCGCCTGTAAGCCTTCATGAATAACTTCGCTAAAACGAACAACAGCGTTTTTAAATACAAATTGCCCATTCATATACGGAAAGTAACTTTCATCATTTGGATCGTTATCCGCTAGAATATCGGTTACCCAACGTTTGCCCATTCCTGGTGCAATTAAAGCTAATTCTTCGGCATGTTGCCCTTCAGCATGCAAGTGGGTTGATAAAATTCCTTTCGTCACATCTTCTTCTCTTGAAAGCACGGCTGCTCCTGCTCCATCACCAAAAATTACAGAAACACCTCTTCCGCGAGTAGTCATGTCTAATCCGGTGGAATGCAATTCGGAACCTATAACCAAAACATGCTTATACATTCCGGTTTTGATGTATTGATCGGCAATCGAAATCGCATACACAAAACCCGAACATTGATTACGAACATCTAAAGCGCCCACCGTTCGCAAGCCCAAATCTCGCTGTACTAAGACACCCGGTCCTGGAAAATAATAGTCGGGACTCAACGTAGCAAAAATGACAAAATCAATTTCATCTTTGGAGACACCCGAACGCTCGATAGCAATCTTTGCCGCTTTAACTCCCATTGATGTGGTGGTATCTTCTCCACGAATGACATGACGTCGCTCTTGAATTCCAGTTCGCTCTTGAATCCACTCATCATTGGTATCCATTTTTTGAGCTAAATCAGTATTCGTTACAATATTTTCGGGCACATAATACCCTAATCCTGCTATTTTTGAATGATACATACTTTATTTTTTTACTGCTAAACTGAATTCAATTCCTTTTTCATATTCGTTTTGGTCTTCAAAATATAGAATCCCATTTTCATATTGACACTCATGTAAGTAATGACTGCCCTTATAATAACTTTGCTGAATTTTGACTTGCAAAGATCCATTTGCAACCACTTGCAATTGATGGGGATAAATTAATTGGGTTTTCCCGTCCAGCATGATCTCATTAACATCGCCAAAAAGGGACGCGACATACTTATTTTCAGGTTTATTGAATAATTTTTTTGGGGTGGTCTTCTCGATAATTGTCCCTTCTCTTAAAACCAAAACTTGATCCGAAAAAGACAAGACATCATTGCTATCGTGGGTGGCAATAAGGGTCGTAATATTTTTAGCTTTTAAATAGGCTACAATTTTTCTTCGCAACGCATTTTTTCTAAAATTATCAATATGACTAAAGGGTTCATCGAGCAGCAACACTTCCGGCTCTTGGGCCAATACACGCGCTAAAGCTACCCGTTGCATTTGACCGCCGCTTAAAAATTTGGCTTTTACATCTTTGTAATCCACCATATCAACCAATTCCAAAAGTTCGTCAATGCGCTTTTGTTTTTCTTCTGGAAAAAAATTAGACAAATACTTCCCCACATTCTCCCCCACCGTAATAAAGGGCATGAGATCAAAATCTTGTGCCAAATATTTCATATAGGTCATACCGGGAATCAAATGATATTTGGGACCTAGTATGGGTGTTGCTTTCCAAAAAAGGGCACCTTGATCACAGTCAAACAAGCCATAAATTATTTGCAACAAAGTACTTTTACCACAACCACTTTCTCCAATAATTGCCAACTGTTCGCCTTCCTGTATGGAAAAATCGATAGCTTGTAAAACTATTTTCTTTTGGTAAGCAAATTCCGAAATGGTGACTTGCAGCATTTTATTTACTGGTTATTTACAGTTTTGGAACTCTTTTGCAATGTTGATTAAATTGGCTTCGTTCTTTAAATCAAACTGGTTGGCCTTTAAATCAGCAACAACAGCTTTACATGATTTTAGGTACTCAGCTACCACCGGAATTAAAGCTTCGGTACTTCTCTTATCAATCATTTGACCTTTGTCTTCAGCCGGAATTTTAAAAACATACCGATCGGTTTCTACAGGATCTTGCAACAACATTACTTTATCTTCCTTGTGGATCAATTGATAGAAATAAGAATTGTCAAAACTTAAATTGGTCATGTTTTGCATTTTTTTCATGGAGTCCCCTTTAACTGGCATGCCATAATAGAAAACAGGTGCTGCACCATCGGTAAGGCAAAAATACACTTTAGAACTGGCCTTAAATGTTTTTGTTCGCTCTTGCTTTTTTTCATTGAAATAGGTAATAACGACAGTTTTTCCAAATTTATCTGCGGTTTCTTCTGGCAATATTTTGCCTGTTTCATTGACATCTAACATCTGAAAATTAACGCTAATGATTCCTTCTAAACGTTTACCATCTTCATCAATTATATAGCCTTTACGTTTGTAGATATTTACACTTCGCTCTTTTGCTAAATTTACTTTAGCTTGTAATAATTTGTTTTTTTCATCCCTTGCCTGATGTCCTAAAGTATAACCTCTTGCGACTAAATCACACAAAAATTCATATAAAAATGTTGAATTGGTATGACTGTACATGCTTTTGGTATAATATTCATAATTATTACCATCAAAAGTTGTCACCGCATAATTATCAAAAGATTTGGTAGATGCTAAAGATGCTACTTGATTACCATCAATATCGGTAACATATACATATGTTGTTGGCCCACCACCAACTACATATGGATTAGCCGTCATTCTTCCTACAATAGTCATTTTACCATTAAAGTAAAAAGTAATGGATTTGTCGTTTTGAATTTGTGGATTGTATTGATTTTTTACCTGAAGGATTTTTCGTTTTTGCTCGTCGGCTTCAAATTTTGAGGCCGCCACAATTTTTCCATATTTTTCACTCAAACTTTCTCGAGACGTTTCGAAAAAGGTTTGCAATGCAGCATCATTGATTCCTTTAGCATCAATTAGATTGTATTTAACCGATAAATTATGCGCAATAATTCTTTTGACATCAAAGGCGGTAATCAATACATCATGCGGAATTTCAGTCTTTTGTTTTCCATCAGCAGAAGTGACTTCCAACCATTGATAAAATTGAGTAGCATTAACGTTTAAACCTTTAAAATCAACCGAGAATTTCTTTTCACCGGAAAGGGTTGAAAAATCATAATGATCACGGTATGGCTCATTAATCGTAGCAATTTCAACTTTATCAAAAACAATTTTATCTTTTTTAATTTGTATTTTTTGTCCAAAAGCTGCAACAGAAAATACCATTGCAATAAATAACTGTCTCATAAAAGTAATTTTATATTAATGTGTAAATATATTAATTTTATGTGCAAAATTAAAAGACAGGTGTAATTAAAATTGAAAAATGTCAATTTGTCAGCAAAAGCAATTTTGGTACTTTATTTGACTAATATCAGTCAAAATAAATATTAAAATTTAAAGATATGGCAACAGGAAAAATTAACGTTTCAGTGGAAAACATCTTTCCCTTAATTAAAAAATTCTTGTACAGTGATCACGAAATTTTCCTTCGTGAGTTGGTTTCTAATGCTACCGATGCGACTTTAAAATTAAAACATCTCACGAGTATTGGTGAAGCAAAAGTTGCTTATGGCGACCCGATGATCGAGGTTAAAATTGACAAAGAGGGCAAAAAATTGCACATTATTGATCAAGGATTGGGTATGACAGCCGAAGAGGTGGAAAAATACATCAATCAAATTGCCTTTTCAGGAGCTGAAGAATTTTTAGAAAAATATAAAGATTCGGCCAAAGATTCAGGTGTTATTGGGCATTTTGGATTGGGATTTTATTCGGCTTTTATGGTTGCCGAAAAAGTAGAAATCATTACCAAATCTTTCAAGGATGAACCGGCAGCTCATTGGACCTGTGATGGTAGTCCCGAATTTAGTTTAGTACCCCACGACAAAACCGAGCGAGGTTCAGAAATCATTTTGCACATAGCAGAAGATTCCATAGAATTTTTAGAAGAGCATCGCATTCTTGAATTATTGACCAAATACAATAAATTCATGCCGATTCCGATTAAATTTGGAACCAAACAAGAAGCGCTTCCAACCCGAGCCAAAAGCGAATTGGGCGAAGCCAAACCTGAAGACGCTCCTGAAGATTATAAAACGGAATATCAAGAAGTTGACAACATCATCAACAATCCTAATCCGGCTTGGACAAAACAACCAACTGAATTAACGGATGAAGATTATAAAAAATTCTATCACGAATTGTATCCCATGCAATTTGAAGAACCGTTGTTTAACATTCATTTAAATGTAGATTATCCGTTTAATTTAACAGGTATTTTATATTTTCCAAAAATGTCATCGGATTTACAATTGCAGAAAGACAAAATCCAATTGTACCAAAATCAAGTATATGTAACCGATAATGTAGAAGGAATTGTACCTGAATTTTTAGGTATGTTGAAAGGCGTTATTGATTCGCCAGATATTCCATTGAATGTATCGCGTTCGTATTTACAAGCGGATGGAAATGTAAAGAAAATTTCAAATTATATTACCCGAAAAGTAGCCGATAAATTGAAATCGTTATTCCATGAAAATCGTGCCGATTTTGAACAAAAATGGAACGACATCAAAATTGTATTGGAGTACGGAATGCTGTCGGAACCAAAATTCTATGAAAAAGCAGGGGATTTTGTTTTATATCCCACTACGGCTGAGAAATACTTTACGTTGGCTGAGTTAAAAGAAGCCCTAACCGACAATCAAACTGACAAAAACGGCAAGCTTGTCGTATTGTATGCGTCTAACAAAGAAGCCCAACACAGTTATATTGACAGTGCAATTGCCAAAGGGTATCAAGTAGTATTATTGGATTCTCCAATTGTTTCGCATTTGATTCAAAAATTAGAAGCCGATAATGAAAACCTTACATTTGCGCGTGTAGATGCCGATCATATCGACAAATTAATTGAAAAAGACGAAGTTCAAATTTCGAAATTGAGTGATGAAGAGCTAACCCAATTGAAGGCTGTCTTGGAAGAAATTGTACCGAAAACAAACTATACCGTTCAAATAGAACCAATGGACAGTTCAGCAGCTCCGTTTATGATCACGCAACCCGAATTCATGCGTCGTATGAAAGAAATGAGCGCTACTGGAGGTGGTGGAATGTTTGGTATGGGTAATTTTCCAGATATGTATAATTTAGTGGTGAATGCCAATTCTAATCTAGCGACTACCATTCTGCAAACAGACGATCAAACGGCGAAAGAAATGCTAGTTAAACAAGCATTAGATTTAGCAAAAATTTCACAAGGACTATTAAAAGGGGAAGAATTAACCGCTTTTATTAAGCGTAGTTTTGAAACGTTGAAATAAGCAAAAACAATAACTATAAGTAAACCTACAAGGATGCAACGCCTTGTAGGTTTTTTTTTGTAATTTTGATTTCAATTAATTCTAATTATGACCTTATCCATAGAAACCCCGGCACTTTTATTTTCAGCAACTTCATTAATTTTATTGGCTTATACCAATCGATTTTTAACCATTGCACAAATTATTCGTAGCTTGAAAAAGACATACGAAGACAATCATAACAAAAGTATTCTATTGGAAATCAAAAACCTAAACCTGCGCTTAACACTCATTCGTTACATGCAGCTTTTTGGGGTCATGTGTTTGTTTCTTTCGGTCTTCGCCATGTTGTTGCTTTACATTGGCCAAGAAACCATTGGCATCTATATTTTTGGAGCCAGTTTACTAAGTTTACTTATTTCGCTAGGTATTTCTTTTTGGGAAATTAGTATTTCTGTGCGAGCTCTTCGCGTACATTTACAAGATTTGAGCGAGCATATTACATAAACACTTAATTCCCAATTGTAGACTGATTCTCTTTTTTATCGGCATTTAAGATAATTCCTTCCTCTTTAGCCAATCTATTTTTAGTTGGGATTTTATAATTTAACGACAATCCAACACGTCTTGAATCGTTTTTACTACCATAAACAAGATTAGTCCCTAAAGCGTTAAAACCTTGCTTATTGGTATTAAAAATATCATTTGCATAGATAGAAACGGATAAATTATTATCTAAAAATTTCTTAGCAAAAGTAACGTCAAATTGTTGACTAAAAGGCACTTTATTTTGATAGTAATAATAATTACCCCCCGTAGAAGAAGTATTATAGGTAGCGGTAAATTTAATTTTAGAAGGCAATACTACTTGCGACATGGCATTGATAAACCAAATGCCTTTACCATCAACATCGGGTAAAATATGCTTTTGATGGCCAACATAAAAATACATAAAATTAATTTCATCCGGGTTAAAATCAAATTTTAAGGTTTCTTGTAAACCTTTTGTAAATAACATATAGGGTATAGGCAATCCAAAATTGAAATTATGAATCGTCAACTGTGGAATATTTTCTGAAATACTAGCTGCTCCAGCACCATTCGTTACAATTCGATTCATGACTTGATTGGTAGCATCGCTTCTAGAATAACTTATAAAAAAGTACTCAAATGCACTTACTTTTATTTCATAATTATCAAAAATGGTAGGCTCTAAATTCGGATTTCCAAAAAAGGAAACATTAGGATTTTGATAGTTGGTATTGTTTGGATTTAAGGCAGATGTATTTGGCAAGCTAATCTTTTTATTATAATTCGCATTAACAAAAACTTGCGGAATAATATTGTATTGAACAGTAGCATTTGGAAAAAATCGTGTTTGATGAAATGGAATCAATGCATCCGTATCGGTTGTTCCTTCAATCGAATACGACTCCAATCTTCCCCCCATAATGAAATCAAATTTCTTATACGTTGCTTGCAATTCGGAATAAGCGGACAAGGTTGTACGTTGATAATCTAAATTGGTTTGACCTTGATTTTGTGCTTCAAATGCTAATTTATCAGCTAATATTCCAGTCGAAAATTTTGTTTTATCAAAAAACGAAAGGTCTTGCGAATAATCGGTTTTGAATTGATAATACAACTGATCAAACCCATTATCTAATACGGAAGTACCCGCATTTCTATTTTTCAATGCAAAATCGTTTGTAACCGAATTGACATCCAATCTAAAATCTAATTTCTTCGATTTATCGGTAAAACGCTTTTGATAATTTACCGCTAAATCTTGTCGATCCAGCACGTTATCACTATTGTCGATCGATTGAAATCCCAATCCTTTCGCATCAACGTGCGCATTGTTCTTTGATGTTGTAAAATCATAATTCACCAACAGTCTGTCTTTTTTCAAATCAAATTTTACTCCAGATTTGATAAAATAAAACCGGTTCACTCTATCCGTTTCATTTTTGGAAAGCACCACACTTTCATTTTGAAAATTAGTGCGTTGATAGCCTTCGTTATAGTTTTGACCCACTTGAAGTTGCCAACCAAACCACTTATTTTTAGCATTCAACAACACGCTATTATTAAAGCGATGACGCGATGTATCATATTTTGTATAACTATATCCGTTGGAATAGGTAGCAGAAAGGTATTTTTTTGCATTTTTAGAGGTCACAATATTAATAATTGCGCCTCCAGAAGTTGCCGGAAATTCGGCACCCGGCTGGGTTATGATCTCAACTTTTTCAATTGAATTTGCCGGTAGACTTTCTAAATATGAGGTCAATTCATTGGAATAAATATTAAGAGGTCTTGCATCCATAAAAACCTCTAATTGCTTTCCTTGATACATCATACCAGCCACATCAGAGACTATTAATCCCGGTAGTTTTTTCAACCCTTCCATCACCGAGCCTGAATTCAAATGACTTTGCTCCGAAAAATCAAAAATGGTGCGGTCAGCGCGTTGCTCTATACTCTTCTTTTTTGATCCCACTACCACTTCTTTCAATTCTGACGTTTTAATACTGTCTTTTGTTGTTTCTGTTTGAGCTGTTAAAAATTGAGTAAAAAGAATACACGTTCCTGCTAATAAATATTTCATGGTGAGATTTTAATACTCGTTAGTAGTAAAATTAGGCGTTTTGTTACAGTAACACATTCTTAGAAACTATTCAATCTTGTATTATTCAGCGTTCAATTCAAGTAAACAACTACCTTTGTACAACAAAATATCATCTATGCCTACAAAAAACAGCAGTATCGGGATTGTATTAGTAGCACTGGGAGCCAGCAGTTACGGAATGTTAGCTACGTTCGTAAAATTAGCCTATCAAGAAGACTATACGACGGCTGAAATAACGACCGCACAATTTATTTATGGTATTATAGGCCTACTGCTCATCAACAGCTTTCAAAGAGTAAAGCACAAAAATTCAGTTCGAAAAGCCAGTACCAAGAACATCATCCAATTGATGCTTGCGGGAACCTCAATGGGCATGACCAGCGTATTTTACTATTTGGCCGTACGCTACATTCCGGTTTCAATAGGCATAGTGCTCTTAATGCAAACGGTTTGGATGGGGGTGCTCCTGGAATGGATATTGGACAAAAAAAAGCCATCTCTCCAAAAAACGATTGCAGTGTTTATTGTCCTTATCGGAACGTTATTGGCCATTAATATTTTTAAAATTAATTTCACCGACTCTCCTATTGACTGGACAAAAGGGTGTATTTTGGGATTATTAGCAGCTGCTTCATTCACTACGACGATGTTTACAGCTAACAAAATTGCGCTAGATATTTCTGCGTCACAAAGAAGTCTCTTTATGCTCTTTGGGGGTGGAATCATTGTATTTGGGTTTGGTTTTTTTACACAAATTGAACCTTTCAATTTGGAAATATTTTTCAAATGGGGAATTGTTTTAGCACTATTTGGCACCATCATCCCTCCCCTGCTTCTCAACGCCGGTTTTCCATTAACCGGAATCGGACTGGGAAGTATAGTTTCATCACTAGAATTACCCGTTTCTGTATGCATGGCCTATATGCTTTTAGACGAACAGGTAGCTCCTATTCAATGGCTGGGAATTGCCTGTATCATTTTTGCTATTGTAATCATGAATGTTTCTTTTCGCGATAAAGGATTGGATTAACTGTAATTTAGCACTAAAAAATAAACTCAAACTATGCTCGATTTATTTCCAAAAGAAAAAATTATTTTACCCCTACCCGATGCCGTTTTCGAATATTATCCCAACTTTTTTTCAAAAGAAGAAGCTGATGTATTCTTTGAAAAATTACACAACGAAACCCCATGGCGTCAGGATGATATCTTAATTTTTGGAAAGAAAATTGCCCAACCCCGTCTAACATGCTTGTTTGGGAACGAAGGAAAACCTTATTCGTATTCTGGAATTACAATGCAACCCCATCGATGGAATGCTCATTTGATGCACATAAAAAATGAAATTGAAAAAAAGAGTGCACACCATTTCACAACGGTCTTGGCCAATTTATACCGGAATGAAAAAGATAGCAACGGTTGGCATGCCGATAACGAGCGGGAATTGGGTAGAGATCCAATAATTGCATCTGTTAGTTTTGGTGAAGAACGAAAATTCCAATTGAAACACATCCATAATCAAGAACACAAATTGACGCTAAATTTAAACCATGGGAGTTTATTACTCATGAAAGAAGGCAGTCAAATTCATTATAAACATCAAATTCCAAAAGAGAGTCAACCCAAAAAAGAAAGAATAAATTTAACTTTCAGGGCCATTTTATGATTTTTTTTCAAAAATAATCCATTCAATACATACTTTATTGAAAAATCCTAAAAAAACAAATGAAGGTTTTTTTTGAATTTAATTTTTTACTAATATTGAGGTATTAACCCATAAAGCAGATGGAATAGAATTCCTTGAAGGAAAATTTTGTTTAAACAAATGAAAAAGAAGAAAATTTCAGAATTGGATAACGAAACTCTTGATCGAGTGGTAGTTATGGCTCAAGAGGAAAAAAAACCTTTTGAAGTGTTGAAAGTTGAATTTGGCATTAGCGAAAATGAAGTTACTGAGTTAATGCGCAAGCGTTTATCGAAAGATAATTTTGAACTTTGGAAGAAAAAAGTAGCTGCCAACAAACCAAAACCAAAACCGCTCAAGTATAATGAGCTAGAGGATGATGACTTAGATAGTAAATATTACTTTAAAAATAAATTGGATTAAAAAAAAAACTCTTGTCGATCAAGAGTTTTTTTATGCTTATTTGTGACATGAATGCATAAAATTTGCCTAAAAATTGACATGACCACAGTATTGAAATGTTCTGAGTAAAATAAAAAACCATATGAAACCATAAGTTTTCAAACGGCAATTGTAACATTTTATTAGTTTGACCTACTTATGTCTAAAACCAAATTAAAATGAAAAAAATAATTCTGTCACTGGCCTTAGTGACGTTGTTTTGGAGTGGTGCATATGCTCAAAAAAGCAAGGCTACAAAAAATGAAGTAGCGGTAACCATCGATTTAATAAATGTAGTAGACGACAAAGTTATGGTAAGCGTATATGCCCCAAAATTTACTACAGAAACAGCCACTTTTCATATTCCTAAAACAGTACCTGGTACCTATTCTGAGGATGATTATGGTCGTTATGTAGAAAATGTAAAAGCATTTGATGCCAAAGGAAAAGCATTACCCATTGCAAAAACTGACGTTAATACGTACCAAATTTCGAATGCTAACAAACTTGCTAAAGTAACTTATTTGGTAAATGATACGTATGATACCGAAAGTGGCGGAGGTTTTGGCGAAGGTGATGATGTGTTTTCACCTGCAGGAACCAACATCAATGCGGGCGTAAATTTTATGTTGAACACCCACGGATTTATTGGATACTTCAAAGGAAAAGAAGAAACACCCTACAAATTAACGATACTACACCCAGAAAATTTATTAGGTGTTTCAGCAATGACCGATGCCGATAGTAGTACAACAACTGATGTTTTTGTAATGCCTAAATATGCCAACTTAGTAGAGATGCCAATCATGTACTCAAAACCCGATTTTACATCGTTTATGGTAGATGATATGGAAATCATTATTAGTGTGTATTCTCCAACAGGAAAATATACGGCGCAACAAATAACCCCGAACATGGAAAACATGATGAAGGCACAAAAACGCTTTTTGGGTCCCATTAACTCCACCAAAAAATATGCGATTTTATTGTATTTATCCGACATGGCTAGTAAAGATGCCAAAGGATTTGGTGCCCTAGAGCACCCAACTTCTACGACCGTAGTGATGCCAGAAATGATGGGATTAGAAATGCTACAAGAACAACTTAAAGATGTAGTTTCTCACGAATTTTTTCACATCGTAACACCATTAACGGTGCACTCCAATGAAATACAATATTTTGATTTCAACAACCCACAAATGTCAGAACATTTATGGATGTATGAAGGTGTAACCGAATATTTTGCCAATCTGTTCCAAGTCAACCAAGGCTTAATCGATGAAAAAGCATTTTTTGAGAGAATGGCAGGTAAAATTGCACAATCACGTCAGATGAATGATACCATGAGTTTTACAAAAATGAGTAAAAATGTATTGGATGCCCCATACAAGGACCAATATGTTAACGTGTATCAGAAAGGAGCTTTAATTGCAATGTGTATCGATATATTGATTAGAGAAAACAGCAAGGGTGAAAAAGGAATTCTAAATTTAATGCAAGACTTGGCCAATGAATATGGCACTAAAAAAGCATTTAAAGATGAAGAATTATTTGCTAAAATTACGCAGTTGACTTATCCAGCTGTTGGGGCATTTTTAAATACTTATGTAGCGGGTGAAACACCAATTCCGTATGAGCAATTTTTTGCAAAAATGGGGGTAACCGAAGCTACCGTTGAGGTAACTGGGAATCCATTCTTAAAAGATCAATCACAGCCCTATATTACGGTAGACCAAACTACTAAAGAAATCATGATTTTACCCGAGATTGAATTGAATGTTTTCTTTACAACTTTAGGAATAAAAAACAACGATAAGATTATTGCAATCAATGATAAAAATTACAACCTAGACAATATCTATGATATGGTTATGGAAAGCATGAACTGGAAAGAAGGCGATACTATTACCATTAAAATCATTCGTGAGGGTAAAGAACAAGTCCTAAAGGGAAAAATTGTGCTTCCAAAAGAAAAGCAAGAAGGATATCAATCTACCGATGATAGTAAAAAAACAGTTCGTGATGCTTGGCTCAAAGGTTAAGATTTCAATTTTTGAAAATTAAAATTTGAACTAAGAAAAATATAATAATTAAAATTGAATCCTCAAAGTACACTGTATTTTGAGGATTTTTTATTTACTTTGCGAACTCAAACAAAAACCAATTCAATGAAAAAAATACTACTAGTAGGACTTATGATTAGTACTTTCATTTCTTGTGAAAAGAAAGAGTCACTTAAAGATACGAACTTACACCTAACCGGAAATATTAAAGGACTTAGTCAAGGTAAATTATACATTCAAAAAATACAGGACACTTCATTAGTGATGCTAGACAGTATTCAAATTAAAGGAGACGCTCAATTTGAGAGTCACTTATATATAGAGAGTCCCGAAATGTTGTATTTGTTTTTAGACCGTGGTCAAACCAAATCTATTGACAACAGCCTACCATTCTTTGCAGAACCCGGTAAAATGAATATTGAGACAACACTTGAGAATTTCTTTGCTGCCGCAAAAATAACGGGATCAAAAAATCAAGATTTATGGGTAGAATTCAATAAAATCAATAGCCGTTTCAAGGATATTAATTTAAATTTATTGTCAAAACGTTTAAAAAACAACCTTAATCCGAATCCCAAAACTGCTGACAGCATTGAAGACGCCTATCAAAAATTACTGATTCGAAAATATCGTTATACCGCAAATTTTGCAGTGACACATAGCGAATATGAAATAGCACCATATTTAGCTCTTTCAGAAATTGCCGATATCACTATTCCTTATTTAGATACCATTCAAAAAAGCATGAAACCAAAAGTAGCGCAATCTAAATATGGAAAAATGTTAACCGCCTATCTAAAGGAACGAAAAGTAAGCGAAGTAAAATAAATCCTTTGTTATCAAAACAAAAAAAACCATCACAATGTGATGGTTTTTTTATTAAGAGCCGATAGAGGGACTCGAACCCACGACCTGCTGATTACAAATCAGCTGCTCTAGCCAGCTGAGCTACACCGGCAACT
>JACCDK010157695.1_pt1 | contig 13756 bp, 16 predicted proteins | sample 7445871 | NCBI WGS metagenome assembly JACCDK01 (sample SAMN15323436, study PRJNA562643) | freshwater metagenome | isolation source: river surface water | place: USA:Blue River Watershed | collected 2017-08-15 | reverse complement strand
GTGGCCCGCCCGCCGATTTCTGCGTAGCCCCGCAGCATGAGGCGGGCGGGCCACAGCCATGCCCTGCCGGAAATGACCACCAGAGGTCAAGCGCCGTCAGCAACAGGTCGAGGCGGTTTCGGACGGGGCGGTTTGCTGGTGTGGATCTTCACCATCGCCTTGTCCATTTCCCCGGCCAGCAGCAAGGGCAGGGCGAGAACCGAGCGGTCAATGCTCGCGTGGATCGCCTCCCGGTGCTCGGCCATCGGCTTCTTGAGCACCCAGCTCACCACCTCGGCCTTGTTGCCCGGATGCCCCACTCCGATGCGCAGACGCCAGTAGTCGGCTGTGCCCAGCTGGGCATGGATGTCCCGCAAACCGTTGTGTCCGGCGTGCGAGCCGCCCTTTTTCAGCTTGGCCTCGCCCGGGGCGATGTCCATCTCGTCATGCGCCACCAGGATCTCGTCGGGCTGGATCTTGAAAAAGCGCGCCAGCGCCGCCACCGACTTGCCCGACACGTTCATGAAGGTCTGCGGCTGCAGCAGCCAGACGTTCTGGCCGTTCACGCTCGTGCGCGCCACCAGCCCATGGTAGCTGCGCTCGGGCACCAGGTGGACCTTGAGCTCGCGTGCCACCGCGTCGATGAACCAGAAGCCGGCGTTGTGACGCGTGTCCTCGTATTCCGGGCCCGGATTGCCCAGGCCGACAAGCAGTTTGATCATGGGGGTCGATTATCGGTCGTGCATGAAAAAGGCCCGCGGGTCTTGCGACACGGCGGGCCAGATGGCAGGGGAGGCGAGAATTACTTCTTGCCCTTGCCTTTGGCGGGAGCCTCTGCAGGTGCAGCGGCCGGCGCAGCGACCACTTCCTCGACCGGCACGGTCACGGAGACCAGCACGGGGTTCGGCTTGCCATGGGTCACGGCCTTGACGCCCTTGGGCAGCTGGATGTCGTCCAGGTGCAGGGACTTGCCGCTTTCCAGCTTGGACAGGTCCACCGCGATGAACTCGGGCAGGTCTGCGGGCAGGCAGGAGACTTCGATTTCGTTGACCACGTGGTTGATCAGGCACTTGTCGTTCTTGACGGCAGGCGAGTTTTCTTCGCCGGAGAAGTGCAGCGGCACCTTCATGCTCAGCACGGTGTTGGCTTCCACGCGCTGGAAGTCGATGTGCAGCACCAGTTGCTTGAAGGGGTGCATCTGGTAGTCACGCAGCAGGACCTTGCTGGTCTGGCCAGCCAGTTCCATGTCCAGAATGCTGGCGTGGAAAGCTTCTTTTTTGAGGGCGTGCCACAGTGCGTTGTGGTCCAGCTCGATCAGCTTGGGCTCGCCGGAGCCGCCATAGACGATGCCGGGGGTCTTGCCCGAATTGCGCAGACGGCGGCTCGCACCCGTACCCTGCTTGGAACGCTCGAAAGCGGTGAATTTCATATCTATCTCCTGAGGGGACCGACCGCGACCAGTGCAGTCCCTGTTCAACAAAAAGCCTGCACGTCAAAACGACCGCAGGCTGCGAGCGCCTGGAGGATCAGTTCTGATCCGAGAACAGGCTCATCACCGACTCACCCTTGGCAATCCGCTGGATCGTTTCGGCGACCAGCGGGCCCACGGAGAGTTGGCGAATCTTTTGGCATGCGGCCGCATGGGCCGACAGCGGAATGGTGTTGGTGACCACCACTTCGTCCAGGGCGTTCCCCTGGGCGATGCGGTCGATGGCCGGACCCGAAAAGATCGGGTGCGTGCAGTAGGCGTAGACGTTCTTGGCGCCGCGGTCCTTGAGCACTTCGGCGGCTTTGACCAGCGTGCCTGCGGTGTCGATCATGTCGTCCATGATCACGCAGTTGCGGCCGTCGATGTCACCGATGACGTGCATCACCTCGGACACATTGGCCTTGGGGCGGCGCTTGTCGATGATGGCCAGGTCGCAGCCGAGCTGCTTGGCCAGCGCACGGGCACGCACCACACCACCCACATCGGGCGAGACCACGATCAGGTCTTCGTAGTTTTTCTGGCGCAGATCGCCCAGCAGCACCGGCGAGGCGTAGATGTTGTCGACCGGAATGTCGAAGAAGCCCTGGATCTGGTCGGCGTGCAGGTCCATGGTGAGCACGCGGCCCACACCCACGGCCTGGAGCATGTTGGCCACCACCTTGGCCGAAATCGGCACGCGGGTGGAACGCGGACGACGGTCCTGGCGGGCATATCCAAAGTAGGGAATGACGGCTGTGATGCGCTCTGCCGAGGCGCGCTTGAGCGCGTCGACCATGATGAGCAGTTCCATCAGGTTTTAGTTGGTCGGTGCGCAGGTCGACTGGATCACGAAACCTTCGCGGGCACGCACGTTCTGCTTGAGCTCAACGGTCACTTCGCCGTAGGAAAAGCGGCCCACGTCTGCCGCGCCCAGATCGGTGACCAGATGGCGGGCGATCTCGGCCGCCAATGCCGGGTTGGCATTGCCGGTGAACAGCATGAAATCAGGCTTGGAGGAGGAGGTCAGCTGCATGGGATTCCAGCGATCAGAGAACTAGACTGAGCGGTTGCAGAATTTGGCAGGGGAGGAAGGACTCGAACCCTCGCATGCCGGAATCAAAATCCGGTGCCTTAACCAACTTGGCGACTCCCCTACACAGGTTGACTGTCTTGCGACAGCCCACCGATCAATTGTCGCTGGGTGCCCACCCTTGCAAAGGATGAACCTCCAAATTGCTGCAATCACGAACGATCCACTGGTCAGGCGCCTGGATCGCCGCTTTTCCTGTTGCACAGTGTGCGAACACCGCGCTGCCAGAGCCCGTCATTCTAGCCTGAAGTCCATGCGATTCGAGCAAATCGAGCGCTTTGGAAACTTCGGGGCAAAGCAACTTTGCCACGGGCTGCAGGTCATTTTGGCCAAAGCCGTAAGGATCTGCAGCAAAGTCAGCGATTGTAGCAGGTTTTGTAGACCGCTCGAGCTTTTCGTGGCGAAAAATGGTGGCGGTTTCCAGACCGGCTGGGGGCTTGATCACGCAAAAGCGGGCCGGTGGCAATTCGATGGGTGTGATCTGCTCACCGACGCCTTCGACCCAGGCGTTGCGGCCGCGCAGGAAAAACGGCACATCGGCGCCCAGCTCAAGCCCCAGCTTTTCAAGCGCGGGCAGGCCCAGATTCAGCTTCCACAGGCGGTTGAGTGCCAGCAGCGTGCTGGCCGCATCCGATGAGCCCCCGCCCATGCCCGCCTGTGCCGGAATCTGTTTGTCGATGCTGATGTCGGCGCCCTGCGTGGTGCCTGTGCTCTGGCGCAGCAGCGTGGCTGCCCGGGTGATCAGGTCATCGGCCGGCAAAGGGGCGCCCAGGTCGTGGCGCTGGATGCGGCCCTGGTCGTTGCATTCGAAATGCAGTGTGTCGCACCAGTCGATCAGCATGAACACCGACTGCAGCAGGTGGTAGCCGTCGGTGCGCCGACCGGTCACATGCAGGAACAGGTTGAGTTTGGCCGGGGCCGGAACGTCGAACAGGGCTTTCATGCCGTGATTATGGGCAAGCCCAGACAGGCGAGCTCAAAGATCCAGCAGGATGCGCAGTACGGCGCTTGGGGCAGGTGCGATGCGATGCGCTGTGATGCGGCCCTGATCGCGGGCGCTCAGGTCGACCTCCCAGCCCGCGTGCGCGGCCGCGCGGCCCTCGATCCAGTCGAACAGGGCCTCTATCGGTAAAGGTGTCTGCACCAGCTCCTGGGCCAGCTGCTCGACGCTGGACTGTGTCCAGCGCTCAGCCCCGCGCTCGAGTGTGGCCTGCCGGGGTGTCCAGCTCAGGCGCGCCAGAATGCTGCCCACCGGGCTGAGCAGTGTGAGCACGCCTTGCTGGGCGCTGCCTTGCAGCTCGAACGAGGCGTGCAGGCTTTGCGGCGGCTCGCTGTGCACCTGCAGGCCCAGTCGGCCCGACCAGAATGCGGCCGGACGTTCGCGCGGTGCGCTGGCGCAGCCAGCCAGCAGCAGACCCGAAGCCAGCAGCGCAAGCCGCCGCCGCATCATGGTTTGAAGCCCAGCCGCTTCATGGTCTCGGTGAGGGTCTCGTTGTCGGCCTTGAGCAGCAGGCCTTCGCGCCAGATTTTGGCGGCCTCCTGCTTCTCGCCCTGAACCCAGAGCACTTCGCCCAGGTGTGCTGCAATCTCCGCATCCGGACGGGCCTGGTAAGCAGCGCGCAGGATGCGTGCTGCTTGTTCCATGCGGCCCAGGCGGAACTCCACCCAGCCCAGACTGTCCTGTATGAAGGGGTCCTGCGGCGCCAGTTCGACCGCCTTGAGGATCAGAGAGCGAGCTTCTTCCAGTCGCAGGCCACGATCGGCCAGCGAGTAGCCCAATGCGTTGTAGGCCTGAGGATCCTGTGGCCGCATCTGGATCAGCTGACGCAGCACCTTTTCCATTTCTTCATGCCGTTTGAGCTTTTCCGTCACCAGCGACAGCTCGGTCAACAGTTCGTGGTCGTCAGCAGATGAGGCCAGGGCCTGCTTGAGCAGTGCGTAGGCCTGCTGGGCCTGCTGGTGCTCTCGCATCCAGCGTGAGAGCGCCAGAGTCTTGCGTTTGGCCTGCTCAGGCGAGGCCGGCTGCACCTGGGTCAGCACCACGCGGGCTTCCTCGGCACGGCCTTGCTGTTCCAGCAGTTCAGCGCGGCGAATCGCCAGCCGCACCGGGTCGGCGCTGGCCGGAATCTGGTTGAGCCAGCGCCCGGCCTGGTCGAGCTGACCCTGTTGCTGGGCCAGTTGGGACAAGGCCAGCAAGGCTTCGGTCAAGCCGGCCTGCTGCTCTGCATCGGGGTTGTTCTTGACCAGCTCCACATGCTGCACCAGGCTTTGCCTGGCCTGGGTGGGCTGGCCCCCGTCGATTTGCAGCAGCCCCTGCAGCAGCCAGCCGGGCGCGAAGCCGGGGTGCTGTCTGGTGAGTTCCTGCAGCTGCTTGAGCGCATCGGCCGGCGCTTGCAGGGCAATGAGGCTGCGGGCATAGCCCAGCCGCAGCTCTGCAGACACTTCGGACTTCATGGCATCGTCCAGCATGCGCTTGATCTCGGGCGAGCCCTTGGGCAGAAGGCTCATGCCCAGGATCAGCGGGCCTTGTGCCTGCGGGTCACTGGCGTGCCCCCTGAGCGCAGCCTCGATGGCCTGTGGCCATTGCTGGGCGTCGCGGTGCATGCGTCCGATGGTGGTCCATGCGGTGGCTTGCAGCGCCTTGTTGCCCAGGCTGCGTTTGAGTGCGCTTTCCACCGCCTTGGCTGCCAGCGCCTTGTCGGTGACGCGCGCAAACACACGGGGAATGGAGATGATGGCCCCTTGCTTTTCGTCGTCCGGCAGCTCGTCGATCGAGGTTCCCAGCGCCTGGCCAGCCTCTTCGATGCGGTTGAGGGCCAGCAGGATTTGCAGGATGTAGCGGTTGGGCTCCCGGGCCTCGGGCAGTTCGCGTTTCCAGGTCTGCGCGGCCTGCAGGGCTGCATCGCCAGAGCGCGCCTGCAGGGCCAGGTCGACCGCACGCTGGAAGAGGGCCGGGTCACGCGTCTTGCGGGCAGCATCCAGAATCAGGGAAAAACCCGCCCCAGGTGAGCCCTGACGCACATTGAGTTCACCGAGCAGCAGCTGATAGAACAGCACAGCGTCGAGTGCCGATGGGGCTGGCGGCGCCTCGGGCTTGTCAGACGAGCCAGCCGTCTGTGCGCCGAAGGCGAACAGGCAGGAGGTCAAAACGGCGAGGCGCAACCAGGATTTCATGCGGGCATGATAATCCAGCGTCCCCGGCCTGCAGACGGCCTGGGCATCGCCCTTTCTGCCTTGGTCCTCATGCCTGAATTGCCCGAAGTCGAAGTCACCCGCCGCAGCTTTGCAGACCGCATCGCTGGCGCGGTCATCCGCGAGCTTCGCCTGGGCAAGCCTTTGCGCTGGCCCCTGGGTGTCAATGCGCAAACAGTGGCCGGGCAGCGCATCCAGACCGTGCGCCGACGTGGCAAATACCTGTTGCTCGACCTGGACAGTGGCCTGTTGCTCGTGCACTTGGGCATGTCGGGCAGCCTCAACTTTGCGTCGCATCAGCCCGCCGCCGGTCCACACGACCACATGGACCTGCTGACCGACCGCGGCACCTTGCGCCTGCACGACCCGCGCCGCTTTGGAGCTGTGGTCTGGGCGCCTTCCGAGGACTCGGCGCAGGCGCAAAAGCTGCTGGGCCATCTGGGTGTGGAGCCACTCGGCAGTGGTTTTGATCCGGCCGATTTTCATGCCGCCCTGCGCCAACGCACGGCACAGATCAAGCAGGTGCTGCTGGCCGGCGACATTGTGGTCGGGGTGGGCAACATCTACGCATCCGAGGCGTTGTTCATGGCCGGTATCCGTCCCACCACCCGAGCCAGCAAGATTTCGCGCCCCCGCGCCCGGCGGCTTCACGAGGCCATCATCGCTGTGCTCTCGCGTGCGGTCGAGCAGGGCGGCAGCAGCCTGCGCGACTTCGTCAGCGCCGAGGGCAAGACCGGCTACTTCCAGCTCGAAGCCGCTGTGTACGGCAGAGCCGGCCAGCCCTGCCGCCTCTGCGCCACACCGATCCGCGCCATCGTGCAGGGCCAGCGGACCACCTTTTTCTGCCCCGCATGCCAGAAGCCTTGACACTTCCCGAAGGTTTTGCGCCCCGCATGGTGGACTGGCAGCGCCGCCAGGGTCGCCAGCACCTGCCCTGGCAGCACACGCGCGACCCTTACCGTGTTTGGCTGTCCGAGATCATGCTGCAGCAGACCCAGGTCAGCACCGTGCTGGACTACTACCCGCGTTTCCTGCAGCGCTTTCCGGATGTGGCCAGTCTGGCTGCCGCAGCGCAGGACGAAGTGCTGGGCCTCTGGAGCGGACTGGGCTACTACAGCCGTGCGCGCAACCTGCACCGCTGTGCACAGGAGGTGGTGGCGCGCTTCGGCGGCGAGTTCCCCAGGTCGGCCGCGCAGCTCGTGACCCTGCCGGGCATAGGCCGTTCCACGGCCGCAGCCATCGCAGCCTTCTGCTTCGATGAGCGGGTCTCCATTCTGGATGGCAACGTCAAGCGTGTGCTCAGCCGCGTGCTGGGTTATGGCGCCGATCTGGCGGTGGCCGCCAGCGAACGCGAACTCTGGACCCTGGCCGATCGCTTGCTGCCCAGGCAGGCAGGCGACATGCCGGCCTACACCCAGTCACTCATGGACGTGGGTGCGACCTTGTGCCAGCCCCGCAAGGTGCAGTGCACAACCTGCCCGGTGCAGGCGCTGTGCGTGGCCCACGCACAGGGCCAGCCTCTGGCCTACCCGGTCAAGACCCGCAAGCTCAAACGCAGCAGCGCCACGCTGTGGCTGCTCTGGGCGGTCAATGCGCAAGGACAGGTCTGGCTGCACAAACGCCCGGCGCGGGGCATCTGGGCGGGGCTGTTCAGCTTGCCGGTGTTCGATGACGAGACCCGCCTGCGCTTGGCCTGTCCACAGGCGCATGAGGCCTTCTATGTTGAGCCCTGGAAGCATGTGCTGACCCACCGTGACCTGCACCTGCACCCGGTACGCCTGGCGCTGGCACACGGCCAGGCGCCGCTGTGCGAGGGTCAGTGGGTGGACGCGCAAGACTGGCCACAACTGGGCTTGCCAGCGCCCATCCGTTTGCTGCTCGAAGGTCAAAAAGGCTAAAGCGCTTTCAGAGCTCGGTGCGCAGCGCCCAGATTTCTGGAAACAGCACCACATCCAGCATCTTGCGCAGGTAGCTGATCCCGCCGGTGCCGCCCGTGCCACGCTTGAAGCCGATCACCCGCTCCACCGTGGTGAGGTGCCGAAAGCGCCAGAGCCGGAAGGCGTCTTCCAGGTCGGTCAGCTCCTCGCCGAGCTGGTACAGGTCCCAGTACTGCTTGGGGGCTCGGTAAACCGTGAGCCAGGCCTGCTCGACCGCCTTGCTCATGGCGTAGGGCTGGCGCCAGTCGCGCTCGGTGTGGCTGACTGGCACCTCGATGCCGCGGCGCGCCAGCAGGCGCAGGCACTCGTCGTACAACGAGGGCGCCTCCCAGGCGGCCTGCACGATGGCCTGCAGGTCCGGCCGGTGGGCGTGGGGGCGCAGCATGGCCGCATTCTTGTTGCCCATGGCGAATTCAATGCAGCGGTACTGCCAGCTCTGAAAGCCGCTGGATTGCGCCAGATAGGGCCTGATCGCGCTGTACTCGGGCGGGGTCATGGTGGCCAGCACATCCCAGGCGTGGACCAGCTGCTCCATGATTTTCGAGACACGCGCCAGCATCTTGAAGGCGCCGGGCAGTTCGTCCTGACGGATGCAGCCGATGGCCACATGCAGCTCGTGCAGCATCAGCTTCATCCACAACTCGCTGGTCTGGTGCTGCACGATGAACAGCATCTCGTTGTGGTCTGGCGAGAGCGGTTTTTGCGCGTTCAGGATGGCGTCGAGCTGCAGGTAGTCGCCATAGCTCATGCGGCCGTCAAAGTCGAGCTGGGCGCGCTCTTCTTGCACGATGCGCTCGCTGCCACTGACCGCATCGCTGGCGCTGGTGTGGGCCGCGGGACTGTGAAAGGGGCATCCGGTCATGGGGCTCTCCCGCAGTTCAGGTCACGGCGTTCTTGCGGGCGAAGCGCGCCTCGCGCCACTCGCCGCTGGCCATGACCTGCCTCAGGTGCTCGACCGCGTGCCAGACATCGGCGTAACCGATGTACAGCGGCGTCAAGCCAAAACGCAGGATGTCCGGGTGCTGGCCCCCATCGCCGGCCCGGAAGTCGCCGATCACGCCGCGCGCGATCAGTGCCTGCACGATGGCGTAGGCGCCTTCGTTGCGGGTCAGGCTCACTTGCGAGCCGCGTTGTGACTCGTTTTCCGGCGTGGCGATGCCAAAGCCCTGGCCATGCAGGCGCGTGCGCACCAGCTGCATGAACAGTCCGGTGAGCGCCAGCGACTTGCGGCGCACGGCGGCCATGCCGCCCAGGGCCTCGGCGGCCAGCAGTGTGTCCAGACCGCAGTCCAGTGCAGTCAGGCTCAGGATGGGCTGGGTGCCGCACTGGTACCGGGTGATGCCGGGAGCCGGGCGGTAGTCGGGGGTGAATTCAAAGGGGGCTGCGTGCCCCCACCAGCCCGCCAGCGGTTGCCAGAAACGGTCGGTGTGCCGGGGATGCACCCAGACAAAGGCCGGCGCGCCGGGGCCGCCATTGAGGTACTTGTAGCCGCAGCCCACCGCAAAGTCGGCCTGTGCGGCGTGAAGATGAACCGGCACAGCCCCCGTGCTGTGCGCCAGGTCCCACACGCAGAGGATGCCGCGGGCATGCGCCTTTGCGGTGAGCGCGGCCATGTCGTGCATGGCGCCGGTGCGGTAGTTCACGTGGGTGAGCATCAGCACGGCCACATCGTCCTGCAGCGCGGCTTCGATCTCCTGCGGCTCGACCAGCGTCAGGGTGTAACCGCGCTCCTGGCAGAGCGCCTCGGCGATGTAGAGGTCCGTGGGGAAATTGCTGCGCTCGCTGACGATGCGTTTTTTGTGCGGGGTGTCGGCGGCGGCCATGTGCAGGGCGGCGGTCAGCACCTTGTAGAGGTTGATCGAGGTGCTGTCGGCGGCCACCACTTCGCCAGCGCCTGCACCAATCAGCTGCGCGATCTTGTCGCCCACGCGTTGCGGCAGGGTGAACCAGCCGGCGCTGTTCCAGCTTCGGATCAGGCCCTGGCCCCATTCCTGCGCGACGGCCTGGGCCAGGCGCGCGGGGGTGGCTCGCGGCAGCACACCCAGGGAATTGCCGTCGAGGTAGATCACGCCAGGCGGCAGATCGAATTGTTCGCGCAGGGCGCGCAACGGGTCTTGCTGGTCCAGCACTTCGCAGTCGGCCAGACTCACGGCAGGGTTCATCATCTCTCGGGGCTCTCAGAGTTCGCGCAAGACCGCACGCACCGGGCTGGCGTCAGCGGTCATGAGTTTGAGGGGCAGGGCGATCAGTTCGTAATCGCCCTCGGGAACGTCGTCCAGGAAGAGGTTTTCCAGCACGCGCAGACCGCGCTGGCGGATCACCTGGTGGCTGGGCAGCGTCTTGCTGTCGGCGGGATCGATGCTCGCACTGTCGATGCCCACCAGTTGCACGCCAAGATCGGCCAGCTGTGCCAGCGTATCGGGGTCAAAGGCCGTCAGCTGGTCATCGAACTGCGTCAGTGGAAAGCGGCGGCAGGTCCGCACCAGCAACCGTGGCGGCAGGTTCTCCAGGGCCTGTGACAAATCCGTCATGCGCACCAGTGCGCCGGCATCGAGTGCATGCACCACGCGGCAGGGGCCGAGATAGGGTGCAAGCGACAACGCGCCTGCCGCCTGTCCTTGGGCGTCGTAATGCAATGGCGCATCGGCATGCGCTCCCACATGCGCAGACAAGGTGATGGCGCTGACGTTGACCGGACAGCCAGGACCGATCTGCGCAGCCCACTCTTGCCGATAGGGTGTATCTCCTGGAAACAACGGACTGCCTGCGTCTACAGGGGGGGAAATATCCCAGAGCTTTTTCATGGGCTGCGAAGGTAGCACCCACCCAAAAAGCGTGGTGTCGGTTATTTCCAACACCCTGCGAAAAAACTCAGAGGCTCAACGGCAACAGGCCGTGGCGCTGGCGCGCGCGCTGACAAGCGTCGCTGCCTTCTTCAAATTCACGGCACGGCGAGGGGCGCCATTCGTAGATGCCGCAAGTGGCTTTTTCGCCCACACGGCCGTAGAGCGCCGCGCAGCGGGGCGGGCTGTGGTCGGTGCCACGCATGCGGCAGGTGCTGTCGGTGAGGGGGGTGGCCAGACCCGCCGGGACCGCGCCGCCGCCTTCTTCGTATTCAAACACCGAAAAGTCCACCCGGAAGCTGGCGCAGCAGGCGCCGCAGCTGGTGCACTGGCTCATGGTCAGTGATTGACGTGGCCCAGCAGCAGGAACTCCATGAGTGCCTTTTGCACATGCATCCTGTTTTCGGCCTCGTCCCAGACGACAGATTGGGGGCCATCGATGACTTCGGCGGCGACTTCTTCGCCGCGGTGGGCGGGCAGGCAGTGCATGAAGAGGGCGTCGGGCTTGGCGACTTTCATCATCCCTTCGTCCACACACCAGTCGGCGAAGGCTTGTTTGCGTGCCTCGTTCTCGGCCTCGTAGCCCATGCTGGTCCACACATCGGTGGTGACCAGGTCGGCGCCGCGGCAGGCTTCCAGCGGATCCTTGAAGACCTTGTAGTGCGCCGAACCCTTGAGACCTGCAACCTTGGCGTCGACTTCGTAGCCGCTGGGGGTGCTGACATGCACGGTGAAGTCCAGCAGCTCGGCCGCCTGAAGCCAGGTGTTGGCCATGTTGTTGCCGTCGCCCACCCAGGCCACCACCTTGCCCTGGATGGAGCCGCGGTGCTCGATGAAGGTGAAGATGTCGGCCATGATCTGGCAGGGGTGGAATTCGTTGGTCAGGCCATTGATGACCGGCACACGCGAGTACTGCGCGAACTTTTCGATCTTGTCCTGCCCGAAGGTGCGGATCATCACCAGGTCGGTCATCCGGCTGATGACGCGGGCGCTGTCCTCGATGGGCTCGGCGCGGCCGAGCTGGCTGTCGCCGGTGGTCAGGTGCACCACCGAGCCGCCGAGCTGGTACATGCCCGCCTCGAAGCTCACGCGGGTGCGTGTGCTGGCCTTCTCGAAGATCATGGCCAGCGTGCGGTCAGCCAGCGGGTGGTACTTTTCGTAAGCCTTGAACTTGCGTTTGATCTCGGCCGCACGCGCAAACAGGTGTGCGTATTCGTCGGCCGTGCAGTCCGTGAACTGCAGGTAATGGCGGATGCTGGAAGTCATGCTTGCTCTGCCAGGAATGCTTGGATCAGCGGCACCAGAATGGCGACGATTTCATTGACTTCGGCTTCGGTGATGATCAGCGCGGGCACCAGGCGGATCACGCTGTCGGCAGTCACGCTGATCAGCAGACCTGCATCGGCACAGCGCTGGGTGAGTACGCCACAGGGTTTGTCGAGCTCGATACCCAGCATCAGGCCCTGACCACGGATTTCCTTGATCCCCTTGACGCCAGCGAGCGCCTTTTCGAGCGAGGCCTGGAGGTGCGCACCGACCCGGGCGGCATTGCCCATGAGGTCGTGCTTTTCCATGATGCGGATGGTCTCGACACCGGCGCGCATGGCCAGCGGGTTGCCACCGAAAGTGCCACCGTGGTTGCCTGGCTGGAAGATGTGCGCGGCCTTGGGGCCCGCCACCACCGCACCGATGGGCACACCCGAGCCCAGGCCCTTGGCCAGGGGCATCACGTCGGGCACGATGCCTGCCCACTGATGGGCAAACCACTTGCCGGTGCGGCCCATGCCGCACTGCACCTCGTCGATCATCAGCAGCCAGTCTTTTTCGTCGCACAGGGCGCGCACCTGTTTCAGGTACTCGCTGCGCATGGGGTTGACGCCGCCTTCGCCCTGGATGGTTTCGAAGAACACCGCCACCACGCTGGGATCGTTCGCTGTGGCGGCCTTGAGCGCTTCGATGTCGTTCAGCGGCACGCGGATGAACCCTTCGACCAGCGGCTCGAAGCCTTTCTGGATCTTGGCGTTGCCGGTGGCACTCAGCGTGGCGATCGAGCGACCATGGAAAGCCTTTTCGTAAACGACGATCTTGGGCAGGGCGATGCCCTTGTCGTGGCCGTATTTGCGTGCGAGCTTGAGGGCGGCTTCGTTCGCTTCGAGGCCGGAGTTGCAGAAAAAGACGTTGGTCATGCCTGACAACTCGACCAGTTTGGCCGCCAGTCGTTCCTGGTCAGGGATGTGGTAGTAGTTGCAGCAATGGATCAGCTTGGCCACCTGGTCCTGCAGAGCAGGCACCAGCTCGGGGTGGTTGTGCCCGAGGGTGTTCACGGCGATGCCGGCCAGCGCATCGAGGTACTGCTTGCCATTGACGTCCCAGACGCGGCAGCCCTGACCACGCTCCAGCGCGATCGGCAGGCGCCCGTAGGTGTTCATGGTGTGCGGCGAAGCGGCCTCAACGAAAGCGGTCATGCGTGAACTCCGTTCCAAATAAAAAGCGGCCCAACGAAGGAGGGCCGTTGAATCGCGATTTTAGGGTGTTTCGAGGTCACCGCATGGCGTGTTCATGACCCTGTCATCCCGGCGGTTTGTCATGGGCATGTGACGCGTGACCAGGCGGTTTCATGTCTTATATAAGATACAATACTCGGGAAAACCAGAGCGCGGCGATCCCGGCTTCTGGTCAGCCCCTTCATTGCCTCTATCCGATGCTGTCCAACACCGCCAAAGAAGTTTTCATCCAGGGCGTCACCCAGGATGGCAGAACGTTTCGCCCCAGCGACTGGGCCGAACGTCTGGCCGGTGTCATGAGCCAGTTTCGTCCGGGCGGCGCTTCGCCCGGCAGCCACCTGAGCTATTCGCCCTGGTGCATCCCGACCACCATGGGCAACATCAAATGCGTGGTGGTCAACCGCGAGCTGGAAGAGTACGAGCCCATGGCCTGGAATTTCGTCATGAATTTCGCCAAGGACAACCACCTGCAGGTGGTCGAGGCCTGTCTGTTGCCTGACCCGCCCAAGGCCTCATGAGCCTCGGATGAACCGCCTTGGGGCGGTTTTTTTGTGTCTCTTGTCCGGGAGCGGGGTGGGCGGTGGCCGGGGCTCCTCATGCTGCGGGTACGCAGAAATCGTCGCCGCGGCCACCGCCCACCCCGATCCCTGTCGTGTCCGAAACGTCACCATCACAGGGCCTCAGCACACCCCGCAGCGCTTGGGGGCAGGCCGGGTGACGATTTCTGCGCTTCGGCGCAGCAT
>JACCDK010935892.1_pt1 | contig 13757 bp, 16 predicted proteins | sample 7445871 | NCBI WGS metagenome assembly JACCDK01 (sample SAMN15323436, study PRJNA562643) | freshwater metagenome | isolation source: river surface water | place: USA:Blue River Watershed | collected 2017-08-15 | reverse complement strand
TTAAACATCGAGGTGTTGCAAGACTTCACCTATAACGCGACGAAGCCGTCCGCAACAGCTTACACCGAGACGATTAGCATGCAGATGAATCAGTCGATGATTCTCTTGCCGGAGAAGCCGATGAAGCCGCGTTTATTTGATCAACGCGTGGGCTATTTTACCCAAAAACAGTTCGATTACGGCAGTGAGGAGTTGAAGTCAGACCAAAAGACCTACATCCAGCGCTGGCGCTTAGAGCCAAAAGACATGGCGGCTTACAAGCGCGGAGAATTAGTAGAACCCATCAAACCGATCGTGTATTACTTAGATCCGGCGACGCCGATGAAGTTGCGCAAGCACATGAAAAAAGGAGTGGAGAATTGGCAAAAAGCCTTCGAGGTGGCTGGCTTTAAAAATGCCATCATCTGTAAGGATCCACCGACGAAAGAGGAGGACCCAGATTTCTCACCAGAAGATATTCGTTACTCCGTGATTCGCTATGTAGCGAGCACAACCAGAAACGCGATGGGTCCTAGCGTGAGCGATCCGCGTTCGGGAGAGATTATTGAGAGTGACATTATTTGGTACCATAATCACCTACGTTCGTACCGCAATCGTTTCTTAATTGAGACGGCTGCGTCTAATCCGAAGGCAAGAACTTTGGAGACGAGCGAGGAAGATATCGGTGAGATGATGGAGATGGTTATCTCGCACGAGGTGGGTCATGCGTTAGGTTTCCCGCACAACATGGGGGCAAGTAGTTCCTATGAAGTGGAGAATTACCGCAAGGCTGACTTTACTCAGAAGGAGGGTATTTCTGCGAGTATTATGGACTATGCGCGCTTTAATTACATCGCACAGCCGGAAGACAAGGGCGTTCGGTATATTCGTCAGATGGGCCCATACGATAATTATGCCGTGAATTGGGGATACCGTCTTTTGCCTGATGCCAAAACTCCAGAGGACGAAGTACCTACCCTAAACAAATGGGTGGAGGCGAAGGCGGGCGATGCTCGATTCCGTTTTGGTAATCAAGGAACGACTTTCGATCCAAGTTCTCAAACCGAGGACATCGGTAACGACCCCGTTCGCGCGAGTACGTATGCTGTGAAAAACTTGAAATATGTAGCGAAGAACCTAGCTTCTTGGACGAGCAATAAGACAAACGATTACGAAGATTTAATCGAATTAAACGACGAATTATTGAGCGCTTGGTCGCGTTATGTAGGTCATGTAACGACTACGGTGGGTGGAGTTTATGAGCAATATGCGAAGCCAAACCAACAAATTGCGAGCTACGTCGTAGTCCCTAAAGCCACACAACAAACGGCTGTGAAATGGTTATTAGCGAATGCCTTCTCGAACGTAGATTGGTTAATCAACCGTGAAGTAGTTACCCACCACATGATGGGTTATACCGATCGCATCAGAAGTCTACAAGCTAGTCCGCTAAACCGCATGCTAAGCTTCGAAACCTTTGCTCGTTTAGATAATAGCGGCTTGAGCACAGCGAACGCTTACAAGACGGTGGATTTATGCCAAGATTTGCGTCAAGGCTTGTGGTCAGAGTTAGCGACGGGGGCAAAGATGGATGGATTCCGTAGAAATATTCAGAAGGCCTACGTCGAGCGAATGAAGTATTTATTGACAGAGCAAATGACGCCATCGCCATTCGCGCGCGATTTCTATAACGTTTCTCAATCCGATGTACGCTCGATCGTCCGTGGTGAATTGAAGACTTTATTAGCATCATTACAAACTGCAAAAGGCAAGTATGCAGATAAAGAAACAGCCTACCATTTGGCAGACTGTATCGATCGAATTCAAACCGCTTTAAATCCGACCAAAGCCCAGAAATAGGGCTTTGGTTTATTCTAATAGCGCATTAACGCACCAAAGCAGCGGTCCTTGTCCATGCAAATCTCCCGTGATGCGCTTGCGATCTAGGTAATATTGGTGGTCGTTTTTCTTGTTTGTGCCTTCACAAATTTCGGTTAAATCACCGTTCTCGTTGATGTAATCTTGCAATTTAATCCAGGCTTTACGCGCCGCCGTTCCGTAGGTTTTCTCGTCTAACCAACCCTTTTTCACGCCTACAATAAAGGCATAGGTGAACATCCCGGTGCAAGACGTTTCCGGCCAGGCATTCGGATCATTAATCAGTTGATGCCACATGCCTTGTTTGTCCTGGTGTTTTAATAAAACGCCCATCATGTCTAAATAACCGCGCATGATGCGAGGGCGGTGCGGATTGTCTTTTGGCAATACTTTTAATAAATCAGCCATACCTGCCGCTAACCAACCATCACCGCGACCCCAATAAAAAGGTACATCAGGAGCATGATAAAACAGACCATCTTTATTCTGAAGCGTATCTAAATAAGCGACCATTTCGTAGGCCGCGCGATCTAGGTATTTGCGGTTTTTTGTAACCTCATAAGCCTTCGCCTGAACCGCCGTAATCATGTACATATCATCCATCCAAAAGCGCGTCACCCAACTCAATCCCGCCGCATACCAATTCCGCACTTCGGGCTTTAAACTCGCATATTCCTCTGGACTCAAGGTCTTAAATTCCTCATCCGCATAGGCCATGCCCAACGTTTTCAATTCCTCGTTTCCATTCTCTAGATAAACAGCCAGCGGAATCGCACCAAAAACGAAGTTATCCACGTGGTTTTTCTTTGGTTGTAAATTCGCTTCTTCTTTCAGTAATAAGGCGGTCTTTGCATGCAACCTCACTTGCAAATCTTTGTCATTCGTCTTCTTCGCAAAGCCCAAAGAACCTAACCAAGTACACACATCCGGGTAGGTGATTTGGGTCGCTGGTGGGTTCGGAAATGTCACCCCGTAGCGGGAGTGAGGAACCGCCATGAAGCGCTCTGCCGTTCTTTTCCCTACCGTGATGGGATCTGCTTTTTTAGGCCAATTTGTGAATACTTTCTGCGCCATCATAGGCGTAGTTAACATCAGAAATAAGAAGATTTTTTTCATAGTTATTTTGCCCCGTCTAAGGTGCTTTGTTTCGTTTGATCCAGTAAGGCTGCACGACCTTTTGCGTTCGATATTTTTAATACAACCGCATTCGGCCATTTGTTATTCGTATAGAATCTTTGTCCATTGACGGCACTAATCGTTAGTCCTAACGGGCTGGCTGATACATAGGTTTTCGCATCAAAGTTTTGCTTGTATTCCACTAATTCAGCCTTGTAACCCAGTATTTCGACGGTCGTTTTATCTGAACCTAGGATATTATGCAGGACAAAATTCTTGCGCTCGCCGTATTTCCAATCTTCCGGGGAAGACCGTAAAATGAAGGCATAAATGTATTTTTCGTCGTTCGATTGGGTATACCAAACCCCCTCTTCTCGGATGATGGGCATCGGTTTGACGGCATAAATAGCCTCGGAATAAGCGAAGTTCCAAAGCGCCATTTCCCGCAATATCGCCTCCTGCTCTATCTGAATTTCGCCATTCGGTTTAGGGCCCACATTCAACAAAAAGTTGCCGCCTTTCGCCCGAATTTCAGCAAGCATATTGATGACTTGGGTTCCCGATTTTTGGGGATCATTCGTAGGCTTGTATTGCCAATCCGTTCCCATCGTATAACACGCTTCCCAAGGACGTGGCAAGGCCGTATTAGGAGTCGTTTGCTCCGGAGTTTTCATGGCATCCCGCGTGATCACTAAATCTGGATTGATAGACCAGGCAAATTCCCGCAAGCCATCTCCCGGTCCATCGATAAATAGGATATCAATTTTTCCGTATTGAGTCAGTAACTCTTTTAATTGGGCTTTATCATATTCCATCAAACCCGGATTTGTCATCGGATAATGTGCTGGATCTTGAGCCCGACCGATGGGTTGTTTGTGCTGGTGCAAATAGTAGAAATCGTCTGGGGAGAAATACAATCCGACGGCAATTCCTTCTGCGCGATAAGCTTCTACGATCTCTTTAGTAACGTCCCTTTTGAAGGGCGTATTCATCACGTTAAATGGGGTAGTTTTGGTTTGAAACATCGCAAAACCCGCGTGGTGTTTTGCGGTAAAAACCACGTATTTCATCCCCGCAAGTTTTGCGAGGCGAGCCCAGTCTTTGGGTTTAAACTGTTCCGGATTAAAATAGAATGGAAGCTCCTTAATATATTTTTCTACGTAGGCATCTGAAGCCCCAGCGAGCGAATGACTGATGACACTTCCTAGACTGACGTCTACATTCCAGTGGATAAACATCCCAAAACCAAGGTCTTGAAACCATTGAACCCGTTCCGGTTTATTGGTAGTTTGCTGCGCTAATGTAGGCAAACTTAGTAGGCAAAATAGAAGGAGCTTTTTCATATAGCTAAAAGAATAAACCCCTGCTAATCTACTATGTATCAGCTCTCCGAGTGCTTCTTGAAGTTATCTAAAATGAGTTGCCAGCCAGCCTGTTGCATCTTTTCTGGGTTTTGATTTTCTGGCTCGAATTCCTCTACAACGTGAACCCCGTCTGGCGTTTCTGAGAAATTAACCCGTACTTTTCTGCCATCCCCTAAGGTAAATTCGATCGTTTTTTCCGGGATTACTTCTGTGTAAGTTCCCCAAAAATCAAAGGACATCGACCCATCTTTCGAGGCCATTTCGTAATGAAATTCACCACCTATTCGGAAGTCGTTTTTCGCGGAGGGACAGCACCAATCATCACTGGCAAAGTTCCATTTTGTGATATGTTCGTCTGTTGTCCAGCAAGTCCATACGTGTGAAATGGGAGCATAGATCGTGTTTTGTACAGTAAGGTAGGCCATAAGCTTTTTGGAAAATTAAAAATACACAAAGGAGAGGAAGTTGGGAAATGATCCAGGTAAAATCTGTCGACGAACGACTGACTTTCCATCGACGAATAGGTACACAAGATGAAATTCCGCATCCTAATTTTGAGAACACAAAAAAATAATATGAAAAAATACTTAACCATTGCCCTCGTATCATTAGCCTTATTTAATTGTAAAAAAGACGAGCATCTTCATCCTCATGATGATAACGAATTAATCACCCGCGTAGATCTGATTTTCACAGATTCTGCAAATAAATCCACTACTTTTTCATTCCAAGACAAAGACGGTGATTCGCGGACAAGTCCAGAGAAATTTGATAAAATTGTCTTAGCAAAAGGCAAAGATTATACCTTAAAAATCGAGGTATATGACGACACAAAAACTCCTGTCGGGAACATTTCAGATGAAATAGTAGAAGAAGCAGACGTGCATCTTTTCGTATTCAAATCAAATCCGACAGGTTTGTTGACAACTACCTTAACTGATAAGGATAAGAATGGCTTGCCTGTAGGACTTACGTCTACGGTAAAAACGGCTGCCGTATCCGGAAAAGGCACGTATCAAGTCCTCTTAAAACACCAGCCCGTACTAAATGGGGTGAAAGTGAAGACAGGACGAGAAGAAGGCGGAAGTACGGATATTGACTTGAGCTTCGAAGTAGAGGTGCAATAGGTTTGAACGATATATCATAAATTTCGTTTATGATAGCTATTACAAAGTTTAAATTTTATTAATTAAAGTCGGTTTGTAGTTTTGACATGCAAACAGATGCAACTGATTGGAATTCAAAAATTTCTGTTGGTTTAATTAATGAAAACGAATACAATAAAGCCAGGTAATTTTTACCTGGCTTTATTTAGTTAAAGAAGGCTTGTTTAATCCTCTCATTATTTTCTAAAACAAAGGTCATGAAGGCTTTCGCTACAGGGGACGCCTTTTTTTCTTTATGCCAAATCAATTTCCAATCGGTCGTAATAGGTAGTCCTTCCCTCGGAATTATCTCTAAAAGCCCTTGCTTAAGTTCTCTTTTTATACCAATCAAGGGCATGATGGAATAGCCTAAGCCAGCCATGACAGCTTGCTTAACAGCTTCATTCGACATTAATTCAATTCTTTTTAAACTATTTACACCTTGTTTTTTCAGGTAGTGTTCCATAATTTTTCGAGTACCTGATCCCAGTTCACGGAATATGAGCGGAAGCTCATTTTTAAAAGTACTATAATCAAAGGAGGGGTTCATGGCGGCAGTTTCTTTATTCCCCACAAGTACAAGTTCATTTTTTAGAATATCAATGAAATCGAATTGTTGACTCTCCAGCTGGTCTGAAACTAGACTGAAGTCAACTTCATTTTGCTCTAAACTTTCGATTACTTTTCCTCTATTTGTTACATCAATACTGATCTCAACTCCTGGATTTGCTTTTAAAAAATCAGATAAATAATAGGGTAATACATATTTGCCCGTGGAGACAATGGAAACCTTTAATCGTCCGATTAATTGATCTTTGAAAGCCATCGTTTTGTAATTGATCGCATAGACCTGCTCCAATATTCCCTCAGCTGACACAGCAATTTCTTTCCCAAAATCCGTCACATAGATTTTCTTCCCAATAATTTCCAAGAGTGGAATTTCAAACTGAGCTTGAAAATTCTTAATCTGTATGGAGACTGCTGGTTGTGTTAAATTCAATTCTTCTGCCGCCTTTGTAATGCTCGCAGTTTGCACGACTTTAACAAAAATCTGCAGCTGATTTAGGGTATAGTTCATAATAATTCATTATGGATTTCATTATAAACTTAAATAAAAATTTATAATGTCCATGTATTTATTTTGTAATAAATAGTGAAGTATGCACACTGGACTAAAATTTTTTCTCGTTAGTGGACATTTTATAGTCATTATGGCCATTCTAGTTCAGGTGTTTCAGGGCGTAAATCCCGTTCAGCAAAAAGGCTTTATTGCCCTCTTAATTTTTATTACTTTAAATCTTATTCGTCTTTTTCAGCAAGAGAATAGGAAGGACTCGAATGATCAACTTTGAACTATTATCCTTTAATCTCACCAACCCGACCCTATTGTTTTTCATTTTGGGGGTTTTTGCCAAATACGTAAAAAGTGACTTAGAAATTCCTGCAGCGACCAAGAGTTTTATTTCTCTGTATTTATTGTTCGCCATCGGGTTTAATGGAGGGAGTGAATTAGCCGTTACAGGGATAACGACTGAGGTGATAACCAGCCTGGTACTAGGCATGTTGCTAGCACTGATCATCCCTATTTATTCCTTTTTTATTCTTCGCATTAAATTAAATTCCTCTGATGCGGGTGCAATTGCGGCATCTTATGGTTCTGTTAGTGCTGTAACTTTTGTATCTGCAGTCGCTTTTTTAGAAATGAATCATTTGAAGATGGGTGGCGAAATGGTCGCGGTGATGGCTTCTATGGAATTTCCAGCGATCATTATGGGGGTTATTTTAATGAATATTTTTCCGGATGAAACAGAGAAAATAAATCGGAAATCCATCGATTGGAAATTAGCGATGAAGCACTCTTTGACGAATGGAAGTGTGTTAATGATTTTTGGTAGTCTACTCATCGGTTTTGTTTCTGACTCCTCCCAATCAATCGGGATTAAACATTTCACAACAGATATTTTTAAAGGCTTTCTGGCCATCTTCTTGTTAGATATGGGGATGCTGGCCGCGAGTCGATTTAAGGCGTTTAAACAGCAAGGCCCATTCTTGATTTTCTTCGCGCTTCTTGTTCCTCTTTTTAATGGTTCGGCTGTGGCTTGGCTTACGCAATTCCTAATTCATGACGAAGCTAATCGATTGATTTTTGCTGTTCTAGCAGCCAGTGCCTCCTATATTGCGGTACCTGCCGCGATGCGCCTAGTCGCTCCTAAGGCTGATCCAGGAATCTATATCCCTATGGCATTAGGGGTAACTTTTCCCTTAAATATTACCGTAGGACTTCCGTTGTATTTTCAATTAATTCATGGGTAATCAGGCGTTTTTCGAGGACAGGGAAATTTGTATTGCGACTATGCATGGCAAGGAAAAGGTGATAGGTCCTGCTTTGGAAAAAGCATTTAGGATGAAGTATTCAGTGGCGGCTTTCGATACGGACATGTTAGGCACATTTTCAGGAGAGGTAGAACGTGTTTTGACTCCAGTAGAGGCGGCAAGAGAAAAATGCCGCATAACTTTAGAGAACGAAGATGTGGATCTAGCCATTGCTTCTGAGGGATCTTTTGGAGCACATCCTACTTTATATTTTATGCCCTCTGATGAGGAAATTTTACACTTAGTTGATCGTAAAAATGACCTCGAAATTACCGTCAAGCACATGAGTCTACAGACGAATTATGGGTATTTTTCTTCGGAATCTGACGAATCGTTAGTGGATTTTTTAAAGCGAGTGAATTTCCCATCTCATGCCTTGATTGTGAAAACATCTGACTTTATAGTGAAGGGAATTCAAACAAGGGAGCATCTGGATCGTGCCATAAACGAATGCCTTTCTTTGCATGGACAGTATCAAGTAATAACGGATATGCGTGCCATGCACAATCCATCGCGAATGACAGTTATTCAGGAGGCAACCGATAAGTTAATCCAAAAGATGCAAAGCCTATGCCCCGCTTGTAGCAGACCGGGTTTTGGGATAACTGATGCGCTAAAGGGTTTGCTCTGCTCAACCTGTTCGATGCCTACGCGTTCTGTCAAAGCAGTCATCTATTCCTGCGAAGGCTGTCATTACACAGAAAAAGCGGATTTCCCCGAAGGGAAAACAGAAGAGGACCCCATGTTTTGTGACTTTTGTAACCCCTAAGTGAGAGATGATTACGACTGATTTAAATCTGATAAAACAACAATTAGAACAAGGCGAAGTCGTCGGAATTCCGACGGAAACCGTCTATGGTTTAGCCGCGAATATTTTTGACGCGCAGGCTATTTCGAAGATATTTTCTACCAAGCAAAGGCCTCAAACGAACCCGCTCATTGTTCATGTGCATTCCATAGAAAAAGCGAAAGAACTAGCTGCCCATTTCCCGCCTAAAGCGGAGGTATTGGCAGCGCATTTTTGGCCTGGACCTTTAACATTAATTTTACCTAAAAGCCCACTCATTTCCGATGGCATTACCGCGAATCAATCCACGGTCGCTATCAGAATACCTAACCACCCAATTACTTTACACCTATTACAAACGCTAGACTTTCCCATCGCGGCACCTAGTGCAAATCCGTATAACCGAATTAGCCCTACACGCTCCGTTCATGTGGAAGAGTATTTCCCTGAAATTGCCATTTTAGAAGGGGGAAATTGCGAGGCAGGAGTCGAATCCACCATCCTCTCATTCGAAGGCGACGAAGTCGTTTTATTGCGACACGGAGCCATATCAATCGAAGCGATTGAACAAAAAGTAGGGCGAATTTTAGATCGTACTTCGGGGACTGACCACCTAGCACCTGGCCGATCAAAAAAGCACTATTCTCCCTTGTGCGAATTAATTATTAGCTATGAACCGCTCTTTATGTTGAGTGCGGTGCAGCAAAAGAAGGTGGGAATCTTATGGTTTAAAGAAGTAAAAATTGCCAGCCCTAAAGTGTTCAAAAATGTTGTTTTATCTCCCTCGGGAACTTTTGAGGAAGCAGCAACTAATATGTATGATTCCCTACATCAATTAGAAAAACAGGGAGTTGATTTAATAATTGTGGAACGTCTGCCAAATGAAGGTTTGGGAAGGACGATTAATGATCGATTTGAAAGAGCCTCAGCTAAATGAAAAAGACACTACTGGTTAATGCTAAAATTGTCAATGAAGGGACTTCGTACATCTCAGATGTATTGATTCACCGTGGTCGAATTGAAAAAATAGCCCCACACATTACTTCTGCGAACGCTGACATTATTGACATGAATGGAAATTACCTCATCCCAGGAATGATTGATGATCAAGTACACTTTAGGGATCCAGGATTGACCTACAAGGGAGATATTTCTTCTGAGTCTAGAGCGGCCATCGCAGGTGGTGTGACCTCCATTATGGACATGCCGAATACTGTTCCAAATACCTTAACAAGAGATTTATTAGAAAAGAAATACCAATCTGCTGCATTGAATTCACGCGCTAATTACTCCTTTTTCATGGGGGTTACCGCCTCTAACTTAGAGGAGGCCTTACGAGTGGATAATGAAACAGTGTGCGGAATTACCGATGATGGATTATACTTTAATGAGCAGGAAATCTTAGCGAATAATCCGGAATATTTAGAAAAACTTTTCTCTCGTGCGGAGACCTTAGTGGCCTTACACAGTGAGGATGAAACCATTATTCATAGAAACTACCAGCATTATTTTAAAAAGACAGAGGGCAAAATTCCGTTGTCTTATCATGCCAAAATTAGAAATGCAGAAGCTTGTGTTACCGCTACGAAACGGGTATTAGGCATTCAATCGAAATACAATAATCGACTTCATTTCTTTCACATTTCAACGGGTGCAGAAGCGCAGTTATTTTCTGCCTCCCCATCCATTAGAGAAAAGCGAGTGACAGCAGAAGCGTGTATCCATCACCTCTGGTTTAATGAGTCAGATTATGAGAAGCGAGGAGGCTCTATCAAATGGAATCCGTCCATAAAATCCGAGGAAGATAGACGCCAATTAATCGAGGCATTAAAAGAAGGCCGTTTGGATATTATTGCCTCAGACCACGCTCCGCACAGTAAAGAAGAGAAAATGGGAACTTATGATGAAGTAAAATCAGGTGCCCCTATCGTGCAACATACCTTGCCTCTTCTCTTTAAATTAGCCTCTCGTGGCGAGCTGTCGGTGGAACAAATCGCCGAGAAAACGAGTCATCACGTGGCCGAGATTTACCGCTTAAAAGAAAGAGGTTATATCAGGGAAGGATACTTTGCAGACCTAGTGGAAATAGCCCCACATTCGCCTTTTGAGGTGACGGAAAATTCACTTTTATATAAGTGTGGATGGGCGCCTGTTGTGGGTGAAAAACTAAGTACAAAAGTGAAGCGTACTTTTGTGAATGGGCATCTACTTTACCAGGATGGGGAATTTGTTTCAGATGTGAGAGGAGAGCGCTTACTTTTCGAGAAAATCCGCTAAACTAAGTTTCATCAAAATATCGGTCTGCTCATCATCCCCAAGTTGGAAGATGTGCTGATCGAATTCAACGAATCCCTGCTTTTTGTAGAATCGAATCGCGCGTGGATTATGTTCCCAAACGCCTAGCCAGATATAAGGGGCTTTTCGTTCGTGTGCAATGGACAAAGCTTGTTGATAAAGTAGTGAACCCACCTCTTTTCCGTGGAATTCCTTTAGCACATAGATACGCTCAATTTCTAGTGCATCTGGATCCTGTTGTTCGCTTTGTGCATTACCCGTGTTCACTTTCAAATACCCGAGCACTCTACTGTCCGTTTCCGCGAAGTAAAACTGGGAATTCTTATTTTCCAGTTCAGCGCTCAGCTTTTCAGCAGAAAACCCTTCCGCTAAATAGTTCGCCAAATTCTCCTCCGAATTCCCCTCTGTGAAAGTTTCCGCAAAGGTTTTTATGCCTATCGTTTGCAAAGCAGGTAAGTCATCGATTGAAATTTGTCGGATATGGATCATTGCTTTCAAAGATAGCAGGCTTGCCGTTTAAATAATAACGCTTCATTTTAAAAAAAGAACTACCGAAATTCATTCCATGACTTCCTCCCGAAAAACCTCCTTAGCCGCCGGTATCCTATACCTGCTCACATTCATTTCGATCCCGACCTTGTCGCTTTATCACGAAATTCATCAACCTACCTTTATTTCCAGCCTAGCACCCTCTTCTGATGTGGTTATTGGCGGGGTTTTAGAATTACTGATGGCGTTGTTTTGTATCGGAACTGCCATCGTTTTGTACCCCGTTTTGAAGAAACAAAATGAGACCCTTGCGCTTGGTTTTGTGGCTGCTCGTGTGTTAGAGGCGGCATTGATTTTTGCAGGCGTTGCGGCTTTGTTAACTGTTTTGCAAATGCGCACTTTAGGGGCGGAGGCTACGGTGATGAGCCGCGGTTTGGTGATGCTCTATGATCGTCTATTTTTGATTAGCCAAAGTTTAATTCCTGCCGTCAATGGCCTTCTTTTAGGAACACTTTTATATCAAAGCCGTTTAGTTCCCCGCCTTCTCCCTATCATCGGAATCATCGGGGCATTTACCTTAGTTGCCGGAGATGTAGCCGTTCTTTTCGGTGTAATGGATCAGCATGCACCGCTTGCAGGTATATCTGCTATCCCCATCGCTTTGTGGGAATTTTCGCTGGGAGTTTATTTAACAGTGAAAGGGTTTAAGGCTGATAGTGTAGAATAAAAGCTGTTCGTTATTTTTAAAAGTTGTATTTTAAGTTAACTTTGTAAATGCCTAACCATGAAACCCGTTCGAGAAATAATTTTCTTTGGCAATTATTTTTCAGATTTTTTTGAATGCCAAACAGAAAAAGTCAAAGATAAAATTGACTATGTTTTATTTGTTTTAGCTCATGTGAATCAAATTCCAGAAAAATTCTTAAAACATTTATCTGGCCACAAAGATTTATATGAAATCCGGGTTAGTTATGGAGGTAGTATTTTCCGCATATTTTGTTTTTTTGATAAAGGGAATTTGGTTGTGCTTTTGAATGGATATCAAAAGAAGTCGGCAAAAACATCCAAAAATGAAATTGATCGAGCAAATAGGCTGATGATAGAATATTTTAATCAATAGAAAATGGAAAAGCTTACTACACTTGATGATCATTACAGCACACGTTATGGAGAGACGGGCTCTGAAAAACGGATTAATTTTGAAATTCGGGCTAAGGCATTTTTGATTGGTGAATTGATTAAGGAAGAGCGCAAAAATGCACATATGACTCAAGAACAGCTTGGGGAAAAAATAGGGGCAAATAAAAGTTTTATTTCACGTATTGAAAATGGCAAAACCGATATTCAGATGTCTACCTTTTATCGCCTGATTGAATTTGGATTGGGGAAAAAACTTGAATTAATTATCAGCTAGTGTTTATATGAAAATTTCCATCTTCCAAGTCGACGCCTTCAGCAATCAATTATTCAAAGGCAACCCTGCCGCCGTTTGTCCATTAAATGAATGGCTGCCGGATGAACTGATGCAAAACATTGCTCAGGAGAATAATTTGGCCGAAACGGCCTTCATCGTTCCCGCTAATGAGGGTTATGAAATTCGCTGGTTTACCCCTACCGTGGAAGTCGATTTATGTGGCCACGCTACTTTAGCGAGTGCACATGTGGTGTTTCACGAACGCGGTTACTCGGGCGATTTCGTCCATTTTCATTCACCTAGAAGTGGCCTCTTAACGGTGACAAAAAGAGGGGCCGAATTCGTTCTGGATTTCCCTTGTGATACGATCTCGCAAATCGATGTAGAACCCATTCATAGTTCTGGACTTTCCAAAGCCCCTAAAGCCGTTTACAAAGGCAAAACGGATTACCTGTTTGTGTATGATTCGGAGGCAGATATCCGAGCGCTACAACCTGATTTCGAAGCCTTGAAAATTCATCCCGTACGCGGGATAATTGTGACGGCTCCGGGTGAAACGGCGGATTTTGTCTCTCGGTTTTTTGGCCCAGCGTGTGGGGTGAATGAGGATCCGGTGACGGGTTCTGCGCATACAACTTTGACGCCCTATTGGTCTTCGGTTTTAGGAAAAACCACTTTGTCCGCTCTTCAATTATCCCAAAGATCCGGCTCATTGACCTGTACCTTGAATGGCGATCGCGTGGAAATTGCCGGAGAAAGTGTGTTATATTTGCGGGGCGAGATTAACGTGTAAAGATGAAAAATAGTAAACCTGCTAAATCGGGCGGAATGCTGGGCAAACGAACCGTGAATGAGCTTCGGAAAAACGATAAAATTATTCCCAAAAGTCCATTTAAAAGTAATTTGGTAAAAACAGT
>JACCDK010502561.1_pt1 | contig 13764 bp, 11 predicted proteins | sample 7445871 | NCBI WGS metagenome assembly JACCDK01 (sample SAMN15323436, study PRJNA562643) | freshwater metagenome | isolation source: river surface water | place: USA:Blue River Watershed | collected 2017-08-15 | reverse complement strand
GAATTAAAAGTTAAGGTTAGCTTTGATAAAGAGAAAAAAACGATAACAATTTCCGACAAAGGTATTGGTATGACCGCGGAGGAAATAAAAAAATACATTAATCAAATAGCTTTTTCTGGCGCAACAGAATTTGTTGAAAAATATAAAGACAAGGGAGATGAACAGGCAATTATAGGCCATTTTGGACTTGGTTTCTACTCAGCTTTTATGGTTGCAAAAGAGGTTGAGATTATCACAAAATCACATATTGAAGGTTCAGAAGCCGCACGTTGGATCTGTGATGGAAGCACCGAATTTGAAATATCAACAGCGAAGAAAAAAGATCGTGGAACTGACATTATTTTACATGTCGCTGAAGATTCTGAAGAGTTTTTAGAAGAATTTAGATTAAAATCAATTCTAGAAAAATATGGCAAATTTCTTCCTGTAGAAATTGAATTCCAAGAAAAAATTATTAATAATCCTAATCCATTGTGGACACGTAATCCATCTGAGTTAACAGATGAGGATTATTTGAAATTTTATGATGAATTATACCCTTTCCAAGAAAAACCGCTATTCTGGATTCATTTAAATGTTGATTACCCATTCAACCTTACGGGTATTTTATATTTCCCGAAAATCAAAAATGAATTCCAACTTCAGAAAGAAAAAATTCAACTGTATTCAAGACAGGTATTTATTACGGATGAGGTTAAAGATGTTGTACCTGAATTTTTAATGCTGTTGCATGGAGTGATTGATTCTCCAGATATCCCATTAAATGTTTCACGTTCTTTCTTACAATCCGATTCTAATGTTAAGAAAATCACTAGCCATATTACTAAAAAGGTAGCTGACAAATTACATGATCTATTTAAAGCAGACCGTAATGGGTTTGAAGAAAAATTCGAAAACATCGGATTGTTCATCAAATATGGTTTGATTTCAGATGAGAAATTTTACGAAAGAGCCAAAGATGTTTGCTTAGTGCAAGATACAGATGGCAAGTATTTTACTGTTCAAGAATACGAAGAGAACATTCAAGCAGTTCAGACTGACAAAGACAATAAAAAAGTATTTTTATATGCAACTGACATTCAACAGCAAGATGCCTTTATTCAATCCGCTAAACAAAAAGGCTATTCTATTTTAAAAATGGATTCCATGATTGATAGTCATTTCATCAATCAAATGGAATACAAAAACCAAGAGATTCAATGGAAACGAGTAGATTCAGATTCAGCAGATAAATTAATTGACACTGGCACGATATTAGATGTCTTACTTTCTGAAAAGCAAAAAGAAACTGTAAAATCGACCTTTGAAAAAGTTTTAAACGACTCTAGCAAAATAGTGGCTATTGAAGGCATGTCGGCCGATGAACTGCCTGCCATTGTAACGCAAAATGAATTCATGCGCAGAATGAATGATATGCAGAAAAATGGTGGAGGAAATGGATTGTTTGGTGCTATGCCTTCAACTTACCAAATCACCGTAAATGGCAATCATCCATTGATTGAAAAATTAGCTAATGAGACCAATGAGGAAGATAGAGAAACGTTGGCAAAACAAATTTCTGATTTAGCATTATTGTCTCAAAATTTACTTTCAGGAGCTGATTTAACTGCATTTATTAAGAGAAGCGCAGCAAGGCTGTAATTATTAATTGTTAATTGTTAATTGTAAGTTGTGAAAAATAATAAATTCTCAATTTATAATTAACAATTAACAATTACCTAACAATCAATTTCTTCGTCACCAATGACTTTCCATCAACCACTAATTGATATGGGTACATTCCAGGATTAAAATCTCTTAAATTAATTCGTTGAGTTCTTAAATTGGTATCTAAGTTAACTTCTTTAACCTGTTGACCTAGGATATTAAAAATCACCAACTTTACTTCTGAGAAATTTGCATTAATTTGAACATCAATATCCACATAATCGAATGCCGGATTTGGATAAAGATGACTAACAGTCAACTTATCACTTTTAAATAAGTAGTTCTCCTCTGAAGCATGCGAATACTTCACATGATCAGCAGATGCAACACTTACCTTGAAAAAGGCAATTGAAATAATGAAAATAAAAAGGATTTGTAGACGTTTTTTCATAAAAAGAACTTAAACGAATTTACGTCTTAAAAAGTATATTAAAAAGGTAAAATAGTCGAACGACCTAAATTAAGGGACAAAAGGTTAGTTTTTAATATTTTTTAACTTTTGAAGCAACATTTTCAATGTTGGTTTTTCCTTAATACGCCAATTAAAACCATCTAAGTTTTTAAGATCCTCTTTCCATTCCTTTGGTGGAACAAAGCGTGCTTCTGGCTTGGTAATAAACTTTATTCGCTTTACTTGATTATCTTCAAAAAACAAATTCATTCTACTACATTCCACTCGATTTAACCCTGTTGTAACTTTTTTATCATCAACCACATAATACACACTTTCTCCATTTCCTTCTACATTTACTCGCTTCAGCTTGGCATCATCGGTAAACAACAACCAGATTTTCCTTCCTTTGATTTGATTAAACTGATGTAAGGAATCTTCTGAAATAACAAAGGAATGTCCGCGTAATCTCATTTCTTGTACTTGTTGTTTCGCAATAAAAATAGAAATAGAATCTGCCTGAGATTGAGAATCATTCGTCCACAATATTGGTTTTTGATAGAAATGTATGACTGAATCTTTTACATCATAACCTAATGAATCGCATTTTCCAGATAAGTCGGATTTATAAATGAGCACATTTTTATATGCAAACAATTTCCGAACGGAATCCTTTTTTGACTCAAAAGAAACCAAGGTATCGGCCGTCATATAAAGTGTATCCCTTTCCATGACATTTCGCATGAGCGCATGACCAAATACTCTTGTTATTCCAGTATTTCCAGCATATCTACCATGGTCACCAGTTAATATCACCTTGTCCTTTTTACTCAAAAATTCCACATTCCCTTTTGCTACTCCGATTTTAGTTGGGGAATCATAAAATAAGGTATCGCCAGTCAAAGTAAAATCTTCCATTTTGGCAGTTGACCTACCAGAAAAATTGGAAACTTTCGTCTGTGTATTATAGAAACCCTTTGAAGTAAAGACTGTATCCTTTTTGTCAACAATTTGTGTTGGACAAATGAAATAAGCTTCTTTAGAAAGCGTATTATATCTTAAAGAATCCGCTTTTAATGATCCTCCTTCCTTGTCTACTACTTTTACATTTTTCTTAAATAAAAAATTCTTAGTGCTTGTATTATAAACCCCTTCTCGACTCGTTAATGTTGATTTTTTGTCTACAATTCGAGCACCTGCATTATAATCGGCAAATCGAGTATTTAGATCATAATTAAGCTTTGGAGTATGCAACAAAATGGTATGATCATCCAATTTCACTCGACCAGAAACAAATGCCTGACGCATATCTCCATTATAAATTGCAGTGTCGCCTGTAATAGTTACAGTATCAGCTTGTATGATTTTAACATTCCCATAAGCAAGAACATTATTCGTTAAACTATTAAAAATCGCCTGTCTACATGATAAAGTAGTTGTTCCTTGCTGTAGAGATACACGACCAATAAGTTCTTTAAATTCGGCATTACCCTTTAAACTATCCGAATGGATAATAAATATTTGACTTTGACTAAAGGTTGACAAAGTACAAAAAAAGAAAAAAATGAAGAAACAAAGCTTTTTTAAAGTCATTCCCGTTGCGAATTTGTAATTTCGCAGATTAATTAGCTTGCAAGTTACCAATTTTATGCTGGAAGATTTCAACCAATTTATCGAAAAACATCAATTATTTACAAAAAAAGATCGCATTCTTTTAGCAGTAAGTGGAGGCATTGACAGTATCGTTATGTCAAAATTGTTTTCCTTAACTGCACATGAATTTGGTATTGCGCATGTAAATTTTGGATTGAGAGGTGAAGAATCTATGGCAGATGAGGCATTTGTAAAGAAATTTGCCAAAAGTCTTAAAGTTCCATTTTACAGCATTCAATTTGAAACCAAGGCATTTGCTGAAGCTGAAAAGATTGGAATTCAACAAGCAGCTAGAATACTTCGCTACCAGTGGTTTGAAGAATTATGCTTTAAAGAGAATTTTCAAAAAATTGCCACGGCACATCATCGCCTAGACCAAGCAGAAACGGTCATTTTTAATCTTAGCAGAGGAACAGGTCTTGCCGGCTACCATGGTATCCCAATTGAAAATGGGAAAATAATAAGGCCAATGGCATTTGCTTCTCAGGAACAAATATTTGATGCCGTTGTGCAATATAAATTAGCCTGGAGAGAAGACTCTAGTAATCAATCGAGCAAATATGCACGAAATTTTATCCGACAAGAGGTAATGCCAAAATTGATGGAATTAAATCCCTCGATCGATAAAACGATAGCCGAAAATGCACAAAAAGTAATTGCAATTGAACAATGGATTGAAGATGAATTCACAGAGTGGATAAAAAGTCATGTAAATAATGATTCGGATGATTTGGAAATAGTTGAACCTATTGAATTAATTTCGTCAAAGAACAAGGTACTTCTTAGGAAATTTCTTCAAGCAAAAAATTTCAATTTTGATCAAATTGAAATGATTTTTACTTGTGAAAAAGAATCTGCAATTGGTAAAATATTTGAATCACCAACTCATCATTTAAATATTGATCGAAATAAATGGATCATAAAAACTAAAAATCAGCAAGAATTTAGACCCATCATCATTCAAGAGGAAGATGAGGAATTAATCTTAAATGCGCAGAAAATTCAATTATTTTTTGAAGAAAAAACTACAGATTTTACTATTCCAACCGCATCTACCATCGCATGTCTTGATGCAGAAAAACTTGAATTTCCTTTAGAAATCAGAAAATTCCAAGAAGGCGACTGGTTTTGTCCACTAGGAATGAATCAAAAGAAATTAATTTCTGATTTTTTAACTGACAAAAAGGTTCCTTTAATCAAAAAACAAAATATATATTTATTGCTCTCAAAAGGATCCGTAGTTTGGATAATTGGACATCGAATTGACAACCGCTTTAAGGTTACAGAAAAAACGGAGGAAGTGTATATTTTGGAAGTTGAAAGTGGAAAGTTGAAAGTGGAGAATTAAGAGTTGAAATCAAAATTAACTTTCAACTTTCAACTCTCAACTTTCCACTATAATTACCTTATCAGTTTTCGATAGGTTTCTGTCTTAGCAGGATCCAATAAACTCATGTAAGCGAAGGTTTGTTGTCGGAGAGTAGCTGAAGCCTCATCCATGAGCGTGAAAATTTCGTCTCCTTTACTTTCAAAAAATAAACGAATAATGGCAGAACCTGGCCTAAGTTGATTTATTTGACGAAGGTTCATCAATAATTCTACCAATTTTTCTCTGCTTTCATCAGGTTGATCTTTAAAAGCATCCAATAAAACTCGGTGATATTGATAATTTGCTTCGCGAATACCAATCAATTGTTGATTTATTAAAGATTCAGCAATTCCTACTTTACTCCGAATATCATTCACACTCCCCCATCCTCCAGCATTATTTTGGGCTAAATTAGTTAAGTTATATAATTTTTGTACGTAAGGATCTCCTCCTAGTTTTCCAAATGAATCGTAGCTATAAATCAATGATAAATTTGCATAATAGGCTAATAAGGAACCTAAATTATCAATATAACTATTATCATTATAAGTAATAGGCGTACCAGTTTGGTATTTAAAATTAAATGATTTATCAATTAAATTTAAAATAACCGTTTCATAGGTAGTCCCAAAAACTGGACGTAAGACTTGAATTCTTGCATTTGCTTCAAACTCTCCTTGTGAAGTGGCCTTAGTTAGAATGAGATTAATATTTAATTTGATTTTTTCATCTTGTGTATAGGTATCATTAGTCCATTTTCTTCCATTGATAAAATCTTGCATGACACGCTGAATTTCAGGATAGATTTGTGCTCCACCCCTTTGCTGATCAATTTGTAATTGCTCGGTATTAATTGAAACAGTGGAAAGAATTTCTTGCGAGAACCCTTCATGAAAAAGACTTATTACGAAGAATATAGAAAGAATATATTTCATAAAATTTTATTCTGAAACGAAATTAAAATCTTTTTGGTATAAAAAAAATCCCAACTTGTTATAAGTTGGGATTTCACAAGTAACAAATTTCTTATTTAGAAGCTTCTCCTTCTTCACGTACTCTAAAATCTACTTTATCTGCCATGAATTCATCAATAGCTAAAGAAGTAGGTTTAGGTAATCGCTCATAGTATTTTGAGATTTCTATTTGCTCACGGTTTTCAAAAATTTCTTCCAAATTATCAACTGAAGAAGCAAATTCAGATAACTTACCTGACAATTCTTCTTTCATCTTACTTGAAATTTGGCGTGCTCTTTGAGCTATAATAGAAACTGATTCATAAACATTACCTGTTTTAGCAGCAATTTTGTCTGAATCTCTAGTTATGATCGAAGGATTTGTTTGAATCTTAGACATCGTATCGAATATTAAATTTTTGCAAAGTTACGTAATAAATTATTAAAAAACTACTTTGGACTTGTGGCCACTTTAGAAGTATTAGACTTTTCTTTTTCTTGAAGCGCCTTGTATTCTGCTTCAAGCTTAGCAATTCGTTCTACTTCTTTTAAGCTCACCGAATACATTTTTTCAGCTTGAGGCAAAAACGCACTTTTCGGATATTTGTCAAGTAAATCTAAATAAAACTTCCCTGCTTCTTCAAAGCGCTCTTTTTGTTTTGATTCAATAGTTGTCTTAGCTAACTCAAACTGAGCATTTAATTTTAAAAATGCAACTTCTTCATTAAACTCAGAATCAGGAAAATCACGTTGAAAATTCGTCGCTTCGATTACTGCAGATTTTAAAGCTGCTATATTAAATGGCGAAGTTTTAAAGTAAAGTTTAGCTTTTTCAAAAGCCTTTTTCTCTAATTTCTTTCTCAATTCCTTAATCATTTTTGTACATTCTTCACGAAACTTTGACTCAGGATAATTATTTATATAACCTTGTAATTCATTAATTGCCGATAAGGTAGCAGCTTGATCTAAATTGAAATTAGGCGAATCTCTGTACATGGAAAATGCAGCCATATAAATTGATTCTTCTGCGAGTTCTGATCTAGAAAAAACCTCGGCAAATTTCTTGAAATGTGAACCTGCTAAAGTGTAATTACCAAGTTCAAAATCACATTTCGCTTGATAAAATGTAGCCATTTCTTGTGTAGAATCACCCTTCATTAAAGGTAATATCTCATCAAAAAGGATACCAGCTTTATCAAACTCTTTCTTTTTGTAATAATCAACAGCTGCCTCATATTTTTTAGGCAAACTTGCAGATTTTCTAAATTTCTCAAATTTTCCACAAGAACTAAGTGCAAATACAAGCACCAATCCAAGTAGTAAGGCATTTTTAAATTTCATAAGTACAAAGATAAGCAATTAAATTAAGCATTTAATTGCTTTGAAAACTGTAATTCGTAAAGTTGGGCATATAATCCTTTTTGTTGAAGTAATTGATCATGACTTCCTTTTTCTTTAATCTCGCCTTTATCCATAACCAAAATCTGATCTGCATGTTTAATAGTAGATAAACGATGAGCAATTACAACTGAAGTTCTTCCTTTCATTAAAGTTGAAATAGCTTGTTGTATCATCATTTCAGATTCAGAATCAATGGAAGAAGTAGCCTCATCTAGAACAATAATTTTAGGATTACGGACTAAGGCACGCACAAAAGATATTAATTGTCTTTGTCCAACACTTAAAGTTGCTCCTCGCTCCATAACTTCATAAGAATAACCTCCGGGTAGTGACATAATAAACTCATGAATACCCACAGCCTTTGCAGCTTTCTCAATTTCCTCTTGAGTGATATTTTCATCCCCTAAATGAATATTATAAGCAATTGTTGAGCTAAATAAAAAAACATCTTGCAACACAACTGCAATATTTTTCCGAAGACTATGAATATCGTAGGATTTAATTTCAATTCCGTCAATTAAAATTTCTCCAGTTTGCGCTTCATAAAAACGATTTAGCAAACCAATGATAGACGACTTTCCTGCCCCCGTTGCACCTACAATGGCAAGCGTTTTACCTTTTGAAACATCAAAATTTACTTGCTTGACCACATATTCAGGTTCATTATAGGCAAATGAAACATTTTTAAATTCAATTTTTCCTGCTAAATCATTCGCTTTAACAGTTCCATTATTTAAGATAAATTCAGCTGAATCCAATAAGCCTAAAATACGTTCTGTTGAAACAATTCCCATTTGAAGCGTATTAAAACGATCTGCCAACATGCGAATTGGACGATAAAACAAATTAATAAACATTAAAAATGCCGTCAAAGTACCAATGGATTGTTGCTCCTTCAAAATAAAAGTGGATGCAGCCCAAACAATTAATCCTGTTCCGACAGCGGAGATTACATCTGCCACAGGAAAATAGATAGAATAGGCTAAGATGCCTCTAATATTTGCATCTCGGTGCTCTTTATTAATTTGTTCAAACTTTTGATATTCTCTCTTTTCGGCATGAAATAATTGAACAATCAACATTCCAGTAATATGTTCCTGAACAAAAGTATTCAAATTGGCTACCGCTAATCGGACTTCATTAAATGATTTCTTGATATGTTCTTTAAAAACATATGTCGATGCCAACATAAAGGGAACAGTGGCTAAAATAATACAGGTCAAACGCCAATCAGTTACGAACATGACGATGATGATCAAAAACAGTTGGAGAATATCACCTGCAATAGAAGCTAATCCTTCTGAAAATACATCATTTAATGTTTCAATATCAGAAACTGTTCGAGTCACCAATCTACCTATCGGTGTAACATCAAAAAATGACAATTTTAATTTTAGAATCTTCTCATATAATTGAACACGAATATCTTTAATGACTGTTTGCCCAAGATGTCCTGCCAAATAACTCGTTGAAAATTGTAAGCCTGTTTGAGTTAATAAAACACCCAACATGATCAAAAACATTTGAATGAGATCTTGATAATGAGCAAAACTCACATAATGATCGAGGGTATGTCGAATTAAAAGCGGAATGAGTGGTGAAACTCCTGCCATGCACATAATCAAAAAGACCAAAAGCCAGAAACGAGATTTATATGGTTTAGCAAAACCATATAATCGACGAATGATTCGCCAATCAATAATTTTACCACTCAATTTCTCTGAAACTGCCATTCGTTATTTTTGATTCAATTCAGAAGGCAAATTAACTGTTGAACAAGCTCCTCCACATCCTTTGGCACATCCAGCTTGTTTGCCAAAAAACTGTTTAAATACCAAACGTAACAAAAAGATGAATGACAAGAAAAAAACAATGCCAATAACAATATTTTCCATTATTCTTCGTTAAACCAATATTTCTGTAATTCTGCTAAAAATTCTTTAAAAATAGGACCAGCACCAATAATTTCTCCTTTAAAAATCACATCCAAACCACCAGAAAAATTAGTCACTGTTCCCCCCGCTTCTTCAATAATAATCTTACCGGCTGCTACATCCCACGGTTTTAAATTATATTCAAAAAAACCTTCAAATCGTCCACATGCTGTATAGGCTAAATCAATTGAAGCGGCACCAATCCTACGCAATCCATGACTATTTTTCATTAAATTTTTCAACAAATTCAAATATCGATCTTGATAAGAAAAATCATGATAAGGGAAACCAGTTGCTAATAAAGCTTTTCCGAAATCTTCTTGTTTAGAAACAGAAATGGGCTGTCCATTTAACGTGGCGCCAACACCTTTTGCAGCACAAAATAATTCATCCCTATTGGGTTCATAAATCAAACCAAGCACAGGCTGCTTGTTAAGAATTAGTCCGACAGATACAGCATAAGCTGGCAATTGATGCAAAAAATTAGTTGTACCATCCAAAGGATCAATTACCCAATAATAACCATCGCCAATTTCTGAATAATCATTTGCAGTCTCCTCTGCAATAAATTGCGCTTCAGGAATAAATTTTGCTAAACCTTCTTTAAGTCGAGATTCTGCTTCCCGATCTACATAGGAAACTAAATCATTTTTTCCTTTGTAGATGATATCTTTTTGATCAATTGTTTTGACCACAGATTGTATCCAATTTCCTGTTTCTCGAACAATTGGACCGGCTTCGGCAAGCAATAATTGATAATTCATTTTTTAGACACCACTTTAGGTGATTTAACTCCTACTAATTGCAACCAATCTAAAACAATTTGCTTCGTTTCTTTCAAATAAACATCTTTAGCATGCTTATCTTCTTTTTTATCTTTTACGGTTTTAGCAGGATCTTCTACAATTCCACCACCCATTGCTTGAACGATTGATTCCGTTTCATCAGGTTGTTTTTTTAACTCCTCTAACTCTTTTTTGCGTTTTTCAATTTGAAGACTAACTAAATTTCGCTCTTTATATTTTTTAAACTTTTCTGTATCTGCCTTTAATTTTAATAATTCGGCATTCGTTTTTAAACGAATTTGAAAATTGTTTAATAATTTATTTTGAATCGTTGAACTAACAGCATTTATTGGCTGATAGGTCGATGTTGCAATCATATCCCAAGGCAAGGCACTCTTCTGAGCACTTTCCCCGTATTCTTCTGCCGTAAAGGCAGAAGGTAAAGCAAAATCAGGACTAACTCCTTTATGTTGCGTCGAACTTCCATTAATTCGATAAAACTTCTCTAAAGTAATTTTTAGGGATCCAGCTGGTTCAGTATCTCCCATATAACGAGTGAGGTCTACTACCGATTGAACTGTTCCTTTACCATATGATTGTTCTCCGATGATGATACCACGTTTATAATCTTGAATAGCGGCTGCAAAAATTTCAGAAGCTGAAGCTGAAAAACGGTTAATCATTATGGCCAAAGGTCCATCATAAACCAATTCTGGATTATTGTCTAACTCGGTGCTAATTCTACCCTCAGAGGATTTTCGCTGAACAACAGGACCTTTAGAAATAAATAATCCTGTCAAATCAATTGCCTCTAATAAAGATCCACCTCCATTATTTCGTAAATCTATCACTACTGCATCTATGCCACCTTCAGCTTTGAATTCGTTTAAAAACTTTTTAACATCTGCTGATGTTGATTTAAAATCCTTTTCTTTACTTCTTGCCCCTTCAAAATCACGATAAAACATAGGAATAGTAATCAATCCAATTTTAGTAGATTGCTCACCATTTTTCACGGTTAATACTTCTTTTTTAGCAGTTTGCTCTTCAATTTTAATTTTTTCACGTACTAATCGAATTTCAACTGCTGGAGTTCCTACAGCTGCAGAACCTTTTAATATTTTCAAACGAACTACTGTTCCTTTTGCACCTCTAATCAACTTCACTGCATCATCTGTAAACCAGCCAATGATATCGGTATATGGACTAGAATCCCCTTGAGCTACTGCAACAATTCGATCTTTGGGTGAAATCAATTTTGATCTAAAAGCTGGTCCTCCCGGAATTAATTCCATAATGGTCACATAATCCCCTTCTAATCGAAGAGTTGCTCCGATTCCTTCGAAACTTTGTGACATATCCTTATTAAATTCCGAAGCAGTTTTAGGGATCATGTAAGAAGTATGCGGATCAATACTTTCTGTATAAGCATTCATAAAAGTCTGAAACACATCTTCAGATTTTGCACGAGTCAAGTATTTTTCTGAACGCTTAAAACGGTCTTTCAACTCCCTAACTATAGTTGTATCGGCCTTTTTTGAATTGATTTTTTCATCTAAAATTTGACGTTTTAGATCTTTTCTCCAATAATCATTTAAACTATTTTCATCAGATGCCCAAGATAATTTATCACGATTAGGTGCATAAGTCTCATCAATTGTAAAGTCTTGTTGGCTTTCCAAAATTGATTTAACGTAATTAAAACGCTCTTTCACACGCTTCTGATAGGTATTATAGATTACAAAAGCAGAATTAAGTTCACCTTGTGCAAGGTCTTCATCAAGTTTAAATTTATATTGATCAAAATCCTTAATATCGGATGCTAAAAAATATGCCTTATTGGGATCTAAATTTTTAATGTATTCTTCAAGAATTTTTTCTGATAACGAATCATTCACAGGCACTTTTCTATAATGATAGTTACTCAAAATATCGAACACCAAACGCTCTACTTTTCTTTGTAATTGCGTAGGAGTTAATTCACCCTCTTGAATGAGAACTGTTGAAACAGCGTCACGATCTGAATCCCTGCCGTGCAATAAAATGACAGCAAAAAAAGTAAGGGGAATTAAAAAAGGCAATATTTTTTTCATTGTATTATTTTTCGATTGAAATCAATTCTACTTCGAATACCAAAGCTGTATAAGGCTTTATTTTTTCACCTGCTCCACGTTGTCCATAAGCCAAATTTTGTGGAATATAAAGTTTCCATTTTGACCCTACTGGCATTAACTGCAAAGCTTCGACCCAACCTGGAATTACTCCCCCTACAGGAAAAGTAACAGGCTCTCCTCTGCTCACTGAAGAATCAAACACGGTTCCATCGATTAATGTTCCATGATAATGCGTTTTCACCTTATCAGCTGCTGCAGGTTTTGGACCATCGCCCGCTTTTATAATTTCATATTGAAGCCCAGATGCTGTAGTAATCACACCTGTTCGTTTTTTATTATCAGCCAAAAACTTTTCACCTTCTAAACGAAGAGGTTCATATTTTTTTGCTTCCTCGGCCATTGCTTTTTCTTGATTTTTCATCATGAAGGTATTTACAACTGCTTGACAAGCATTATTATCTAAAATTTGCGCACTGTTACTCATTACAGCAGCAAAGCCTTTTTGTACCTGTGCAGGATCTAAAGTTACATTTTGGGATTTAAAATTTTGAGCTACCAAAACTCCAATTGCATAACTCACTGAATCTATCGTAGATTGTAAAGGAGAAGAGACTGTATTTGATTTAGTGGCTACTTTTGCTGCAACTTTAGGAGCAACCGTAGATTTTGACTTCGTTTGAGCATTTAAAACTAAAGGTGCAAAAGAAATTAAGGCAAACAAACTAGCCAATTGAATTGATTTTTTCATACAAAAAATGTTAGTAGTAAATTAAACTTCGAATATACACAAAAATGCATTTGAAAGTTGAATTTAACGTTAATTAACATTTCTATACCTAGCTTGTAAATACCAATCTAAAAAAAGTCTTACAAATTCAGCTATTTTTTGTAAAATCTATCGGAATATTGAAATTTCCTAACTAATTTTGCACCCGAAAAATTATTCAAACTTTAATCATATTTTAGTAAATCCATTAATATATGGCATCAGTAAGACCAGACGAAGTTTCAGCAATTTTGAGAGAGCAATTATCTCAAGCTAAAACTCAGGCAGAATTAGAAGAAATAGGCACCGTGTTACAAGTTGGAGACGGTGTAGCTCGTATTTACGGACTTTCCAATGTGCAGGCGGGTGAGTTGATCGTGTTCGAAAATGGCCTTAAGGCTTTAGCTTTGAACTTAGAGGAAGACAACGTAGGAGCTGTATTATTAGGTGATTCCAATCTTGTTAAAGAAGGAGACACTGTAAAAAGAACTAATTTAATTGCCTCTGTGAAGGTAGGTGATGGTATTTTAGGTCGTGTGGTAAACACTTTAGGTGAGCCTATAGACGGAAACGGACCTATCACTGGTGATTTATACGAAATGCCTTTAGAGCGTAAAGCTCCAGGTGTAATTTATCGTGAGCCGGTTACAGAACCAATGCAATCAGGAATTAAAGCAATCGATGCAATGAT
>JACCDK010874585.1_pt1 | contig 13769 bp, 13 predicted proteins | sample 7445871 | NCBI WGS metagenome assembly JACCDK01 (sample SAMN15323436, study PRJNA562643) | freshwater metagenome | isolation source: river surface water | place: USA:Blue River Watershed | collected 2017-08-15 | reverse complement strand
GCAGGTGTAAGTCCAACGCGCGATTCTTGTTTTTTAATTTCTTTAGGGACGGCTATAATCATGATTTGGTTAGGTTTAAAAAAGAACAGCCAACGAAAAATTCGCTGGCCGTTACCTTTGATGAAGTATAATACATTGCAAATATATACACAGCCATAAAATTTATGGCATATAGCCGATAAATAAGGAAAATAAAAGAATTAATTTTAATTTTAAAGAAAATATTTCTAAAAATAGGTCATTAATTACTTATAAACCGAAAACTTTATGGCGATTAAATCAAATTTAGACAGCCTAGATCTTCAGATTTTAAAAATTATCCAGGTGAATAGCCAAAAAACAATCAAGGAAATTGCGGAACAAGTGAATCTATCACTTAGTCCTACGCATGACCGGTTGAAACGCTTAGAGACAGAAGGCTACATTCAAGGCTATGTGGGTATATTGAATCGTAAAAAATTAAATCTTGGCTTATTGGTTCACTGTCAGGTGACATTAGAAAAACAAAATCGAGATAATTTTTCATCATTTGAAGCTTCAATTAAGGCATTTCCTGAAGTAATTTCTTGTCATTTGGTTTCAGGTAATTTTGACTATTATTTGAAGGTGGTGACAGAAGATGTAGAAAGTTACAATCGATTCTACCAAGAGCGTTTGGCTGTTTTACCATCTGTTGCCCACATTTCGAGTTTATTTGTGATGGACGAAATTAAATCAACGACTGCGCTACCGCTGAATTAATTACGTATCTTTGCCATCTTATTGGGACTGACCGGTTTTGACAGCTTAAGCAGATCGGTAGTAAGCACGTCAGGAGTTGTAGGCATTTCCTGTAAATAAAACCTTCGAATTATAGCTGGCAATACTTCGTATGCCATGGCTGCTTAGTCTGATAGACTAACCAATTGCCATCGTTCCACCCCGGCCAAACTCTGCCGCTAGGGACTCTGGAGCGTCGACCATGCAGAGTCGATGATTGCGATTTCACTAAGCGATCATTAGTATCCAGTGAATAAGTGGACAATAAGGTCTGATCTGAACCTGTTGGCCATCGAAAATTGATCAAATCTAAACGTGTAGAAAGCTTCCGTTTTCTAGGTTTGGACGAGGGTTCGAATCCCTCCAGTTCCACAAGTTTGTATTTTACCAAAGGCCCAGCTAATTCTGGGCCTTTGGTATTTAACGAAGGTTGATTAAACAATTTTCACAATTGTCCGAAAGATTAGCATTATTTTGATCGATTTACCAATATATTTACAGCCATAAAATGCAACCCTACCGCAATGAAAAAAATATTTACCCTATTATTACTTGCCGTTTCCACAATCGTTAACGCACAAACAGACACCACTGAGGTATTCGAAGACTACAGCAAATACGGAGAAGCTGATGGAGTTACGCGTTATTGCACACAGAAGGTTTTAAATCAAACGCCCCAACGAATCATCAGCATTGGCTACGATTACAATGCAGGATTCCACATGCCAGGCGTACGATTTTCTGAATCAACACCATTTGCTCAGGATTTTCATGTAAATCAAGTGAGCATGCTTCGCGCCCAGGTAAATGTGCCTGTTATCGCGACCACCAAACTAATTTGGCAATTAGGTGCTAATTACTGGAGCTCACAATTTGCGTTCGAAAACGATAAAAAAAATCCATTCGTAAGTTCATTGCAATCAAATGCACTCGTAAGCACGGGAATTAACTCAACTATTTTCAAACCATTAAATGATCGTAATTTCTTGATATTTCAAGCTAGTGCTGATCTAAATGGTGTATTCCCGAAGCTAGGTGATATTAATTCAAAGGCATTGACCTTGAGCGCTACAGGTATATATGGATGGAAAACATCTGAAACCAATATGATTGGAACGGGTATCGCGCGTACCTACCGCGCAGGAAGATTGATTTACGTGCCTGTTGTACTCTGGAATAAAACCTTTAATGACCGCTGGGGTATGGAACTATTGTTACCTGCCAAAGGATTCGTTCGGTACAATTTCTCTACATCCAGTATGCTTCAACTTGGCTTTGAATTAGAGGGAAATCAATTTTATACAAACTTGCCACAAAGCAAAACTGGAGCTGCCTATATCCAACGCGGTGAATTTAAACCACGAATTATGTGGGATAAAAAAATTACAGGATTCTTGTGGTTTAATGTGCAAGCTGGATTGCGCTATAACTATCGTTTTGACGTGATGAATAAATATGATGGCAAAGAAGATGCCGATCGGTTTTTCACGAGTCAGCTAGGCAATCCGATGTACATAAACTTTAGTTTGAACTTCGTTTCACCCTAACATAAAAAAGGCTTCAATAAGATTGAAGCCTTTTTTATTGGATAATTTTTGCATTACTTAACCTGACGCGTCCAGGTGTCAGTTCTTCCAATGAGCGAAACACCGATGTATCCACGAACCTCGAGTGTATTTGCGTTGATTAATTTCATCGTAGAGGAGTACGTATTTCCGTTCTTAGGATCGTAAATATTTCCTTCATCCCAAACATTATTTCCTTTCGGAACAAATCCCCAAATGTTAATCAAACCTAAAACTGGTCTTTTCTTAGCGGCTTCGTCTGTCTGATTTTTGTCTAATTTTGGCTTACCCGTTTCTGGATCAATGGGTTCCTTTAGCCAAACTACCTTTCCTTGATACTTCTCCCCATTTTTGTAGATACGAACCATGGCATTTCCTTCACCTGTTTTCCAGACGCCAACAATTGCATCCGCATTATCCGGCAAATAAGTAAAAGATGATGTAGTCGAAAGAATAATAAAACTGAATAGTCCCAACATCAATGTTCGGAAATTTACTTGTACTAAATTTTTCATTTTTTTGAATGTTAGATGATGAAATAAAATTAAGAAACTAAACTAATATCACAAATTCATATATGATTTTAAACAACTACAAGATGACAGCAATCTGAATTCACGTGCTAAAAATGAATAAAGCGCAAATCCATCAATAACCCTATTTGAACATTTGGCTGTAAAAACCTATTTTTTGAAACGGGATCCGTTAAGCTAAAAATCAAACTATTGTATTTTAATTGAAGGATAACTGGCGTAAGGTTGACCGATAAAATACTCTGAAAACCAACAACCACTTTGCCAAAATCTTTTTCTTCAATATTATTTTTTGTCGTTTTTCCCAAGGTGTCAGAAAGGCTAACCTCACCTGATAAAAAATAATTGACCGTTGGCCCACCACTCAATGAAACCGAAGTGCCACTATCAAATATTTTTGTCACTCTTACATAAGGATATGCCTCCAAAAAATTCAATCTAGCTGAAGCTTTATCAAATGCAGCTGGTTTTGACTCTGCAAAAAGTGCTCGTGAGTAGTAGTTTAATTCGGAACCAATGGCAAAGTTATCCGAATGTTTAACCGGAACGTTCAAATAAACACCCCCTCCGTAACTCAACAATGGATTTTTTAAGTCTTCAATGGTTGATATTCTATTACTCAATAAAAGATTTCCATTCAATCCAAAAACGGGGTTGGAATTTTGAGCAAACATGGTGACACTACTTATCACGAGTAAGCATACTGATAAAATTTTCATACCGAACTTTTTGCTGAAATTGATGCTCATGCTGCTAAAAAAGAGGATTCTGAACGGATAAAACTAATTGAAATGACTCCGCTCCTTGATCAATTTTTCGATTTCAGCCGTTGACCGTGGCGAGCCTGCCGATAAATTTTCATTCCCATTTTCCGTAATCAGAATATCATCCTCAATACGAACACCAATATTCCACCATTTTTTATCGCACTTACTTCCAGCAGGAATATAAATTCCAGGCTCAACGGTAACAATTACACCCGGTGCCAATGTGCGTGGTCCTAAATCATGTACATCGAGGCCAACGTGGTGGGAGGTGCCATGGGGAAAATATTGACGGGCCTCTTGTTTGGTAGAAACAATCTTTAGATCTACAAGACCCGCATATATTACCTCGCGCGCGGCTGCATCTACGCGGTCATGCGGCATGCCTGTTTTACACATTTGGATACCAGCATCTTGCGCTTTCAGTACCAAATCATATATGAGTTTTTGCTCGGGTGAAAAACGGCCATTTGCCGGAATCGTACGTGTAACATCTGCCGTATATCCATGATATTCAGCTGCACAATCGCTTAATAATAAATCGCCATCATTTACCTGTTTTAAATTTGTGGTATAATGCAAAACACAGGAATTTTCAGAGGCACCTACGATACTAGGATACCCGGGATATTCTGATCCATTCGCTTTAAATTGATACTCCATGATCGCTTGCGCTTGATATTCCTTCATACCGGGATGAATAGCCTTCATTACTTCCCGATGTCCTAAGGAACTAATTTGACTTGCCTTGCGCATAATCGCAATCTCTTCAGGCTGCTTGATACCGCGCAACGCACTTAAAGTCTGCAGTGTGGACCGCATCGCCAACGGTTTATTTAAGGCGATTACGCTACTATCCAACACGGTGGCCATGCGTGCTAAAGGGTCTAATCTCCGCTTATACTTCGTGAAAATATCCTCATTTCGATATAAGGAATACACAGAATCAACTTTTGACAAGTCAAGTGTAGTAGCCGTAAATAAATCATTCGCAAATACATGCTGAAGCTTGTAGGTATCTTTAACTCCAGCTTCACCCAAAATTTTACCCGTCCACATTTCTTTATATGGGTCGCGTTTTTGCACAAATATAAATTCTGTTCCTGTTTGATTTAACAGGGTAACCGGACGCTTAAACATCACTAAAACAGCATTTGGCTCCTGCAAACCAGTGAAATAATAAAAGTTCTTATTCTGGGCATATTGATAATCCACATCGTCATTCCGTACACGAACTTGAGAGGCAAAAAATACGGCTACTCCTTTATCCGACATAGTAGCCTTGAACGCCTCACGCCTACCCGCATGAAAAGCGGGGCTAAGGTAATCTTGTGGGTAGTCGGCAGATTTTTGAGCCAAAGCCACCAATGAACTTACCCAAAGAGCCAAAAAAATCATGTACTTGTGCACCATATATAATCTATTTAATTCGAAACGTTATGATTGGATTTGCCGGAAAAGACTGATCCACGGAAACCGAATCTACCCTATTTTGGATTAATAACCAATTTTGATTCCACACCTCCCTTGATCCGGCCACATTAACAATAGGTAAATTCAACTTCTTCGAAAGCGCAAACAAACGATTAGTTTGAACCGAATCGCGCAAATCCACCCACGTAACAATGGCTTGATCCGCATCCAAATTGCGTAGATAATAATAATTCCAACTATCAAAATTGACGATTACCGGTTTGGCAAGCTTTGTCTTTTGTACTAAATCACGGTAATCCGTTCTCAGTGATTCATGCGCCTGCGCCTGATAAAGATTAATCCCAAAAACAAAGATGTTTATTGATAGCCAGACCCATAAGCTTTTTAGGTATACTGGGCGCCGACCATCAAACCAAAAACCAAGTAAAGGGATGAATAGAAACACGGTATGGTGACCAAAACGAATTTTTCCTAGCGCCAAAAACGTCAGTATCATGACTAAAAATGCCACAAGGTACCACTTAGATCTACGATCAGTATGCTTGAACTCCAAAACAATCAACGCAAAAAATCCATATCCAAACCAACTCAAACCACCAGGAATCTTCGACTGTATAAAATCAGTGTAATTCAAATGGCGCAACACATAAAAGCTAAAATCAAATTGATTAACAATCGTATGCCTAACAATACTACGTTCCTCCCAAAATGAAAAATCACTTGCTGATGCTAAAATTCGGAAAAATGGCATCTTGACATCCGCTAAATCTTGCGCTTGAAATTGGCTAACCCGTACATCTGACCATAAATAAACCAAGACAAACAAACTAAATCCAACCAGAGAAAAGCCAATTTTTAGCATAAAATCACGCTTGAATATGTCCTGAAACGGTATCCCATTCAAAGCAAAAACCAATAAACTCGGCATTAAATAAACAAAGTACAGCTTATCATAAAAAGCCACAGACCACATGATCGCTAATCCAAACGCAGCTATCCATCCATTAGGTTTCGATATGAATCTAACTACATAAAAACTAAGCACATAAACGAGCAAAGCAACATTTACAGGCCCAGCATCTCGCAATACAGCTACATAGAACGGAACAAATAAAAACAAAAACCACTTTCCAGCAGGCGTAAGTGTAAAAGTACGTAGAAGTAAGTAATACAATAAAGCTAAGGATAATACAGAATATGCCATCTTAGCCTGTAAAATGGGCAATAATCCATAGAAAGGAGCCAACAAAATTCCTTGTAAATTGCCTGTATATAAAAATGGGAAATAGACAGAAAGTCCAAAAGGAAAAAACTTTTCATACGCCGCATACCCTTCCTTAAACTTGTTCAGTTCAAAAGTAGGCATCTGATAGGCCAAGGAATGAAAATGCAAAAATTCATCTTGGTGAAATGGTAGACAGACGTAAATTATACCTGAAATCAACCCAAAAACCAACCAAAAGACGTATTTCATAAATTTTTAAATTCGGCGCTTTAGCCAATAACCGAGCCAAATACCACAAAGCCCCCACGAAACTACAGCATCTAATAGTCGAATCCGAATATCAAACATAGGATACCAAACATGCTCTAGATAAACCTCATATGAAAATCCAATCAATCCCACCAACAAACATACCGTAAGAATTGTCCGAGGCGTAGGTAATCTAAGTTGGCTGATTATCCAGCTAAGTAAAAAAACGACCAATATATTGACAGACAAACTACGAGCTAATCGCATCCCCCAATTCATCTCATACGCATCATAATAGCGAATCACGGCCCAAGGCTTACCTGTGGCATTTTTTGTAAATGCATCCATCGCCTCCATGGGCTGACCCGGTGCCATTCGCGGGATCATGTAGCCACCTGGACTTTTTAAATGCTGTGATAAGCTGATTAAAACTGAATCTTGAGCTGCTGAATACTGTTGATCTGACTCATGTAAATTAAACGCAACTTGCGACAAGGATTGCCAAATAAATAGAATAAGACCGCCGACAAGCGCTCCAATAAGCGAACGTTTCATCTGTTATAGGTTTAGAATGACAAAGATATAAAAAATCAAAAGCCTTCCACAAGGAGGCTATTCGAGCCAATCCTCAACCTCCCAAAAATCTATTTCGCTTTTAACAACTCAGAACCTGCCAGCAAAAAACAACCCAATCCAAAATCTTCAAAATTAGGCACATGATCAAAAGTCACAGGCTGAGAATCTTTGGGCTCCTTCCCTGTTCCCTGTACAAATCCTAGGAAGCCATTTGGGTGTACGCAGCTTGACATACCTTTCCATGCTTTATGAATGATAGGATTATACTTTTTAGCTGGTAAAATGCCCTTACGCACTCCCCAAGCCATTCCATACACATACAGCGAGGTTCCTGTCAATTCCGGTCCACCAAAATTTGTTGGATCTTTTAAGGATACATTCCAAAAACCATCCATTCGCTGCAAAGGAGGAAGTGCTTCTGAAAGCGCAATAAAATCAGCTAGGTACTCCGCACGATGCGGATCATTTGCTGGCAATAAATCAAGCGTTCGAACTAAAGCTGCATATACCCAAGCAGTCCCACGCGACCAATAACAATTTTCACCATTGGGCTCTTTGTAGGGCGGAACAAAATCCTTATCTCTCCACCAAAGTCGCTCTTTAGGATCATACAAGCCATTTCCACCATGTTTGTATTTCGTGAACGCATATAAGTCATACATCTTTTGAAAGTAGCGCGGATCTTGATAAATGACTCCCAATCGTGTAAAAACTGGCATACTCATTTGCAAACAATCAATCCATGACCAATCATCCGCCTTTTCGGAAGCAACCATGTTGTCAATATTTGCCTTAATGGGTTTGATTCGCGCTGAGTCACCTGACAATAAAAATAAATCCATATAAACTTGCCCACAGGCCTGATCGTCCGCATTTCGAGTTTTTATGCCATTACGAAGGCCCCACTGATGAAAATTACCCCAATCCACCATATACTTTAGATCAGATGGACGTGGATCAAGTTTGTATAACTCAACCAATCCCTCATAATACACCGCACGTGTCCAAATGTTAGAGGGTCTTGTCTTATCTGGACTCACAATCACTTTTCCTACATCCGGCCATTTCTGTTGAAAATACTTATTCGCCAAATGCATTTGGGCAAGCACTTGTTTTTTATTAGGAGCAGCCATCGCGGAAAGCGATGCCCAAAAAATAAGAAAACAGATCTTTTTCATAAACTAAGGAAGGTAAAAAACAGAAGGAATATCGATTACTACAGGCGAATTATCCGGATTTACTTGCATAATATCACCCATGTATTTCCACCAGCGCTGCATCACTTCCTGCGCCGGAAGTTGATCTAGTGCTCCTAAATCTGGAGCTTCCAAATACGCAAACAACGTCATCGTCTCTGAATCGAGGAAAATGGAATAATTTTGAATACCTACTTGATGTAATAAATCAATGAGTTCTGGCCAGATTAAATCATGCCGACGGGCATATTCGGCCTCAAAACCAGGTAAAAGAAACATTTTAAACGCTTTACGCTGCATAAACTGAGGTTTCCTTTAAAAGAATTTACTAGCAGAATCTTACTGATTTATTTGAATCTTAAATGCCGCTAAAGCAGCATCATCAAAATTCAAATGCGTCACAAATCGTATGTACTGAGGCCCAAAAGGCGCACAAAAAATACCTTTGGATTTTAAATCAGCCACTTGGTCCACGGAACGAATACCTTCCTTCAATTGAATAATCACAATATTTGTTGTCACCGGAAGAATTGAATCTACCCAAGGTAATCCAGCACAAATAGCCGCAATTTCTTTCGCGCGCGCATGATCATCTTGTAAACGTTCAACTTGATGATCTAAGGCATAGATGCCTGCAGCAGCTAAAAATCCAGCTTGGCGCCAGCCTCCCCCAAGACGCTTTCGTACGCGGCGGGCTTGTTTAATAAACGTAGTTGTACCGAGTAATACAGAACCTACAGGCGCTCCCAAACCTTTGGATAAACAAACAGAAATCGAATCAAACCAAGTACCAAATTGCGTTGGCGTTTGTCCTGTCGCCGTCATCGCATTGAAAATACGTGCCCCATCTAAATGAAGTGGAATTTGCACCTGCCGACAAAAATCCGAAATCTCTTGTAGGCTTTCAGAGCTATAAACACTCCCTCCTCCTTTGTTGACCGTATCTTCTAAACTAATTAATTTACTTTCACACGCATGTATGTCATCAGGAGAAATAGCAGCCTCAATTTGTGCCCGTGTCAAGCGCCCCAAATCTCCTTTCAGCAATTTTACGGAAGCACCTGCATTGGCCATGATTCCACCTCCTTCATACAAGTAGATATGAGATAATTCGTCGCAGATAACCTCCTGACCTTTAGACAAATGCACCGACATAGCGATTTGGTTCGTTTGCGTACCAGAGACACAAAATAAGGCCGCTTCCATACCAAACATCTGGGCAACTTTGGCCTCTAGCGCATTTACAGTCGGATCTTCCCTAAACACATCATCACCCAAAGATGCAGAAAACATGGCCTCTCGCATCCCAGGAGTAGGTAATGTAAATGTATCACTGCGTAATTCGATCTTCATATTAAAACTGCTTTAGGTAGGACAATTTAGCTAAAAAACTTTGTTGCTTTTGCTGGGTACTATCCAATCCCTGATAATTCAGTGAATTAAAGACCAAATACACAAATGAAAGAGGCTGGTATTCCCACGATAATCGTAGGTTTAATGATTTTAAATCATCCGTGGTATTCTTTTGGTAAAACCCAATCAATTGCAGACGCGGATTGATCGCCATGCGAGTTTCCAATATTAATAAATTGACTTCTTTTGTCTCTCGCGCAGCACCCATATTCTCAAATTTGCTCCAATTCCACGATAAACCTAGATTTACATGTGGGATGGGTGCCAAACGAAACTTAGAATCCAGCGACTGTAATGTCCCATTAAAGAAACCACCCCAGCCATATTCGGTTGATCCCGAATACTTGGCACTTGGATCACTGGCTAATAGAAAACCCTTGCGGAAATAGGAATAATTTCCAGGATTGATATCAATGCCAACAGGGCTAAAGGTTTCCTCCAAATTTTGTGCAGTTGCTTCCACATATCCACCAATGATTCCCCCATTCTGAAGTTCAAACCAGAGGGGATCTGAAAGCGCACGCTGTTCAATAATATTCCCCGATTTCAAGCTGTGGTACACTTCGGTATAGATCCCGGGTCCCCAACTACGCACAAAAGAAGGCAACCATTTTCCACGAACATTAAAGTCAAATCCTTGTGAATTGGATAGAATACCGCGTCGGGATACAAAGCCCATAGCTGGATTATATTTTTCTGATACTAAGGTCTGCGTCCAATATGCCCTTAGAAAATTACCCGTGTATAGAAATTGAGTATATTCGGCTACGCCCTGATCACCCGATCTACTATCCTGCGTAAGTGTCCCCATACCCGTAAATGAGAACTTATCATTAAATCGAACGAAAGCATCAATAGCCCCTGTGGATTGCACAGCCGATGGAGACGATTTTGTAGTAACAATAGCCCCTATTCTATTTTGCTTACCGAAATTCTCCGAATAACGTCCCACAAAAAAATTGGCAAACGGATCACCATCGCCCTCCCCTTGCCGCATGAAAATACCACCTAGGTTTCTTCTTTCTGAACGGTAAACGAAGCGTGTTCCCGCTGTGATGGCTATTGGATTAACATTTTGATCTAAACCAATCGTCCGACTAAAGAAGGGTTGAATGTACATCGAACCACCAATCACCTGATCAACGGGTGCTAAACCTGCTGAAAAAAGCGATGCATTTTCCAAAAAAAACTGCCGACGTTCCGGAAAGAAGACTGAGAATCGAGAAATATTGTTTACCTGTAAATCCACATCCGCTTGCGCAAAATCTGTATTGAAGGTGAAATCCATCACAGAAGTTGGACTTATAGCCCATTTAATCTCTCCACCTAATTTAAAGTCGGCAATACGCGTATTCCCTATTTCAGTTCCTTCCGATTTGGTTGCCACCTGTAATAAATACGGATTAAAACGAATATTCGTTGAGGTAGGTGGAGGAGGAATAATTCCACTTAATTTTCCTGCGTAATCCATCCGCAATGGACTCATCGATCGCGGATGCGGCGACCAAACAGATGCCTCATTACTTGATCTTCTTATACGAAAAAAATTAATCCCCCAATCTTGTGTCTTATTTCCATCTGTTTTTGGATAACGCAATGTCTGCCAAGGAATGGCGAATTCTGCTACCCAAGAGGAATCTGATCGATGTGTTCGGACTCGGTATAACCCATCCCAATCAATATCATATTGGCGATCATCAAAAGCCAGTAAATCTCTCTGGGCACCATAGGCATTCGATTGTAACACAAGCGCATTCCGTTTATCATTAAACCCATCTATCGCAATGCCAAACAAATCGTTCTCAACAAATGTATAATCACGTTTTAAATTAGGAGCGCGGTAGCCATTCTTGCCAACGGTATCTTTTAGAATAGCGGCCACATATAGAAATTGGTGATTATACAACATTTTCACCGTGGAGTTAAAAGAGGCCTTTTGACCTTGAAAAGGCTCCACTTGAAAATCCAAATTAATCGATGGCGCGTTATGCCATTCTGATTCATCCAAATGCCCATCAGCTTTTAGACTACTTTCGATTTTTAATGGCTGAAATTCTTTTTGTGGATTTAAAGGCTTAAAAACCTCCTGTGAAAATCCACAAAAAGAGATGAATAGTAATAGATAACGCATTTATTTTTTGATGAAGAATAAGCTAATCAATCGGATAAAAATAGGTAATCCCACTAACATCATGGGCCAAAATTGGAAACTACACCATACTATCCCGATAATACATAAAACAGCTACAATTCGTAAATACTTCTCCCATTTTACCGGATTTCGTGCAAACCAAATGACGAGTGGAAAATTCAAAGGGAACAACATGAGCGATGCTGGATTCCAAGCCATCACCTCATGATTTGTTGCTGTACCTAGGAAGAAAATAAACCAAGCTAACAAACCAATAATACTAAACAAAATTACGTCTGCGGCAAATGGAAAAGCTTTCTTGTATGATAACAAACCTATAACCAAAGTTAACAAACCCAATATCACATAAGGCCCAGTAAAATCAAAACCTGCTTGCTCATCAGCTTGCGCATCAAACATACTAATTGGATTTGCCGAAAGTCCTTTAGCTAAATTCGTTGCTGCGGATAAATTGTCCGGCAAATAACAAGATTGTGAGGCTGTAGCTATTTCGTTGGAAGGAATACCTAAGGCCAAATTCATACCCAAGGTTACCCACGAATTAGGAGCAAGGTATTTATTCATCCATTCGCGATATGATTTACCTTCGAGCGTGGGATTTTGTTTCCACTGGTATTTGCCAGGCGCATTTTTTGCAATCATGTCACGAATACGCGTGGCACAATTATCATAGAAAAACTTATATGCATATTCCCTATTTTCTGGCAATAAATTCGTTTCCAAATCCCGAAGGATTGCATTTTTCTGAAGCGAATCGAGTTCAAGTTTTTGGGCAATCATTCCACGCTTCTCATATTGCATATTGAAATTAAATTCATCCTGCATCGAATGAACCGAAATAGTGTACGGTAGCGTACCCATCAAAAATTTCAGATAAAAATTCTCTGTATTGAAATCAAACGTACCATAACTGTAGGCACGATCAATACCATTGGCCGGGTCATTAATCCATAAAATCGTATGACCAAAAGCCGAATGCAACTCCTTTCCAGGCGCAACTGTAACTAAGATTACTTCCGCATTTGAACTCAGTTGAGCATGAGAAGTAAAAGAAATCAACAAAAAAAATAATAGCTTTTTCATTTATTTACCTGCAATTACTATCACAATTTCACCTCGAACTTTATCTGGATGTGCGTTAAAATATGCCAATACTTCACTTGCTGTCCCGCGAACCATTTGTTCGTGCATTTTACTCAACTCACGTGCCACCATCACCAAACGCTCAGCACCAATAAATTCAACCATTTGTTCTAAGGCCTTTATTAATCGATGAGGGGATTCATACAAAACCGTTGTTCTTTCTTCCTCAGCAATAGCTTTCCAACGGGTTTGACGGCCTTTTTTGTGAGGCAAAAATCCTTCAAAAACAAATCGGTCAATGGGAAAACCTGAATTAACTAAAGCCGGAATAACAGCTGTCGCACCCGGTAATGTTTCCACGTCAATACCTTGTTCAAGGCATGCTTTGACTAATAAAAAACCAGGATCTGATATACCGGGAGTGCCTGCATCTGAAATTAAGGCTAAAGATTTGCCTTCCTTGATCAATTTAACTATTCCAGCCACACCCGCATGCTCATTGTGCGCATGATGCGCATACAAGGGTTTGGATATATTTAAATGCTTTAACAACGTACCCGAGGTACGTGTATCCTCCGCTAAAATGGCATCAACCTCTCCAAGCACACGAATCGCTCGTAGCGTGATATCTTCCAAATTGCCAATCGGCGTGGGGACTAAATATAATTTCATATTCGAAATTTAGCCAAAAATGGCAGAAACAAAAAAAGCGAAACTTGCGCTTCGCTTTTGGTAGAGAGTGAGGGATTCGAACCCCCGGACCTGTAACAGTCAACAGTTTTCAAGACTGCCGCAATCGACCACTCTGCCAACTCTCTGT
>JACCDK012182427.1_pt1 | contig 13772 bp, 10 predicted proteins | sample 7445871 | NCBI WGS metagenome assembly JACCDK01 (sample SAMN15323436, study PRJNA562643) | freshwater metagenome | isolation source: river surface water | place: USA:Blue River Watershed | collected 2017-08-15 | reverse complement strand
TGGACGACTCCCTCGCCTTGGCATGTCCATCGACGCCTTGAAAGCCGGCGAGCGTGCCGAGTTCCGGCTGCGGTGACTCCAAGAATTCCAGCTGATCGCCGGTCGATTTCCAGACGCAGTCATGCTCGATGATACAGCTGCGATTCGCTGCCAGCGCAGCATGCCAGCACCTAGCCGGCTCGGCGAGGATGCCCTTCCACCCGAAATGCTTCTCGAGCAGCCAAGTGTTGCTGAGCTCCTTGCCGCTGGCAGCCCCGAACTCCACGAAAAAACCGCCGCGTTTCAGGCCTAGCTCGGAAAGCACGAAGAAGTCCTGCCGCAGCTGTGCTTGGGAGTGCGGAATCAGTTTTAACAGCTCGGTGACATGGGCCGAGGGCATCGCGGCCAGGAACTCCAGGCAACGTCCATGGGCGGCGGCGGCGTTGAGGCTGGCCAGCGAACTATTCCTGACCACTGCGTAGCCCATTCGGCGAAGGATGCTGGAAATGATGTGCTTCATGGAAAAGATTCAGCGATGTGTTCCTCGGAACTCCTCCATGGTCGCGGCCTTGTCCGCGTTGATGCCGGTCCGCGCGAAGACCTTGAAGAAGGTCATCACGACAATCCTCATATCTAGCCAGAAGGTGCGGTGGTCGACATACCAGACGTCGAGGGCGAACTTCTCCTCCCAGCTGAGGGAATTACGTCCGTTGACCTGGGCCCAGCCGGTGACGCCGGGCCGCACTTCCATGCGTCGGGCCTGGAAGGCGTCATAGCGCGCGACATACCGCATGAGCAGAGGCCGCGGGCCGACGACGCTCATGTCGCCGATGAGGACGTTCCACATCTCGGGGAATTCATCGAGCGTGGTCGAGCGGAGGAATTTACCGAAAGAAGTCAGGCGCTGTTCGTCGGGCAGGAGCTCGCCGTCCGGGCCGCGGGCATCGGTCATGGTGCGGAACTTGACCATGCGGAAGGGCCGAGCGCGCAGGCCTGGTCGCTCCTGGATGAAGAGCACGGGCGAGCCGAGTTTCAGGCGCACGAGGATCGCGACGACGAGCAGCAGCGGCGCGAAGCCGATGAGCCAGCACGCCGAGAAGACGATATCGAACGCGCGCTTTAGCATCAGCGGGCCGCCGCCGCGGGCAGGTCGATCAGCTGCACGGTGGCTTCCTGCGGGAAGGCGCCGCCGGTAAAGGTGATCTCATACTCCAGTGCGGTGGCCCAGGCCGGCACGATGGCCGGGACGACCGTCTGGCGGGACTGGCAGACCTGCGTGACTTCGGAGCGGGCGTTCGGGCCGAGGAAGCGCAGGGTCACGACCTGCTGGGCGCCGGCGACCGGAAGTTCGTCGATCCAATCCCATAGCTGCAGGCGGACGAGCTGGCCGCCTTTGAGCGCGACCGGGGCGGCGACCGGGCCGACCTTGCCCGCCGGCGCGATCAGGCGCAGGCCGGAGGGAAGCCGGTCGTGGCGGTTGAAGGAAGCCGGCGCGACATCGACCGCGGTCTCGGCCTCGGCGAAGTCATGCCGGTGCGCGACCGGCGCGGTCTCGCCCTGCTGGGCGACGCGGTAAGCGAGCCAGCCCTTCGGCTGATCGGTCTCGGCCCATCTCGCGAGCGCCGCATCGGCGCCCTCGACGAGGAAACGCTCGGACCACTGCGCGCGCGGGTTCTCACCCGGATACCAGCTCCACTTCACCGGCTGACCATAGGCGCCCCAGCGGCGGTTGAAGGCGGCCTCCTTCGCGAGATAGCCGGCTTCGGCCTTCGTCAGGCGACGCAACGCGGCGAGGCGCGCTTCGGCGGAGGGGACGACGCGCCGGGCCTGGACGAGCTCGCGGAAGGTGAGGTAGAGGTCCCAGGCTTCGACGAACTGGCCGAGGCGCCAGGCCTGGCGCCGGCGGGCGGCGGCGTCCTTGGCGGGGTCACGGAGAATCTGCTGGGCGAGGACGAGGCTCCGGCCCACCGCGGCGATCTCTTCGGCCGAGAGCACGAGGGCGCCGCGCTGGTCATGGAAATGACGGAGGAACTGATCCTTGCCGCCCGCGATGGCGTCGCGCTTCCACGCGGCCTCGATCTGCGCGTAGACGGCGGTCATCTCCTCGGCCGCCGGACCGTAGGCGCGCGCGAACCACGCGCGTCGGAGCTCGGCGGTGTTCGCCATGCGGTTCTCGAGCAGCTTCGCCGCGACCCAGAGCTTGGGGGCGTCGAAAGCCCAGAGCGGATAGGCCTCGGCATACCAGCCACGGGCGCCGGCCGAGTAGGTCGCATGGATGGACTGGATGAGCGCGGTGAGGTTGACGCGCGGCGAGGCGACTTCGGCGCCGTATAGGTAATCATAGACCCCGAGGCGGCGGACGCCCGACTTGGCCCAGGCGGCGAGGTTGGCGCGGTCCTGCGCGGCGAAACCCGGATCGGCATAGGCGGTCCGGTCCGCGCAGACCCAGGGGAAGATCGACGGGCGGAGCTTGATGGACGGGGCGCGCGTGGTCTGGAGGTAAGCCAGCGCGCCGATGGCGTGACGCTCGCCCTTCAGGTCGCCGTCCGGCGCCCAGGCCGAATCCGCCACGGCGTTATAGAAGCCGAACACGTAGTCCGTGCGGACGGGCCGGTCGCGATACCAGCCCTCGGATTCGGCGGAGTCGTCGAACTTCAGGGTGTCGTTGACGCCGAAAGGCACGGAGAAGGCGTCGGGGTTCTGCTTGAAGAACTCACGCGCATACTTGGCGCCGACCTCCGGGGCACGCGGGTTGTCGAGGTGCGGGTTCGGATCGAGCGCATCACCCTTCGGCTCGACGGCCTTGCCGTCGACCATCGGAAAGAGCATCGACTCTTGTCTGTAGATCTTGGGATCGAAGATACGGTAGAGCCCGTGCGAGAAGGCCGGGGCGCGGCCAAAGCCGACGGAGAAGGCCCAGTCTTCGGAAAGCTCGTTGAGCCCGCCCAGCTGACGCCAGCGGAAATCAGGACGGTATTCGTCGGGGCCCGGGAAGCCGATCTGATAACGGAGCTGCCAGTCGGCGCCGAGTTCGCCCGGGAAGGCGAAGAAGACGCCGAGGTGCTGTTCGCAGAACCGGCCGACGGCGATACGGGTCCCGCCCGGGCTGTTGCCGAGCAGGAAGACGGACTGGCCCACGACCGCGCGGCGGGCGGAATCGCCTTCTTCGGCGGGAGCCTTGACGCCGGCCGAGCGGGCCGCGGCGGTTCGGCCGACATAGATGGCCAGCGCCGGGCTCCGGACGCCTTTGGCCTCATAGCGGGTCTCGGGACGGACGCCGGTCACGCGTTCGCACCAGTCGGCCAGCGTGCGCGCGGCGGAGAGCTCGTCCACCTCGGGCTCGGCCGGGAGCATGATCGGCGCCCAGACGCCCGCGTCGAATAATCCGCCCGCGCGCACGGAGACGGAGAGCAGCAGGAGGCAGGCGAGGGCCAGGATGCGGGGCATGGGGTTCATCTAGGGGACAAGTGGGCATGGGGGCAAGGGGACATGAGAAGAGTCCGGGCTCAAAGGGAAACCGGATGATTGGCTGGGGCGATTCGTTCCAGGTGGCGGGTGGCAGCTCCGGGTGGCAGGTGGCGGACTCCCAACCGCTAATGATTTCCATAGGTAGGGTCGGGACCGCGTCACGACATAGCGGGTCGCAGGTAGGGATGCGATGACATCGCATCCGTCGGGGGTTCAGGGCGGACGCGATAGTGATCACGCCCCTACCTATGCATAGGGTTAAATACGTATCTTTCATGAAGCCTTGCCTTTGTTGAGCCGGTAAACCCGGGGGCATATGCGACCCCATGCCAACAAGATATCTTTTCATCGATGAGGCTGGAAACCTGGATTTCAGTGCATCGGGCTCCAAGCTTTTCGTCTTCATCTGCCTGACGGGAGAATGGCGCGCCTCCGGCCTCCTCCGCCTGCATGGGCTTCGCAAAGACATGCTCCGACGTGGCCTAGATATAGAATACTTTCACGCTTCCGAGAACAAGCAGGACGTTAGATCCGAAGTCTTCAGGGCTCTCCATGAAAGCCATGTAGCGGGAAAGCTGGTGACCTTAGTTGTCGATAAATCTTCAGTTCCTTCGGATGAGAGAGAACCGGGGGCTTTTTATACGAAGTTTCTGAGGCTTACCATAAGCCATGCGGTTGAGCCCTGCGGGGGTGACCATGTTGTCATTACCGACTCCATCCCGATTCAGAAAAAACGGCGTGCCATAGAGAAGGCTTTACGGAGTGCTCTCGCAGAAACCCACACGAGAACCATGATCTACCACCATGCATCTAAGTCGCATCTCGAGCTCCAATGTGCCGACTACTTCGGCTGGGCTATTTGGAGATATCTAACCAAAAGCGAGCCGCTTGCCGGGAGGATTCCCGTGGCGATTCAATCGACCATCCTTCGCTGGCCCTGAACATAGGTATTATCCTGTGTTGACGCTCTGTATGCCGTTTTCATTCTTACGTCATCCCTTGAAAGGGGGATGAAAAGGCTCCTTCCCGGTGACAAGCGCTCTGGGAGAACTTCCGAAAGGATAGCCGGGAAGGTCACTTTTCATTTCAACCTCGTTCGCCTCCCATAGGTAGGGTCGGGACCGCGTCACGACATAGGATGATCGTGTCGCGGGTAGGGATGCGCGCCACTCCCGCCACCTGTCACCCGGAGCTGCCACCCGCCACCTGAAGTGTGCCTCTCACTTTTGCACCTTTGCACAGGCCGCAGGCCGATTTGCACTTTTGCACGTAGGACAGCACGTGGTGCTATCCCTACCTCCGTCACTTCCCTACCAGCGCCCCCAGCAGATCCTGCCTCCACACCTTGGCCTTGGGATCCCAGATGCCGAAGCCGGCTTGGTATTCCCAATACGCCCAGGTGAAGCCATGGGCCTCGGCGGATTCGCGGACGAAGCGGGTCCAGCGGACGCGAGCGGGGAGATTCGGGTTGGAGCTGCAGGCGCCGAACTCGCCGAGGAAGATCGGCCGGCCTTCCGCCTTGGCCCAATCGCGGGCGACGGCGAAATCCTTGAGGACCGCCGCCTTCTCCGCCTCGGTGCCGTCCCAGGTATCGCCGTCCTTCCATTCCTTGGAGCCTTTGACCCACGACGCGTTCTTATGGGTGAAGTGGAACGGCGAGTAATAATGGATGTGGGCGATCAGGTGACGATCCTCCTTGGGCAGGCGCAGCTCCTTGAGCATCGCGATCTGATTCCACTGCGCACTGCCGACGTGGACGGCGCGGTCAGGGTGGGCTGGGCGGATCTCCCGGAGCGCCACGAGCAGGTTGGCGTTCCACTCCGCGGCCGTGTGCTTGCCGTGCGGTTCGTTGCTGAGTTCGAACTGCAACGCATCCGGATAGCCGGCGAAGCGGGCCGCGAGCTGCTTCCAGATACCCGCCAGACGTGGGCGCTGGCCGACCGGATCCTGGTCGAGCGCGTCGAAATGATGGACGTTCAGGACCACCTGCAGGTCGGCCTTCAGCGCGGACCGCACCAGCTGCTCCACCTTGTCGACGAAGGCCGGCTCGATGACGTAGGGCGCATCGTTCGCGGCATAGTCGGCCCAGCGGACCGGGATGCGGACCGAGGAGAAACCGGCCGCCTTGATACGCGGAAAATCGTCCTCGGCGATGGCCTTGCCCCAGGTCGCGCCCTTCGGCGCCTCCAGCGAGTTGCCCATGTTGAGCCCCCGGCCCAGGCGACGGTGCTGTTCGAAGACGTCGGAGGCGGAGAGCGTGAGCGTGGCGAGTGTCAGGATGAAGAGGAGCCGGAGCATCCGCCTAGAGTATGGAGTATAGAGTATCGAGTATAGGGGAAATTGATGCGGAGAGACTCGGAGGCCCAGGGGCTCGGTTGAACAGAAAGCTGTAGCGAGGTAGGGTCGGCACTGCGTGCCGACCTAGTTGCCTTTCCATGTTCCCAGCAGCTAACCGCCTGTCGCACCCACCTGAAATGGGCACAAAAAAGCCGCGCATGGGGCGCGGCTGGGGAGACAAGAATCTAGGCGGCTAATCAGCCCGCCGGATAAAGCTGTTTAATCAGCGACCGCGCCACGGCCGGAGCGTCGAAGCGTTGGGCGTTGAGGGCGGCACGTGCCCCCATGGCGGCGAGCTGCTCATCCGAAGCGGCGAGCACAGCACGCAGGGCTTCCGTCGGATCGGCCGGGTCGCGAATAACGAAGCCGGCATCCGGTGCTTCGACGATTTCCGAGATATTCCCTGCAGCAGCCGACATCACGACGGGGAGGTCTGCCGCGGAGGCTTCGATAGCGGAAAGCGGGTTAGGGTCGAGGCGGGTGTTCAGGACGAAAGCGTCCGCGGCCCATAGCACCTGGCGAACTTCCTCGGGCGGCAGCTGGCCCAGCAGGCGGATCGTACCCGCAGAACTGGCCGCCACGTGTTCGAGTGCGGAGCGCTGTTCGCCTTCGCCGACGAATAGCAGCCGAGCCTCTGCCCTTTCGACTGCGGAGAGACCTAAGAAAGACTTAGCCAGCGGCAGGACGCCCTTACGCTCCGTCAGGGCAGATACCTGCACCAAGACCCTGCCCTTCTCGGGCAAGCCAAGTCTGGCGCGAGCCTGACTGCGAGTGTCGCCGGACGGCCGCTTGAAGAAGGCGGCATTGATCGCGTTAGGCAGCGTGACTATCGGGCGTGGCGAACCAACCTGGGCGATCGCCCACTCCGCGCTCTTCGAGTTGGGAACGGCGAAGCCATCGAAGGTGCGGTAGACGCGGCGGCGAAGCCAGGCGATGAGGCCCGACTTATGTAAGGCCGCATCCGCATGTCCTTCGCTCCAGAAGAAACGACGGGGAGCCGGCGAATAGATATTCAGTCCAGCGGTGAGCATCGTCGGCGTATTCCAGGAGCCTGCGATCAGCAGCGTATCCGGCTTCAGGCGATTAAGCTCAGCCAAAACTCCGGGGTTGAGATGGGTATGGACGCCCGTCAGCGAAGGATGGAAACCGCGGAGGACCGTATGCGCGTGCTTCATCTTCGCCGGCTCATACGGCCAATGCCGCCCCGGTTCCGTCTTCGCGCAGTAGAGCACATGGAACCGCTTGCCCGCGCACGCCGCCGCCTCCGCCAAGGCGTCGAAGAACGCCGTGCGGTAAGGCGTGGGTATGTTAGTGAGTACGACGAGACTCATTTAATGGCGAAGATGGTAGCGAGAGGCAAAGGTCCGCAAGAAATCGGAAGTTGCGGTCATTGTCGTGAATTTCAGAGAAACGTTTGTGGATCGCAGGCCAAACGACATCCGCAGACTTGATGCGGCGGAGCGCGGCGACCAAACAGGCCGTGAAGTCTTGGCTTTCTTTGATCAGTGCTTTCTCCGCTCCCAGCTGAATCAGCAGCCTTCGCACACTTCCTCCGCATGAAGTGGCAACGGCTGGCAAGCCTGCGGCGAAAGCTTCTACCAAAGCGTTGGGCATGCCCTCGAACCGCGAGGTAAGGATGAAGCAGTCGGCGGCGGCAAGCTCTGCGGCGATGTCGTCGACATGGCCGATGAGCTTAACCTTGGACGCCAGACCTAGTTGCTCGATCTGTGCCTGTAATATCGCACGCTGATCCCCCTCGCCACAGATACGCAGTGTGGCTTCTGGAAATGCCCTGATAACTGCCGGCATCGCGGCGATAAGGCGGTCATAACCCTTGACCACGTCAAGCCTGCCCACGGCGATCATCCGCATGCCCATCGGGTTCGCTAGTCGATTGGACGAGAACCCGGAGGAAACGATATTGGGAATGTAAAACGAGTTCCGGGCCTTCCCTAGCCGACGAGATAATGCATGACCGAAAGTCGAAAGATGCACGACGGCGTCCGCATGGCGATGGATGATCCGGTATGCGAGCGCTGCCTTGCCCGAAGACCGTATCGTCTGAATCGGATTCACAGACTCGACAAATACGAGCCGCCCCTGAAATAAGCCGAGCGTCTTGAACAGGGAGACCAGACAGGCGCTCGTAGCGCAGTTGGTGAGCACAAAAGCAGCGGGTGAGCGCCTGAGCCTCGCCAGAAGCTTCGGGATTCCGAGAAATGTGCCCGCAAGTCCGAGCTCCTCGTATGGGACATCACTCGCCAGACGACGTCGGAAGTCGCCGCCGGCACGCAGGGTCAGCAGGGACACGCGGACGCCCATCGTCCTGAAGCGGTTCGCCCATTCGACTGCGTCACGGGAGGTGCCTCCCGGATCCAGATGAGGAGACAAGATGAAGCCTGCTTCAGTCATTTCTTTTACGTGCTGCGACCAACATCCGTTGCAGGGGGTAAGGAATAAGCATTTGAGCCAGAGCCTTGAACAAGCCAGCCAGTCGGCCCGACTTGCGGCCATCTGAGGCTAGCCAGATCATGGCGGTGCGCAGAACGTTAACTACGTCCAGACCAGACTGATGACAGGCAATGAGTAACCGTAGCCGTGCGCGCTCGGCTTTGAGCTCGGTTGTGAACCCTTTTAAATTTTCCGGTGGCCTTTGCCCGCCTAGTGACTTTTCCCAGAATTCGAGATCTTGCAGATGCTGCTCGATGACCGCGGCGCACCCCTCGAAATGCTTTACTAGGTGGGGGCCGCGCCCTCGTCCTGATATGAAGCTGAGGTTGGCTCCATGATCACGCCAACTAACCATGAGATCGGGAAGGAAAACGCAGCCTCCGAGCAAGATCGCCCGGAGGGCATAGACACGGTCATCGGCGTAAACATCGTCGCGGACTGGGCCGAAGTTATCAAAGACTTCGCGACGGAAAGCGGACGATGCTCCGCATGCGTGAAGTCCCGGCATCAAGTCATGCCCTGAAAGAGAGGCCGTGCTTAACCTAGCCGGAAGCCTCGAAGGGTAGTTTACAGTCCGGCCTGTGAGCCTGCCAGCGGCGTCCATCACGGAAGCTCCCAAGATAAGTCCATAACTTTCCGGATGACCGTCGAAGAAGTCCGCGGTCTTAGCGACCCTCGCTGGCCCCGACATATCGTCGCCAGCCGCCATAATAATCACGTCGCCCGAGGCGACGCGCAGAGCCGAACGTAAGGCAGCGACTACGCCTTCGTTAAGTTCTTTACGGATAAAATGCCAATGCCGGCTTTTCGAAATAATGAACTGCTCGATGATCCCGGCAGTGGAATCGGGCGAGCAGTCGTCAACGACGATTACCTCATACGGGGCCATCTCTTGATTCAGCAGCGAATCCATAGCGGCGCTAATGAAACCCTCCTGGCGGTAGGCGAGCAGAATGACGCTGATTTTAATCATCGATCGAGAAGCTTCGGGCGCATCTATCCTCAAGCGGCTCCTACGCATGCCGCAGGAAAAGCGCCTGCATGGGTTGAATCTTGGCTTTCGGCACAAACTTGTACGGCAAACAGGACGGCCACCGGGACTAGCGCCCGCAAGGCTGGTCGGGGCGCAGGACAGCGTCCTGACCTTAGACGGCTGGCCGCCATAACCCATCGCGAAGGGATTGACCTGGCACGCCAAGGCGTTCGGCTCGGCGAACTTGGAGCCATGGCTGATGTTCCGCAACGAATGGCGCTGTCCATGGTAAAGATCCCGTCGGCAGCGCACGGCCAAACCACGGCGGGCCGCAATGCTCTCGGGGGACGGTGCTCGAGCCTTGACGCCAGGATGACGATAGGTGGCTTCACGGACTAAGCGGGGGTTAAGTCTGTTCTCAATTCGCCCCGTTCGTCGATCCGGAGAAACTCCGTCGGCATCATGTCGTGGGGAGATGATCCGTATGCGCCTTGATTGATAAAATATGCCGGTGCGATGCAGATATGCTCGCCGCCGATACCGCCTAGCCACCGAGCCCATAGGCTAAAGCTGCTATTAGCTGTTATCGCATGACGGCACCTTGACATCAAAGCCATGTCCACCCAGTCGGGCATTCCGTCCAGTCCGGATACGACGGTGTCTTCGGGCGACGCAAAGACATCCCGGCACCAAATAGGATCGTCGGAAAATATGAAGAACTGGGCCGACGGACGCGCACGAAGGATGATTTCCCGGGCTGACTTATAGTATGCAGGCGTGCACATCCCGAAAAATGCCTTCTCGTTCTCTGGCCTCAGGTAATCGCCTCTTCGCACGTGAATTGCGACTGATTCAGCCTTGGCAATGAGCTCGGCCCATTTCATCGCGCCGGGCGGCAATGCCTGCTTAAACCGGAAATTTCGCCGAACCTGTTCCTCGGCGATGCTCACATACTTGAAAGACGGGAAGTAGCCTATCACGAACCCCGGAGGTCCCTTTCGATAAAGTCGGCCTTGTAGGCGACGCTCACCTCTTGGCTGCGGTCCATTCGGTCGAGACGAAGGCCTGCGCACTTGAACATCTTATGCAGGGGTAGCTGGGGGAACCGCTCGGACATCTCGAAAACGTCTTCCAGTAAGTACGGCCTGTCTCGGCGGCCCCCGTGATAACTCGACAAGTCGACTTTGACCCTGACAGGGAACTTCTGCTGCAAAGCCCACGCGTGCGCATATTGGAACATCTGATTGCCTAGTCCGCCCTGGATCCGATGGACACGATCGGCTTGGAGATATCGGCTGGTGAGCCACCACAAGGGGGACGGCCTAAACCATGCCCTGTCGGGCTGGGGGAAAAACGGCAGGTTGCGGATCCATTTCCTCATCGTAGAAGATAAATTTTTCTCATTGATCGGTCAGGCGCATCTTGTGCCGATAAATCCAGGCGCACCCCAGCCCGGCAAGGACTACGGGAAAGATTCCTGCGTACTCGTTCGTCATACTGTCTGCCCACCACTGGCCGGCCGCTAACAAGACCGCCGACGCGACCGCCCAAACGCGCACGTCACGCCCCAGCCATTCGCCAGATTGAATACGACACACGACGGTCACGGCGATGCCGTAAATGACATTAGAGATGGCAAAGGCAACCGAGGTGGAAATCAGCCCGAAGCGGCCGATGAGCATCGCGGGAGCAAGCGCCGAGACGACCGCTGCTACGCCTTCTATCGCGATCAGCATCCGGCTGGAGCCACGGGCAAGCAACCAGAAGCCGAGCGGCCAGGTGATTAGCCTGATGAATACGCCCCAAGTCATCCACGTCAGCAAGGGCGTGGCCGCCTCGAAGCTGCTAGCGTAAAGTATGCGCAGCCCGTGCTTGCCTAGAACCAACAGCGCCATGATCAAGGGAACACCCAGTAGCAGCCCGGCCTGAATCTGCTTTTCCGTCATCTTGCGCGACTCGGCCTCGTCCTTAGCCGACGCCACCCGTGGGAAAAAATCCGCCCCCATGGCGGCGAACACGAACCCCGGGAGACTTCCGGAAACAGCATGGGCGGCCTGATAATAACCTGCAGCGTCCAAGCCTTCGTGACGAACAATCGTGAGGCGCACCAAGTAAGAGGAAAGCTGACCCAGCCAGCTCACGACCATTAGAGCACCTCCTATTTTGGCTAACTGCCTTATATCCGTTAATTCCACATGCCCCAACGAAGAAGGCGGGGATGCCGCACGCACGGCGCGCCAGAGGACGATGGCCGGAACAGCGGCAGCGAGCAAGATACTGATGGCAACGCCTAACGTGCCCCAGCAGTAAATGGCGGGAAGTCCGAGCAATAAACCTGTGATGGCGCCTGCTATCTGGACCTTGGCGAGAGAGGCGATTTTGCCGGATGCCTGTAGCACTGCTGACCATGCTGAAGAGGCGATGGCGCATGGGACTGCGAAAGCGACAATGGCCATCTCCATGGCATACTGTGACGTCGCAAAGGTTGCCTTTCCTACCGGCCAGAACAGGGCTAACGCCAAAAAAAGCCCGAGCAGGCTTAGCGCCCACCCCATCCGACGAACGGCCGCCACCTTGGCAGCCCTGCTTTCTTCAATTGCGCCCGCAATCAATCTAACGCCCGAAGTGCCCAGACCCCACCCGGCCAAAGAGGTAATATTAGCGCTAAAAGCGTTAAAGATACCGATGAGTCCGACACCTGAAGCGCCCAGAATGAGGGCGACAGCTTTCGCGCGTACAAATGCTGCCACTAGGATGACAATCTGCGCCCCCCCCATAAGGGTGCTTGTGCGGAGGATGCGAGCGAAGGACATTAACGGAAGGTGTTGGCGGTTAGAAGTTGGTGGCTGGTAGCACTAATTGAGACGTCAGCCATTAGGCGCCGACGGCGTAAGAATAAGCTGCGAAGAACTTACGGCGGTATTCGGCCCAGGTATGCTTTTCGGCTTCGATGCGGGCGGCTCTGCCCATCTGGAAGAGTTCGTCACGATGGGCCAGGGCCCAGTCGAGTTCATGGTGGATCGCTTCGGCGCTGCCGGGTGCTATGAGCAGGCCGTTCCGGCGGTGCTGGATGAAATCAGCCCCGCCGGTGCTAGTGGTGCAAAGGACGGGCACCCCGCAGGCCATGGCCTCGAGGATGACCAGGCCGAATCCTTCCGCGATCGAGGGTAACGCGATGAGATCGCAACGCTTCAGGTCGGCCGCCAGGGCCGCGTCGGATAGTCCTCCGCAGATTTCGACGTCGACCGACTCGAATCCGCGGATGAGGTCACGGTCGACCGCCGCGCGGGTATAGATGACGAGCCTTGCGGTGCCCTTCGGCAAGGTCGCCAGGGCCGCGAGCAGGTAGCGCGCTCCTTTGCGCTGGGAAAGCGCGCCGACGAAACCGACGGTCAGCGGCTTGGCGACGGGCGCTTCGGTCCGGGCGGAGAAGAGCTCGAGGTCGACGCCGTAGCCGACGACTTGCGCCGGAGCCTGCGAGCCGGCCGCCGTCAAGGAACGCTGCGTGAACGAGCTGGCGCAGATCACGGCATCGGCCCGGGCGAAGGTCTCGTCGTTATGAACGAAGAGCGGCGACATCTCGGTCTCCTCCATCAGCGATGCCTTCGCTTCAGGGACATTCTCGATTTCACGCTGAAAGAGTTCCCTCAGGTATTTTCCGTTAGGGTGGACCTGGAAGAGCACCCTGGGCAGCCCAGAGTTTTCCATCATCCGGAAGGCGGCGTCGGCGTAGTAACTATAGGCGATGAGCGGCGCTCCCCGGGAGAGTGCGACATGGCCAGCTTTCTCGCTCAGAAGTCGGTCCGCCTCCGCGAAATGGGGCGAGTCTTTCCGGCGGTCGAAACGGGCCTTAATGGTTCGGACGAAGGCGCCATAAGATCGGACGACCTTGGTCGCCGGAATGTCCGGATGGTGCCTAGCCTTGGCGAAACGATGGAAATTCTTACCAGCCAGTCCGGTCTCCGCCCAGAATTTTGAGAAATAGGCCTCCGTGACCAACGCTTCTAAGGCATGATTCTCCTGCAGCGCCAAGGCGGACTGATAGCGATCACGAGGACCAGCGAAGACGATGACGGCGGGTGGGGGCAAGAGGGGGGATTAGAGGCAGTGCAAAGGTGCAAATCGGAGCGGAGCTCCTGTGCAAAAGTGCAAAAGTGGGATGAAAATTAGGGGTGGGGGCGCGGGCCGGATGATGCATTCAGGTGCCTCGAGGCAGGGACAGCACCACGTGCTGTCCTGACTTCATTAGTTAAAAGGGAGGACGCGATGGTGATTACGTCCCTACCTAAGACCCCTAGGTCAGCACGTAGTGCTGACCTTACTGGGCGAAGGCCTTCGTGAAGCTTACGATGACTCGATTGCGGTCCTCTTCGGACATTCCAGCCCCGGAAGGCAGGCCCAGCCCTTGGTCAAAGAGGCGTTCGCTGACCTTGCCTCCGTGCATTTCGGCGCCGGCGAAGACGGGCTGGAGATGCATGGGCTTCCAGACTGGGCGGGCCTCGATGTTCTCGGCTTCGAGCGCGAGGCGCACCTGCTCGCGAGTGACGCCGGCGATCGCAGGGTC
>JACCDK011133925.1_pt1 | contig 13775 bp, 7 predicted proteins | sample 7445871 | NCBI WGS metagenome assembly JACCDK01 (sample SAMN15323436, study PRJNA562643) | freshwater metagenome | isolation source: river surface water | place: USA:Blue River Watershed | collected 2017-08-15 | reverse complement strand
TTGAACCTCCGAGGGACTTTAAGATCCCTACCTCATTAGCAGTGAGGCGCACTCGACCGGGCTATGCGACGTCTCCAATAACCCGTTTAGTTTAGCCGATGGGCAAGCGCGAGTGAAACCCGAGTTTGAGCATCCGTGTGATTGAACCGACTAGCACTCAACAACGTTGACCGCGAGGCCACCCATCGAGGTTTCTTTGTATTTGCTCGACATGTCGAGGCCGGTTTGGCGCATGGTTTCGATGACGGTATCGAGTGAGATTTTGTGACTGCCATCGCCGATGAGTGCGAGTCTGGATGCTGCCACCGCGGTGCCGGCCGCGATCGCGTTTCGCTCGATGCAGGGCATTTGCACGAACCCGCCAACCGGGTCACAGGTGAGCCCGAGGTTGTGTTCCATCGCGATTTCGGCGGCGTTTTCAACCTGGGCTGGGGTGCCACCGAGCACTGCGGTGAGCGCACCAGCAGCCATCGAACAGGCCGAGCCAACTTCGCCCTGGCAGCCAGCCTCGGCTCCCGAGATCGACGCGTTGCGTTTATAGAGCGAACCGATCGCCGCTGCCGTTAGTAGGTAATCGCGAGCGAGAGCTTGATCGCTGACGCCCTTGAACTCTCGAGCGTAGTAACCGACCGCCGGAATGATTCCCGCGGCACCGTTTGTCGGGGCCGTGACCACTCGGTTGCCCGCAGCGTTCTCTTCGTTCACGGCAATCGCATAGGCCTGCAGCCATTCCATCGACTGGTCGCCGGCGGCAGACTCCGATGCGGCGGCGCGATCCCAAAGCCCACGAGCGATTTTCGAGGCTCTACGTTCAACCTTGAGATAGCCGGGTAGCACACCCTCTGTGGTGAGTCCCGCCTGAATGCAATCGCTCATCGCCTGCCAAATTGCGGTCAGCTTGCCGCTGACCAATTCTTCGTCGTGGGCGGCCAGTTCGTTACGCCAAGAAAGCTCGGCGATAGTTATACCCAGATTTTCGGCAGTCGCGATGAGCTCAAACGCGGTCGTGTAGTTATGAGGAATGTCTACTTGCGCACGCTCGCCACCTAATGGCCCATGCTCGTCTTCGACAAAGCCACCACCGACCGAGTAATACACGCGCTCGAAGATGATGTTGCCCGCGGCATCTTGCGCAATAAAACGCACGGCGTTGGAGTGTTTTTCGAGGCGAGCTCTCGATTGAAGATCAAATTCAGCAAGTTTGAATTCTAGGATGCTCGGCGTCGCCGCCCGCACAAACTCGGGGTCGCACTGCTCAGGTGTTTGGCCTGCGAGGCCGACGATTATCGCGTTGGTCGTGCCGTGGCCTGGGCCTGTGGCACCGAGTGATCCATAGAGTGTGACGACAACTTTGGCCACGCTCTGGCGCAGGCCACTGCCCTGGAGTTCATCTTTGAACGCTTTCGCCGCCCTCATTGGTCCAACCGTGTGAGAACTCGATGGGCCGATGCCGATGGTGAATAGATCCAGAGCCGAAATGAATTCGGTCATACCTTCAGACTAATCGCTGGTTAGCCAGAACAGGTAGTTGTGCCCGCGTTGGTTCCGCGCCAGTCTGGTTCGTTTGGGTCAACGCTCGGAGCCGCAGATGGTGATGCGCTTGCCGATGGCTTGGGGCTGGCCGATGCGTCGGGGTCGACAACCGCACCCGAGCCGGTGTTGGCCTCTTTGATGATGATCGGTTCGTCGTTCTGCAGTTTGGCAAAAAGAATGTTGGCCTGCTCATACACAGGAGCAACTCGACCCGAGTACGGTGCAGGTAGCCCGCCGCGCGAAGGTACCTGCAAGAAGGTCATCTTGTCGAGCTCGACATCTTTCAAAGCCGAGGCAATCGCGACCATGGTGTTCAGGTCGGTCAAGCTGCTCGACAGGGTCATGTTTCGGGCAGCAGCGTTGGCTAGTGAGTAGAGGTAGACCGGGTTGGTGAGCACACCAGCGCTTCGAACCTTGCGAACCAGCGAGGTCAGAAACACCTGCTGGTTGCTGATGCGGCTTAGGTCTGAACCGTCGCCCACACCGTGTCTGGTGCGCAAGAACTGCAGTGCCGCGCGACCTTGAAGCACGTGCTTGCCGGGCTTGAGGTAGGTCGAGGTGTATTTGTCGTTGATCTCTTTTGCAACACAAACCTCGACGCCACCGATGGCATTAGACATTTCGATAACGCCCTTGAAGTCGATCATGGCTAGGTAGGGAATGGTCACACCGGTTAGCTTCTGCACGGTTAGGAGCGTGCATCCCGGGCCACCGTTGGCAATGGTGGCGTTGATTTGACCGAGGCTTTGCGGCAGATAGCCTGGGCCACCGGTGGTGCTCGGGCAAGCAGGCCATGGCACCAACAGGTCGCGCGGGAACGAAACCGCAACAGCGTTTTTGCGGTCGGCTGAGATGTGCAAAAGAATGATTACGTCGGCTAGCACGGATGTATCGTTACCGAAGCCCTTGCCCTGACCGGCACGCGTGTCTGAGCCGATGAGCAAAATGTTGATCGGGCCCTTTAGGTCTTCACCAGTCGGAGCTTGAAACGCCTTACCGTCGGCATCGGTCAAAACGATTCCGTTTGCGCCGAACTGGCTTGAGACATCCCAGGCAACTAGACCGACAACTGCGATGGATGCACCCAAGACGGCGGCCACGCCTTTGAAAAATAGACCCCAGATGGCAGAACCGAGTGATTGAACAGGAACTTTGCCGTGACGCGCATAAGCACGGCGACGGTCTGCGCGCCTAGCGCGACCCACCTTTTGCTTTTCTTGCTTCTCGGCCATTCGATCCTTAGTAGCTGCGAGATGAAACCTCAGTTGGCTTCAGCAGCGAAGCCCCTCAAGTTTACCAACTTCACCTACTAAAGAGAATGCCCTCAAAACCTGAGAGAACTCTGGCAACTCCGTCGTCTTCGACCGACGAAGTAATGGCGGCCGCAGCAGCCTTGACCTCTTCTGGGCCTTGCCCCATGGCAAAACCGATGCCGCCGCCGGCTTGAGCCCACTCAAACATGTTGATGTCGTTGCGGCCGTCGCCGATGGCAATCACCTGGTCGGCCTTGATGCCGTTTTCTAGTCGAATCTTCTCTAGAGCGCTCGATTTGGTGACACCGAGCGGTGAGATGTCGAGCCAAGCGGTGTAACCGATGGCATAAGAAACGGTATGCAATCCGATGCGGGCAACCACGTCGAGAAAATCTTCAACCTCTTGCTCTGGGCTGAGCACAACCACACGGCTCACCTGATGCTGAACCAGCTCTTCGAGCGGTGTTTCGATGTTGTTGTCGCCGAGCGCATAAGCCGGAAAGTGGCGGTGAAACAGATAAGACCCGTCGGCCTTTTCAACCGCAAAGTGGGCGTTCGGAAGCGACTCGATCAGCTGCCCCAAAACCACTTTCGGATCAAAAGTGATGACCTCGACCGGGTTAAAACCGCGTGGATGGTGGTCACCGAGCTCAATCGTCACCGCGCCATTCGATGCCACAGCCAACCCTTCGGCGATGCCGACATCTTTGATAACCGGATACGCGTTTGCGGCTGAGCGACCGGTGGCAACAACAACCAGGTGACCGAGCGAGCGAACTCTTTGCACCTGCTCAACCACTGCCGGAGACAGGTAGCCGTTGTCGTGAACGAGCGTGCCGTCAATGTCGATGGCAATAAGCCAGCGCTCGTCGGGGTGTTTGACCGCCATGGTTTTAGGCGCGCACCTTCGGGGTAATGAACTCGGTGCCGCCAAGGTAAGGGCGAAGCGCTGACGGGATGCGCACAGAACCGTCGGCCTGCTGGTGGTTCTCGAGAATAGCGACGAGCCAGCGGGTGGTGGCTAGGGTTCCGTTGAGGGTTGCCAGAGTTGCGGTTTTGCCCTCTTCGCGACGGTAACGAACGTTCAGGCGGCGAGCCTGAAAGGTGGTGCAGTTAGAAGTCGAGGTGAGCTCGCGATAAGTGCCTTGGGTTGGCACCCAAGCTTCGGCGTCAAACTTGCGAGCAGCGCTAGAACCCAGGTCGCCTGCGGCGGTGTCGATAACGCGGTAAGGAAGCTCGCACTTCTGCAACATCTCTTCTTGCCAAGCCAGCAGGCGAGCGTGCTCTACTTCGGCATCGGCAGGGTCGCAGTATGAGAACATCTCAAGCTTGTTGAATTGGTGAACGCGCAAGATGCCGCGGGTGTCGCGACCGTGGCTGCCAGCTTCGCGACGGTAGCAGGTGCTCCAACCGGCGTAACGAACCGGTCCTTCGCTCAAGTCGACGATCTCGTCGCGGTGATAGCCGGCGAGCGCAACCTCGCTCGTGCCGGTTAGGTAGAGCTCATCAGCTGGCAGGTAATAAATCTCATCGGCGTGCGAACCCAAGAAGCCGGTACCGGCCATGATCTCGGGGCGAACCAGAGTGGGGGTGATCAACGCGGTGAAACCGGCGTTGGCAGCCTGATCTAGAGCCATGTTCATGAGCGCCAACTCGAGGCGAGCGCCCCAACCCTTTAGAAAGTAGAAGCGGCTGCCCGAGATCTTGGCACCGCGTTCGATGTCGATGACATCGAGCAGTTCACCGAGAGCCACGTGGTCACGAGCCTCGAAGTCAAAAGCCGGCTTAGTGCCAACCTCGCGAAGCACAACGTAATCGTCTTCACCACCGGCAGGCACACCCTCGATTACACCGTTCTCGATCTTCCAGAGCACCTCGTCGAGTTCAGCCTGAGCCTGTGAAGCAGCGGCGTCGGCAGCCTTCACGCGAGCCGAAAGCTCTTGCATGCTAGCGACCAGAGCGGCCTTATCTTCTTTAGGTGCGGCGGCAACCAGCTTGCTGGCGGCATTCTGTTCGGCACGCAAATTCTCGAATTCGGCGAGGGCCTTGCGCCACGCGACATCCGCGTTCGCAGCCTGGTCAACGAGCGCCTCATCGGCACCGCGAGCGCGCTGCGAAGCCTTTATGGCATCTGGGTTTTCTCTAAGAAGAGCTGGGTCAATCACGTTTCAAGGTTAGCCGATGCGCGCGCGAGTCGACGCCTAGCTAAAGGCTCTCAATGTTGTCGCGGGCATTGTCATAAACAAGGCTCAGGTTGATCATCGCTTGGCGAACATCGACATCAAGGTGCATTTTTTCGTAGTGGTCGCTGATCAGACCTTGGTCGCTCAACAAGCGCTTTAGCTCGCTCACCACCTGCGCAGTTTTTGCATCGGGACTCTGCCCAGTAATCATGCGTGGATGCACAAACAAAGGCACCTTAGCAAGGTCGCTAGGCACCTCGAGCAACTGTTCTTGGCCGGGGTTACTCGTCAGCCATCCATGAGCAATCATTTGCGCCGATCTGGCACGACCGGCTAGATCGTTCAGAAGTGAGACCAGACTCGGGCTGATCCCAGCCTGTTGAGCCTCACCACTCAGCTGAATCAGTGCGTCTGCATTTGTGGCTAGCAGTGTTGCGGCTGTAAAGCTGGCTACCGCGTCGACTTGGCCCTGAGACCCTGAACCGGTTGAGTCCGACGAATTCATGGTTGGACCCACCGGCTCACCAAGTCGTTTAGCTCGCTCGGCGATAAAGAACTGAGCTTGCCACACGAACAAGGTGACCATCAGCGCACTGACAAGTGCCCCGATTATCCAAGCGACCTTATGCTTTCGCACTGCTAAAAACCTAACTACTTGCTTCGATGCCTTAGAAGCGAATGATCAACTCAACTCGACGGTTCTTTGACTGAACCTTGCTGACCGGTTGCTTTGCTCCTACCGGGTTGATCCAGAGCTTAGCCTTCAAGCCGAGCGCCTTCAGTTGGTTCACAATGTTCTGCGCACGCTTCTTTGCAAGCAGCTTGTTGATGGCGATCAAGGCTTTGCCCTTGCCGTCGGTTTCGGTGAAGCCCGAAGACTTGACGTGCTTCGCATTCTTGATCCAGAACTTGATTGCTTTCAAAGTCGATTTCGATGTCGCGGTTAGCTCCCACTTTTGGTAGTCGAAGCGAAGACCCCTCAAAGTCCAACTCTGATCTGTGTTCTGAGTTATTACCGCATCCACGACACACTTGGCACCGAGCACTACATAGAACATCGAGCGCACAGATTTTCCGTTGCCGTCAACCGAGTCGAGAATCATGCGGTGCAACCCTGCCTTCACACATGCGGATGCCGGTACCTTCATCGAGATGTTGACCACACCATTACTGCCCACAGTTCTCTTGAGCAGATTTACCTTTTTCGAGTACATGTTGACCACGAAAGTCGAGCCTGGCTTTAGGTTTGTTGCCTGAATCGACATGAGGTGACCCGAGAGGGTGGCTCCGAAGTTTGGGTTCAACAACGTGAGGCTCTGAACCGCGTCGGGCAGCACCGGTGGGACGCTCTCGTAGGTGTACTCGAAGGTTGTGTTACCGCTCGAGGCCACGGCAACCACTGTTACCTTGCCAGTACCAGCTGGCGCATTGAAGGTTATGGTGGTGCCATCCTGGCTGCGAGTTAGGGAGTTGCCCGTCAGGATTGCTGTGCCGAATTGAATTTCGGTGACCAGCTCCAAGTTAGAACCGGTGAGGGTTACTAAGTTGCCGCCGGCCTCATAACCCTTGACAGGTAGCATGTCGTTAACCACGGCAACCGGTGGGTTGTAAGAGTAGTCGAGCGTTAGTTCAGACTCTCCTGCGAAGAGCACAACCGACACGTTACCCTTGCCAGCCGGAGCAACAAGCGTGATCTCTGTGCCATCGCCACTGACCGAGAAACTGGTGTTTGGAATCACTACATCGCCGAACTTGATCGAGCTAATGTCACCCAGATTGGTTCCCGAGATAACGATGGTTTCACCGCCAGATTCGGCACCAGCGTTAGGAGTCAGACCCGTTACCGTCGGTGGAGGTGTCGTGATTAGCAAGACACCTGGTACGAACTCGATTGCCGCGTCATACGCCGCCGAGTTAGTGGTGACGATATTGGCACTTGCAGGAACGACCAGGTAACGGCCCGGCGCGGTTGGAACAGCGTCGAGTTTGGTTGCTCCGTCGTAGTAGTCAAACACCACCGAGTCGATTCCATCGCCGTCTGCTAGGCCGACAACCTCATAGGTTGGAGCGGGAGTCTCGCCTGCACCGATTGTGATGTCTTGGGTAATTAGAGACACCTTCTTCGGTTGCGCATAGACGGTAATGGTCAGAGTTTCTACAGTGGATTCTGGATCGCTGCTAGCAACGGCCTCGTTGTAATTTGTCGATGCAGCCTGAGACGACTGAATAATGCAGTCACCTGGAGCAATGGCCGTCACAACAAGTTCGGCTGAGAGGCTGCAGACCGTCGGGGTCGACACCGTGACAACAACATTTGCCACACCAGCATCGGCGATTGGCGCATTGCCGGTTGCGGTGTCAATCGCAGTTGCGCTCACGGTGGCCTGCTCGACCACTGACATCACGAGCGACCGAGTAGTCGCGCTCAGGTTGAGGCGAGCGTTGGCTTTGGTAATCGAGCCCAACACCAACAACTCTGAGTTGGTCAGGTAGTAGTTGTAGTCGAACACTCCGTCAAGCTTGATGCGCTGAATGAAGTCAGTCTGCCCATCTGAACCTGCAACATAAACGGGCTTATTTTCACCCACTGATGCATCGGCGAAATAGCCGTTGCGGCCGTCATTGCCTTGCAGTGTTGGAGTCTCGCCATCGAGAGCGCCGGTCACGGTTAGGGCACCCAGATAAATGTTTGCGTTGCCGTCATAGGCCTTCGTGGCGGTGACCTTGTCGATGGTCAAAGCACGCTTGGCGATGGTGAGGTTGAAAACATTGAAGGTTGGCAGATAAAACATCGCCTGATCTTTACCATCTTTCATCATTTCGAAAGATCTGACTCGGATGTCCCAGCTGCTGGTTGCGGTGCCATCGCCTCCGCACTCGTTGAAAATGACAGCGACGTTTGCGGGTAGCCCCTCGTTCCAGCCGTAGTTAGGGTTGGCCACGGCACAGGCGTGGTTTCGGTGTTCCCAAACAACTTTGGTGATTGCCGGAGCTCCGGCTGCGACATCCAAGGTGTATTCGATGTCTTCGGTGCTGTCATTCGAGCCATCGCCTAGCTGACCGCGATAAAGAATCGAAGTCTCGGTGCTGCCCTTGAGCTTCGGTGTGAATGCGATTGGTGTTCCGTTGATCAAAACTCGAACATCCGAAGTCGTCACACCCGCGTATATTGTGCGATCGATCAGAGGTGTCGTGGTTGATGGATTCGCACGCACGTACCAGTCGCCCGCATAGGTAGGTAGTCCTTCACGAACTCCATAGGTCCATGGATAATCTCTGGCGTGATCGACTGCCGACTGGTACTGGTAGCCGGTGCTTGGCCAGGCAATGTCGGGCACAACTTCATTCAAGCGTTTGGCTGCTGGGATGTTGGCTGACACCGTGAAGTCAGAACCGGCTTGGATGGTCAGGTCTGAAGTTGAACCGTTGATTTTGGTTTCGACTTCGGCCCAGACTCCACAGAACCAGTTGAACGAGCGAGAAATCAAGGTTGTATCGCTCGGTGTGAACTCTAGGGTTTTCTGTCCCCAGTGTTCGGTTAGGTCTGCCGGCAGCTTAGAGAAGTCGATGCTAACCGCATCGTTCGTCCAGCTCACAGCTGCCGCATTTATCGCTTGACCTGAGAGCGTGACCGAACCGCTTGCACCGAACATTCCGGCACCGGTGACCTGAACCGTGGCTGGATTAAAGACCCCGATGGCGTCTTTGGTACAGAGGCCGTAGTAGCCAGAAATGTTGGCCGTAGGCGGCGGTGTGCCGACGTATTTAATGGCGTGTCGAACAGAGGTTAGGTTGTCGTTGGTTTTGACGGCAATGCCCGTCCAACGGATTGGCTCGAAGGTTCGAACCGCCGAGAACGTAATGGCGGTGTCGGTGATCGAAAGTATCGTCACTGAAACTCGCTGAGGAGTGTCATAGTTTGGATCGGCCCAAGTGTCGAGCTGGTAGACCTTGGTACCCACACCGTTGTCGGTTCCGAGGAATCCGCGACCTACGATCTCGAATACCGAGCTGGCATCTTGAGACGGATCGAAGTGGTAAACCTCGTCACCACGCGTGTTTGGCACCGTCGGCGAAACACCTTCAATCTCAAGCGGGGCAACGGTCAACATCTCAACCGAGGTAAAGGCACTGGACCAAGCATCGCTTGCAAGGCCCGAAGTTGGAACAACGGTTACGTCGTAGGGGCCAACCGCTAACGCTGGCAGCACAATCAAAATAGTGGTGTCGTTATAAGAGTCTGGAACAACCGTCAAGTTGCCGATTCGAACGGTACCCGAGGCTCCAAAGCCCGTACCTTTCAACTTCAGAACTTCTCCACCCGTCTTGTTGAATGAGGGTCGAGCTCTTCCGTATCCGTAGTAACAGTCCCAATCGTTCGAAACGCAACCCGCGTCATAGATTCCTAGGTCTTGATCGGTACCCAGGTAGGTGACGTTTGGTTTCGTTACCCGTACCGAAGCTGCCAAAGGAGTTGTCGATCCGGTCGGGGTAATCAAGATGGAAAGAGAACCCGCTGCATCATTTGGAATGACAACGCCTGAAATCTTGGTACCCGAATCAGTCGCGGTGTAGGCCTGAGCAGCGAGCTGACCGATCTTGATTGTTCCCGAGTTACCGAAACCAACACCGGTGATTGCTACGGTGCGATCTGCGACTGAACCAGATGCAGCAACTGTCGCCGGGGTAACGGCCTTGACTGCCGGAATAGCGATGTAGGTATAGGCATCAGCCACGACTCGTTGACCAAGATTAGTTGAAACAGTTAGCGAAACCTTGCCGGCACTGCCAGCGGGAACCTTGACATCAACTTCGGTCGAGGTAGCGCGGGTTACTTCTGCCGGGTTCAACCCAAACATCACGCCAATGGTCGAGGGAGTGCCCGCGTTGCCCAAAGCAATCGTGACAGTCTCACCGCCCGAGGTGACTCCCGAATTGGCTGACAGGCTTGATACGGTTGGCGACTGCGATGCTGCGACAATGTTGAGCGTTGCTGGTGCAGTGTTTGCACCTCCACCGCTCGAAGAGATGAGTGTCACCGATGCCGCACCGACCGGTAGGTCGAATGGAACAATTACGTCTGCGACCGTGTCTGAAATCAGCGTAACCTTGGGTGACTTTTTGCCGCCGATAGTCACGGTAGGTGAGCCACTGAAACCGAAATTGGTACCCGTGAGGCGAATCTTTGAACCACCCGTTGCTGCCACCGAGGTTTCACTTATCGAGCTGATTACAGGTGTGCTGCCGTAGGTAAACGTGGCCGCCACCTTGATGGCACCATTGCCGTTATCGACGGTGACTGTCTTAATGCCTGTGGTCGTGCCTTGAGGCACGATACCGGTTACCGACTGTTGAACCAGTTTGCCCGTGTAATCAAAGGCTTGGCCGCAATAGTCCTCATATTGAAAGGCCAGAGAGGTGAGTGGTTTTCCATCGATTTTTATTTCGACCTTGTTAGGCCATTCATTCATGTTGCAGAGGTTGTAGCCAGAAACCTTAACCCGCTTGCCGCCTGAGATGTCGGCTTTGGCTGGGCTGATCGAAACGGACGAAGGTAGCGTGGGCTTCCAATTCACAACCTTGCTCGCCAAAGCAATGAAATTGTTTTTGTTTGTTTTCGAGTCATATTTGTAGTAGCCGGCCTCTAGCGTTTTCTTGCCGGATGATTTGAACTCGGCATTACGCACATAGCCATCTACTAAACCTCTCCAAGTTCCAGCCTGTTGCTTCACTTGGTTACCTTCAAAGTAGTTCCAAACTTCGATCGAGACATCGCTAGCAACATCTCTCAAACGCACCTGCACATTGCTTTGTCGATAAATTCCTAGCCCCTTGACCTCAACTTCTGAGAAGCCGGTCAGAGAGCTTGGAGAAACCAATTCGGTGACTGTGTAAGGCTCTGAAAAAGTCATAGTCGTAGTCGAAGCTGACTCAGAATTCAGGCTCGAAAACTCGGATCCATTGCGGGAGAAGCCATCGCAATTATTTACAAGAGTTACTTTTGAAGTGCCGGCAAACTCTGCCGGCATGCCAGGAATGAAGCCGCTCAACGTAGTTATACCCTGAGCATCGGTGGTGGGAGGGTTTGACGCTGTCCAACCGAACCAAGTGCTTTGCCTCTCAATGTTTCCGGTAGCGGGTTCGGTGTAGGTGTAAAGCAGCTGGGCGTAGCAACTCACGGCTGTGCGACCGGGGGTGTAATAGCTCGATAGGTTTACGTCTTTTACACGCACGGTGATCGGCTTGCCGCCGATCCACGATGCGGTGTTGGTAGAAACAGAAACAATTTCAGGAGCGTTCAACACCTGATTGCTGATGTTGACTGTGTAGTGCTTTTTGGTAACACCATCTTGAGCTGTTACTTCGATATCTAGCAGGCTGACTTCGGGATCAAGAAAGATTTGATATGGCGTTGCGCTTAGCGCGGTGCCAGTGGTGCCCTTGAAGGTCACCTTCATGGTCGCTAGTGGGTCTGAAAGAACAGCGTTTACATCGAGGGTGTCGGCAACGGTCGCAAGTTGGTAACTGAAAAAATTTGAGTCAAATCCTGGGTAAAGACCCGTCGAGTCGCGACGACCATTCCAATCAAAGTAGTTCTGACTGCCGAAACTTAGGTCTGAAAGAGTTGCATCGCTTGCCGCGCCATTTGCATTTGCAGGGCTGATTGGCCCGGTAAACAGACCGGCCATGAGCGCAAGAAGTGTGACTGCCGCGAGATACGCCTTTTTCATTTCAAAACCCCTTGTTCAGGGCGAAGAAAATCTGCACCCAATGCTGAGGTTACGCCCGAACGTGCAAATTAAGTACAAAAAAGGGAACAAATTGCCCCAAATGTTACCTACTGCTCATAAGAGTTAGGTTGGAGCGCCTTCGAAAAGGGACTGTTATCGAGGGTTACGAATCGTTTTGAGCCAGCTAGCCGCCGAGTCAAATTCCTGATTTGAGTTGTTGCCCTCATGCTGAGATTTTTGTTTATCGGCACGGGCATACGAGCCGAGGTAGGTAACCTTCGGGCTGAACCGGTGCAGCCCCATGAGCGCTTCGGCCACGGCCGAGTCGTCGATGTGGCCTTGAACGTCGATGTTGAAGCGGTAGCGGCCGAGGCGGTCACCGATCGGGCGCGATTCAATGCGGCTCAGGTTTACGCCGCGCGCGGCGAATTGCTCAAGCATCTCAAGTAGTGCACCTGGGCGATCGCTCGGCAACTCAACAATCACCGAAGTCTTGTCACGGCCGGTTCGAGTCGGAGCCTTGGCGGCCTGACCAATCTCGATAAAGCGAGTCTGGGCATTTTTGTTATCGCCGATTCCGCGCGCGAGTGTGGCGAGTTTGTAGTGGTTCACGATGGTCGGTGCGGCGATTGCAGCATCGGCATAGTCGCTCTCGAGCAAAGTGGATGCTGCCGCCGCAGTTGAGGTGGCGGGCAGGTGTGCGTGCTGAGGTAGGTTGGCCGCGAGCCAACCTCGGCACTGTGCATAGGCCACGGGGTGAGTGGCGATGGTGCGAACATCCGCTAGTTTCGTGCCGGGCCGAGCAACCAGGTTGAAAGTGACAGGCACCAGGTATTCACCGAAGATTCGAATGTTCTCAGAGTTGGCAAGCGCGTCGAGGGTTGCCGAAACTCCGCCCTCGATCGAGTTTTCAACGGGAACGATTGCACGGGTAGCTGCGCCCGAAAGAACGTCTTCGATTGCCTCGGTTACCGAAGAAACCGGCTTGTGAACCGCACCCTTGGCAGCCTTCACCTGGGCGAGAGCGAGCTCGGTAAAAGTGCCAACTGGGCCTAAGAACGAGTAGACCTTTTTTGAACCGTTACGCGAAGAAGAAGACATAGGTAAAGGGTAGCGACCAAAATGGTTCTATGAGTGAACGTGCTGGCCAACTAGCAGGCCCCCAAGATCTAGTCGACGTCGAGAAGTTGCTGGCTGCCTATGCCGACATTCACCCCGACGTAACCAACCCAGAACAAAAAGTGGTGTTCGGCACCAGCGGCCACCGCGGTGCCGCCTTCGCCGGATCATTCAACGAAGACCACATTGCGGCCATCACCCAGGCGATCGTCGAATACCGGGCGGCGGCTGGCATTCGCGGCCCGATCTATGTCGGTAAAGATACTCACGCGCTGAGCGGGCCGGCCGAGCAAACCTGCCTCGAGGTGCTTGCCGGAAACGACATCATTGCCCTTGCCGATTCGGCCGGTCGCTATACGCCAACCCCGGCCGTCTCGGTCGCGATCATCAACCACAACTTGGGCAAATCGAGCAGTGACACTTCGCGCGCCGACGGCATCGTGATCACGCCGAGCCACAACCCACCCGCCGAGGGCGGCATCAAGTACAACCCGCCTCACGGTGGCCCAGCCGACTCAGACGCAACCAACGTGATTGCGGCTCGCGCGAACGAGCTCATCGCCGGAGGTTTGCGCGAGGTCAAGCGCGCCAAGCCAAACGCTCAAACCTTCGACTACCGCGAAAACTACATTTCTCAACTTGGCGCGGTGCTAAACCTCGAGGCCATCGCTGGCTCGAATGTGAGCATCGGGGCCGACCCGATGGGCGGAGCATCCGTTGATTATTGGGGTGCCATCGGCGAGCGCTTTGGCTTGAACCTGACCGTTATCAACCCGAACGTCGACTTTCAATTCGGCTTTATGACCCTCGACTGGGACGCCAAAATTCGCATGGACTGCTCGAGCCCATACGCGATGGCTTCGCTGATTGCCGACCGTGACCGCTTCGACATCTCAACCGGCAACGACGCCGACGCCGACCGTCACGGAATCGTGACTCGCGACCACGGACTGATG
>JACCDK010429001.1_pt1 | contig 13785 bp, 8 predicted proteins | sample 7445871 | NCBI WGS metagenome assembly JACCDK01 (sample SAMN15323436, study PRJNA562643) | freshwater metagenome | isolation source: river surface water | place: USA:Blue River Watershed | collected 2017-08-15 | reverse complement strand
GGAACCGATAATTATTGCTACTTGGAAAAACATTGAAGCATGCAAAGCTGGTTTTACAAAAATCCAAGAGACCGGAAAAGCACTTGATGGAGTTGAAGCAGGGGCATGGATCCCAGAGGCTAATCCGGAGGAGACTACAGTGGGTTATGGTGGATTTCCAGACAGAGATGGACATGTGACCCTTGATGCATGTATCATGGATCATAAGGGAAATGCAGGTTCAGTTACTTTTTTAGAGGGAATCATGCACCCTATTTCTGTCGCAAGGGCAGTAATGGAAAAAACACCCCATGTGATGCTTTCAGGTGAAGGGGCTTTAGAATTTGCTCTTTCTCAAGGATTCAAAAAAATGGATTTATTGACGCCCAAAGCAAAAAAAGCTTGGGAAGACTGGAAAAAACAAGCTAAATATGAACCTAAAGTAAATATTGAACGACACGATACAATTGGTTTATTAGCCCTTGGTAAGGAAGGCGAAATTGCTGGTGCCTGTTCAACATCAGGAATGGCCTTTAAAATGCATGGTCGCGTGGGCGACTCCCCTATTATTGGTGGAGCCGTTTTCTGCGACGATGAAGTCGGAGGTGCTTGTGCAACCGGACTTGGAGAATTTGTTATGAAAACTTTGGGCTCATTTTTAATTGTCGAATTCATGCGACAAGGAATGAATCCGCAACAGGCTTGCGAGGCAGCTATCATGCGAATCGTTAAACGATACCCCTACAAAGAATTCCAAGTTGGATATTTAGCCATCAATAAAAAAGGCGAATATGGTGCATATTCTATCCAAAAAGGTTTTAACTTCACTATTACAAAAAATGGGCAAACTCAAGTAATTGAAAGTGCCTCCTACATGAGCTGATAATTTGAGCACTATGGAAAAAGCAACGAAAAGCACTAAAAAGAAAAAGAAATTCTTAATTGAAGCAGCCTGGGAAACCTGTAATCAAGTTGGTGGTATTTACACCGTTATTCGTACGAAAGTACCTGCTATGGTTGAAAAATGGGGCGACGATTATGCCCTAATTGGACCCTATTTCCCTCAAACTGCAGCTGCTGAATTCGAAGCTATTCCTTTAACAGATGAAACACCCATTGAACGTGCAGTGGCTCAATTAAGAGCAAATGGCTTGGCTGTTCATTTTGGATATTGGTTAATCACAGGAAAACCTAAAATTGTTCTTTTTGACATTAATTGCATCATTGATCAAGTAAACGACATCAAGGGTCGACTGTGGATTGATCATAAAATATCCACTTTAGGAGCAGAATATTTAGTCGATCAAACCATAGCTTTGGGTGAATTGATCCGCATTTTCCTAACACAATTAGCTGAAGAAATGAAGGGTAAAATGGACTTAGTTGTTCATTTTCATGAGTGGATGGCCTCCACAGGTTTACCAGATTTAAAGAAACAAAAAGTAAAAATATCAACAGTTTTCACTACCCACGCCACAATGTTAGGTAGGTATTTAGCTGGAAATGTCCCTAATTTTTATGATGTAATTCATACATTTGATTGGCACAAGGAAGCAGTACATTATGGCATCGAAGCACAAGCAACATTTGAGCGGCAAGCCGCTCAAAAAGCTGATGTATTGACAACCGTAAGTGATATCACAGCCAAGGAGTGTCAATATTTCCTTGGACGAATTCCAGAATTAATTCTACCAAATGGTTTAAATATTCAACGTTTTGCTGCTCTACACGAACATCAAAACCTTCACTCAAAATACAAACAAAATATTTCAGAGTTTGTAATGGGTCACTTTTTCCAAAATCAACCTTTTGATTTGGACCAAACCCTCTATCTATTTACTTCAGGTAGATTTGAGTATAGCAACAAAGGGTATGACCTTTGTATCGATGCCCTTTCTCGTTTAAACAAAAAAATGAAAGAAGCGGGATCAAAAAAAACAGTGGTGATGTTTTTTATTACCAAACAACCCTACCACTCCATCGATCCTGAAGTACTTCATTCCCGTGCCGTTTTAGATGAAATTAGGGAAAACTGCGAAGCAATCGAAAAAGAAGTAGGTGATAAATTATTTCTTGCCTCCGCTTCTTCTAGCGATTTAAGCCTACCCGATTTAAATAATTTTGTGGATGAATATTGGCGTTTGCGCTTGCGAAGAACCGTTCAAACTTGGAAAACCAATCGTTTACCTAAAGTCGTAACTCATTTATTAAAAAATGAGGATGATATAATTAAAAACCTTCACCGTACAAACTTATTAAATCATCCAGACGATAAAGTCAAAATTGTTTATCACCCAGATTTTGTAGTATCCACTAATCCATTATTTGGTTTAGATTATGGACAATTTGTTCGTGGATGCCATTTAGGTGTTTTCCCAAGTTATTATGAACCTTGGGGATATACTCCATTAGAATGTATGGCTCGTGGAGTTCCTACTGTCACATCTGACCTTTCTGGATTTGGAGATTACATGATGCAAATAATGCGTGATTACGAACAATGGGGTGTAAGCGTCGTCAATCGTAAAACTCATAATTATGAAGAGGCAGCCGACCAATTAGCCAATTTATTATTCAAATTCGTGGGGCAATCGCAACGCGAAAGAATTATGCAACGTAATCGCGTTGAAAGCATTGCAGATACTTTTGATTGGTCTAATCTAAGAAGTTATTATGATACCGCCCATGAATTGGCGGGAATGAAGAAGAAGTGATCGAGTGATCACTGGATCACTAGATCACTTAAAAAGCCCCCCTTTTTACGGTTTACTCGAATCCACTGGCAATCGCTGCTCTCTGTTGGAAATTTCCCAAGCCATATAGAATACCAATCGTCCTACTTTTTGAGCTTTGTCGAATTCAATTTTCTCTACATCATCTGTAGGCTGGTGGTAATCTGCATGAACACCATTAAAGAAAAATGCAACTGGAATACCATGTTTTGCGAAATTGTAATGATCTGAACGGTAGTAGAAACGATTCACATCATTAGGATCATTAAAACGATAATCTAAATCCAAACCAGTATGTTTCTTGTTCTGCTCTTCCATAATTTGGTGTAAATGAGAAGACAATTTATCAGATCCAATCACATAGATAAAATCAGGTTTCCCCACATGCTCATCGTCATCACGACCTACCATATCAATATTTAAGTCGCAAACAGTATTAGCTAAAGGAAATAAAGGATGACGAGAATAATATTCAGAACCTAATAATCCTTTTTCTTCTCCAGTCACCGTCATGAATAAAATACTTCTTCTAGGCTTTTTTCCTTCTGCTGCGGCTTTTCCAAAAGCTTCAGCTAACTCCATCACTGTAACGGTTCCAGAACCATCATCATTGGCACCATTGTTAATTTGACCATCATAGGAGATCCCAATATGATCGTAATGTGCTGTAACCACAACAATTTCATCTTTTTTATCTGTACCCTCTAAAAATCCAACCACATTATATGTATCCACTGGTTTTTCTGATCTTTCGATAGTTACTTCAACAGTGCTCGGAGAAAATTTTGAAGGTAATGATTTCTTTTCTGTTCCCAATTGTGACTTGAACTGCAACAAAGTTTTAGCATCCGTTCCAAGTAGCTCTGCTGCCATATCAGTTGAAATAACGATTACAGGAAATTCGGCTGAAGCATCTTTCGTATCTTCAGTAAATACCATTCGTTCATTTCCAAAACGCTGCGCCATTACTTGTCGCTGACGAACAAAATTCCCAAATGCCTTTTCATCACGATCTGTAATTAAAATCAAGCCCTTTGCTCCTGCCTCTTTGGCATATTTCATTTTTTCTTTCCAACCATCGCCTTTTCCAAAGGCTGATGGATCCTTTGTGCCTGACAGCACAAAATTACCATTGGCATCTTTGGCTTCACCCTCAAAAGCAAGTAAAAAATTGCCCTTTGCTTTCAATCCCTTAAAATCCTGGTAACCTTCTTTTTGAATTCCAAAACCAACAAAATTCACTTTGAATTTTGATTGTGCTTGAACTGGAGCTAAAGCATTTGCAATAAATTCTTTTAAATAGAAAAATGTTTTGCCTTTTGCCTTAAGTTCAACATTTGTCCATGCACGATTCAACAAATCTACTTTTTGAAAATAACTTCCGTTTACAGGGGAAAGTCCAACCGACTTAAAATGATTTGCAATATATTGTGCAGCTACCCACTGCTCTTTTGATCCCGTATTTCTACCTTTTAAACTATCAGATGCAATAAAAGTTAAATGTTTTTCTAAATCTTTAGCTTTAATAGTAGAAGCATATTGAATCGCTGGGTCTTGAGCAAACATTTGAAATGATGTTCCAAAAACCAACAAAAACAGGCTTAATTTCTTCATTTTACAAGTAATTAATTTGTTGAATAAAATATTAAAAAACGAAGATAACAATTCCATTATAAATCCCATAAAATGCGTAAATTTGTTGATTGAATTTCAACTTCATTTTTCAATAAATTATGATTCCTAATTTTAAGTATCGCGAGGATTTTTCATTACGTCACAATAATTCAAATCCAGATGATATTCAAAAGATGCTTTCTGCAATTGGTGTAGAAAGTATCGATGCTTTAATTCAACAAACTGTACCTGAAAAAATAAGATTGAAGCGTCCGCTTCAATTACCTAAAGCACAAACTGAATTTGAATTTTTACGAGATTTCAAACATATTGCTCAGCAAAATATCATTGCCAAAAGTCATATTGGTTTAGGTTATTATAACACAATTGTTCCTTCAGTAATTCTAAGAAATATTTTAGAGAATCCATCATGGTATACGGCATACACACCATACCAAGCTGAAATTGCGCAAGGTCGCTTAGAAATGCTTTTAAACTTCCAAACAATGATCATTGATCTAACAGGAATGGAAATTGCAAATGCATCTTTATTAGATGAGGGTACTTCCTCTGCGGAAGCAATGAATATGTTATATCATCAGAGACCTGCCTCAAAGGAATCAGCCGACACCTTATTTGTTTCTGAGTTATGTTTACCTCAAACGATAGATGTTTTAAAAACAAGAGCGGAACCAATTGGAATCAACATTGAAATTGGAAATCATGAAAAAATCGATTTAACTGACTCAAAGTACTTCGCCATATTAGTCCAATATCCTGCATCAAACGGAGAGGTTTTTGATTATCAAGATTTGGTAACGAAGGCAAAAGAACAAGAAATTGCTAGTATCGTTGCTGCTGATTTATTAGCATTGACTCTACTAACGCCTCCAGGAGAATGGGGTGCAGATGTAGTAATTGGTACTTCTCAACGATTGGGAGTCCCAATGGGATTCGGAGGACCACATGCAGCCTATTTTGCTACTTTAGACAAATACAAGCGTTTTTTACCCGGTAGAATTATCGGTGTCTCTGTAGATGCAGATGGAAACCGCGCACTTCGAATGGCCTTACAAACACGTGAACAACATATTCGAAGAGAAAAGGCTACATCAAATATATGTACAGCTCAGGTATTACTTTCTATAATGGCAGCCGCCTATGCAATTTACCATGGTCCGCAAGGCTTAAAAAATATTTCAAGTAAAGTATTTGGACTAACTTCTCTTTTGGCGGGTGGTCTACAGAAATTAGGCTTTACCTTAGAAAATAAGGCATTTTTTGATACGCTAACCATTCAAACAAGAGAATTAACAGCTGAAATCAGAGAACTTGCTGAAGAGAAAAACAGAAACTTCTTATACTACAAAAAGGATAGTTCGAAATTATCCATTTCATTAGATGAAACAACTTCAGAGGAAGATGTAACAGACATTTTAGCCATTTTCCAACGTGTTTTAGGGAAGGGTATTTTAGGAGAAGAATTGAACTTGGTGAATCCGGTTAGCAAAAATTTAATCAGAACTTCAGCGTTTTTAACACATCCAGTATTTAATTCATATCATTCGGAGCATGGTATGTTGCGTTATTTAAAATCGTTAGAAAATAAGGATTTATCCATGGTACATTCCATGATTTCTTTAGGTTCTTGTACGATGAAATTAAATGCAACGACTGAAATGATTCCAGTTACATGGTCAGAATTTGGAAATATTCATCCTTTTGCCCCTGCTTTCCAAACAAAAGGCTACCAGCATTTGGTCATTCAATTGAGTAGATGGTTGTGTGAAATTACAGGCTTCGCAGCCATGTCGATGCAACCGAACTCTGGTGCACAAGGCGAATACGCAGGATTAATGGTTATTCGTGCTTACCATGAATCAAGAGGTGATTCACATCGAAACATTGCCTTAATTCCTTCTTCAGCACATGGTACAAACCCAGCATCGGCTGTTATGGCTGGCATGAAGGTAGTCGTAACAGCCTGTGATGAAAATGGAAATATAGATTTAGCCGACTTAAGAACAAAAGCTGAATTACATAAAGATAATTTATCTTGCCTAATGGTGACTTATCCAAGTACACATGGTGTATTTGAAGAAACCATCATTGAAATTTGCCAGATGATTCATGAATTTGGTGGACAAGTATATATGGACGGTGCCAATATGAATGCTCAGGTGGGATTAACTTCTCCAGCGACCATCGGTGCTGACGTTTGTCACTTAAATCTACATAAAACATTTTGTATTCCTCACGGTGGTGGAGGTCCTGGCATGGGTCCAATTGGTGTTGCACCTCAATTAGTGCCATTTTTACCAGGTCACGTAATGACTGATTCCATTGAATCTGATAAACATGGTGCAGTTTCTGCAGGACCTGTAGGATCAGCTTCCATCTTGACCATTTCTTATGCCTATATTGCCATGATGGGGTCAGCCGGATTAACCCAAGCGACCAAAACGGCTATATTAAATGCCAATTATATCAAGTCGAGATTAGAAAAAGAATTTTCAATTTTATACACAGGTTCGAATGGAAGATGCGCTCATGAAATGATTGTAGATTGCAGACCATTTAAACAAAGTGCAGGTATTGAGGCGGAGGATATTGCCAAAAGATTAATGGATTATGGTTTCCACGCCCCAACTCTTTCTTTCCCAGTAGCAGGTACCTTAATGATTGAACCAACTGAATCTGAAAATTTAGATGAATTAGATCGCTTTATTAACGCGCTTTTGAGTATCCGAGAAGAAATTAAAGAAATTGAAAATGGTCTAGCAGATAAGTCAAACAATGTACTTAAGAACGCTCCTCATACGCAATCAGTTGTAATTTCGAGCGATTGGACAAGACCTTATAGTCGCGAAAAAGCAGTATTTCCTTTGGATTACGTAAAAGCTAATAAATTCTGGCCGAGCGTTTCAAGAATCAATTCTGCTCACGGAGATAGAAATTTGGTTTGCGCTTGCGAACCGATTGAAAGCTATGTTTAAGTGAATAGGTAAGAGGTAAGAGGAATTAGGTATGAGGGTTAAGGTGTAAGGTATTTTTTACTTTACACCTTTTCTATTTCCACACCTCATCTCTCTTCCCTATTCCCTATTCCCTCACATCTTATCTCATCCCTAAAAAAAAATGGTATGCTTGCATAACATTTCACTTTTTTTGGTAACTTAGAATTTCAAAACCTAAACTACCAAGCAATGAATCGATCCATCAAAAAAGTAGCTATTTTGGGCTCTGGAATCATGGGTTCTCGAATAGCATGCCACTTTGCCAACATTGGCGTACAGGTATTGCTTTTAGATATCGCACCAAAAGAATTACTACCTGAAGAGCAAGCAAAAGGACTTACCTTAGAGCATCCTCTGGTAAAAAATAGGATTGTAACTAATTCATTTCAGCAGACATTAAAATCAAAACCAGCTTCTTTATATATTGATGGTTTTGCGAAAAATATTACCCTAGGCAATTTTGAGGATCAGTTAAAAGAAATTCAAACTGTTGATTGGATTATTGAAGTAGTTGTTGAAAACCTTAGTATTAAAAAATCCTTATACGATCAGGTAGAACAATTCAGAAAACCAGGTACATTAATCAGTTCAAATACTTCTGGCATTCCGATTCAATTGATGGCAGAAGGCAGAAGTGATGATTTCAAAAAACATTTTTGTGGAACACACTTTTTCAATCCACCAAGGTATTTGAAATTATTGGAAATCATTCCAACAAAAGATACCGACTCAACAATCATAGATTTTATTCAACAATTTGGAACTACTCAATTAGGGAAAACAACTGTAATCTGTAAAGACACACCGGCTTTCATTGCAAATCGAATTGGAGTATACTCAATGATGCAAACCATGAAAGTGGTGGAAGAATTGGGATTAACAGTTGAACAAGTTGATAAATTAACTTCAAAAGTAGTAGGCAGGCCCAAATCAGGCACTTTTAGATTATCAGACGTTGTTGGTTTAGATACGACAATTCACGTAGCAAACAACCTATATCAAGCATTAGCAAGCGACGAAAGTAAAGAAATTTTTCAACTACCGACTATGTTGAAAAAGCTGATGGAAAATAAATGGTTGGGAGATAAAACAGGCCAAGGTTTTTACAAAAAAATTAAGGGGGCAAATGGTAAAAGCGAAATATTAGCATTGGATCTAAATACCTTTGAATATCGTCCAACACAAAAAGTTTCTTTTGAAACATTGGAGAGAACGAAAGCGATTGATTCGTTATGCAAGCGATTTAGCATTTTATTAGAAGGAAAAGATTTAGCAGGCGAATTTTATCGCAAAACATTTTTAGACGGATTTAGATATGCGGCTAATCGAGTGCCTGAAATTGCAGACGAATTGTATAAAATAGATCAAGCTATTTGCGCGGGATTTGGCTGGGAGATGGGCATTTTTGAAACATGGGATGCCTTGGGTGTAAGTAAAGGAATCGAAATGATGGAGGCCAATGGTCTTTCAGTTCCAGCTTGGGTTAAAGAAATGATTGCCGGAGGCAATCAAAGCTTTTATCAAAAAAACAAAGGAGCATTAAGTTATTATGACCTATCGAGTAAATCATATAAAGTCATTCCAGGAAGTGAAAGCACCATTCAACTTCAGATTTTAAAACCTGAAAACATTGTATATCAAAATGATGATGCTTCTATAATAGATATAGGTGATGATGTGATTGCTTTGGAATTCCATTCCAAAATGAATACGATGGGACAAGGCGTATTGGAAGGTTTAGCAAAAGCCATTGATTTAGCTGAAAAAAATTACAGGGGACTCGTCATTGGAAATGAATCGGTTGAAGCCTTTTCAGCTGGAGCCAATTTGGGAATGCTATTTATGTTTGCAGCTAATCAAGAGTTTGATGAAGTGAATCAAATGATTGCCCTATTTCAGCAATCGATGATGAAAGTACGTTATTCATCGATACCCATTGTTATTGCTCCTCATACCTTAGCACTTGGAGGAGGCTGTGAAATTTGTTTGCATGCAGACAAATTGGTAGCTCATTCGGAATTATACATGGGTTTAGTTGAAGTAGGTGTAGGCTTAATTCCTGCAGGTGGTGGAACCAAAGAAATGGCTTTGCGAATGGGTGATGCACGCACTCAAGGAGATATTGAATTAAATCGATTACAACAGGCATTTATGAATATTGCCACTGCTAAGGTTAGTACCTCAGCTCATGAAGCAAGAGAAATGAATTATGTTAGAAATTTTGATCGTATCGTTTTAAATAGAAATCAATTAATTGCTGAAGCCAAGAAAGAAGTTTTAGCATTACATGCTTCTGGATATACGCAAAAGCAACCTAGAAAAGATGTTTGGGTAGAAGGCAAACAAGGACTAGCCTTGTTCAAAGCAGGTATTCATGGTATGTTAAAAGGTAAATATATTTCTGAACACGATGCAAAAATAGCTAGCAAATTAGCTTATGCAATTTGTGGTGGAGACTTAGATGTACCGCAAATGGTATCAGAACAATATTTATTGGATTTAGAAAGAGAAGCATTCTTGTCCTTATCAGGTGAACCAAAAACTTTAGAAAGAATTTCCAGCTTATTAGGTGGAGGAAAACCACTTAGAAACTAATCATCCTATGAATGCATATATTATAGCAGGTTATCGTACTGCAGTCGCAAAAGCTGGCAAAGGGGGCTTTAAAAATACAAGACCCGATACCCTTGCGGCAGAAGTGATCAAACATTTATTGGCTAATATACCTAGTTTAGATCCTAGCCGTGTTGAAGATTTAATTGTTGGAAATGCCATACCTGAAGCTGAACAAGGGATGCAAATGGGACGTTACATTTCTCTTTTATCGCTACCCAAAAATGTACCCGGATTCGTCATTAATAGATATTGTGGATCTGGACTAGAGGCCATCGCATTAGGTGCCGCAAAAATATCGTCGGGATTAGCTGATTGTATCATTGCTGGAGGAACAGAATCCATGTCGATGGTACCCATGATGGGACATAAAACAGTCTTAAATTTTGATATTGCAGATCAGCATCCAGATTACTATATCGGTATGGGTTTAACAGCCGAGGAGGTTGCCAAACAATACATTGTGACGCGTGAAGAGCAAGATGCTTTCGCCTTTGCCTCACATCAAAAAGCAATTGTAGCTCAATTAGCAGGCAAATTTGATGGCGAAATTGTTCCGATAAAAGTACAGGAAACCTATTTTGACCAAGCCTCTGGAACGAAAAAAACTAAAGAATGGATTGTTTCTAAAGATGAAGGACCTAGAGCTGATACATCCTTAGACGCATTAGCCAAATTACGACCTGCCTTTGCCATGGGAGGTTGTGTAACTGCAGGAAATTCGTCGCAAACCTCTGACGGAGCTGCCTTTGTGATGTTGGTTTCTGAAAAAATGTTGAAAGAGTTAAACGTTCAACCCATCGCTCGAATGGTTTCTTATGCGACTTATGGGGTGGAGCCTTCAATTATGGGAATTGGTCCAGTAGAAGCTATTCCACTAGCACTAAAAAAAGCAGGATTAACGCAAAAAGATATTCAACAAATTGAATTAAATGAAGCCTTTGCAGCTCAAGCCTTGGCTGTAATCAAAACATTGGATTTAGATCCAAGTTTAGTAAATGTGAATGGTGGTGCAATAGCATTGGGACACCCACTAGGATGTTCTGGAGCAAAACTTTCCATTCAATTATTAAATGAGATGAAACGCAGAAACCAAAAATATGGAATGGTAACAGCCTGCGTTGGAGGAGGACAAGGAGTAGCGGGAATTTATGAACTACTATAGTAAAATACTTCATCACCAAATAGTAAATGGCTGCTTCTTTGAGGCAGCTATTTTTCGTATATTCGTATTATGCTAAAGTCGGAGCTAAGGGAGCTATTTTTGAAAAAACGTAATGCTTTAACTGAGAGTCAATTCAAAGAATTGAATGAACATCTTTGTAATCAAGTCATGTTGTTTATTAAAGATTTACCGGCCAACCAAGTCATAGGCTCCTTTCTCCCCATAAAAAAGAAACATGAGATCGATACGGATACTATTCATGAACAACTTCGTAATTTCCCATTTTTACATACGCTCGTTTTCCCCAGAGTTGAAGGTGAAAATAAAATGAGTTTTTACAAGATTGAATCAAATTCAGATATTGAAATATCTACTTGGGGTATCCCTGAACCAAAACAAATAATTCATAATCTTGCAAAATCACAAGATTTACAAACACTATTTATTCCCCTATTAGCTTTTGACAAAAGAGGCCACCGAGTAGGTTATGGAAAAGGATTTTATGATAAATATTTATCAACCTGCTCACCAAATTTAATTAAAATTGGCTTAAGCCTTTTCGATGAAATCAGTATCATTGATGATTTAGAATCCACAGACATTGCATTAGACATCATCATTACCCCGTTTGAAGTAAGAAGGAAGAAGTAAGAAGGAAGAAGTAATAAATAAGACAATATTTTTCCTTCTTCCTTCTTCCTTCTTCCTTATTTTTACTTATTTTTGCATCTTAAATCCCTATAGCTTTGTGAAAATCAAGCATTTTGTCTTTATTTTCTCGATAGTTGTTAGTATGTGTTCATTTGGTCAAACTGAATATAGAACGCCTCTTGCTGCAATTGAAACCAAACAAACTCTTTGGGGAAAAGAATTTATTTATAAAAAACAACTTATTAATGACCCTTTGGCGCTTCAAATACCTTTATTAGAAGCTCAAGATCCAGAAATAAGTTATGAATTTTTAACTTTTAAAAATCAACGCAAAACGATGCGATTGATTTCAGGTATTTCTACAGTGGTAGCCTTATATTCATTTTTAGATCAAAATAAGGTCTCAAATGGTTTTTATTGGTCAGTTGTGGGAAGTACTGCTATTGTAAATATTTGTTTAGGAGCAATCAGTAATAAACACCTAAACAAAGCTTTACATAAGTATAATACCCTGGCAAACAGGAAAATTAGTTTACAAATGGGTGCAAGCAAAAATGATTTTATTTTTGTTCCCCAAGTTGGAATGAATTATCAATTTTAAATACAAAAAAATGAAAGTTGCAGTTGTTGGCGCCACAGGTTTGGTAGGCGGCGAAATCTTGAAAGTTTTAGCGGAAAGAAATTTTCCAGTTACTGAATTAATCCCAGTTGCGTCTGAGCGTTCAATTGGTAAAAAGGTAAACTTTAAGGGTAAAGATTATGAAGTGGTAGGTTATGACACTGCAATTGCCATGAAACCAAATGTGGCTATTTTCTCAGCAGGTGGTGGCACTTCTTTAGCAATTGCACCTAAATTTGCAGAAGCTGGCATTACAGTGGTTGATAACTCTTCTGCTTGGAGAATGGACCCAACCAAGAAATTGGTTGTTCCTGAAATCAATGCAAATACCTTGACTTCAGCAGATAAAATTATTGCAAATCCAAACTGCTCTACGATTCAAATGGTAGTCGTATTAAATCCATTACATAAAAAATACAAAATCAAGCGTGTGGTGGTTTCAACTTACCAATCAGTTACTGGTACAGGAAAGGCTGCAGTTGACCAATTATTTGATGAACGTGCAGGTAAAGAAGATTACGAAAAGGTCTATCCACACAAAATTGACTTAAACGTATTGCCTCATATTGACGTTTTCTTGGATAATGGATATACCAAAGAAGAAATGAAAATGATTTTGGAGACCAAAAAAATCATGATGGATGATAATATTGCAGTTACAGCAACTACGGTTCGTATTCCAACGATAGGTGGTCACTCTGAAGCAGTTAATATTGAATTTGAAAACGAATTTGATTTAGCAGAGGTACGTGCGATGTTGGAAGCGGAAGAAGGTGTAATTGTACAAGATGATCCTAAGAATTTCGTTTATCCAATGCCAATCAATGCGCATGGAAAAGATGAGGTATTTGTTGGTCGAATTCGTAGAGATGAGACACAACCTAAGACCTTAAACTTGTGGATTGTAGCTGATAATTTAAGAAAAGGTGCTGCAACAAATGCGGTACAAATTGCTGAATATTTGGCCAAAAATAATTTGATCTAACATTCAATAGGCCGGTTCAACCGGCCTTCTTTTTTTGACATGACTCGATTAAGCGTAAACATCAATAAAATTGCCACTCTTCGAAATTCAAGAGGTGGAAATAATCCAGATTTAATACAAGTTGCCTTAGACTGTGAACGATTTGGAGCAGAAGGAATAACTGTTCATCCTCGTCCTGATGAGCGTCACATTCGCTATCAAGATGTATATGATCTTAAAAAAGTCATTTCGACAGAATTTAATATTGAAGGGAATCCTCTTGAAGATAAGTTTTGTAAATTAGTTTTGGCCGTAAAACCAGCACAAGTAACTTTAGTGCCTGATGCTTTGGGACAAATAACTTCCAATCACGGTTGGGACACCATAAAAAATAAAGATTTATTAATCCGATTAATCGAGCAATTTAAATC
>JACCDK010381529.1_pt1 | contig 13786 bp, 11 predicted proteins | sample 7445871 | NCBI WGS metagenome assembly JACCDK01 (sample SAMN15323436, study PRJNA562643) | freshwater metagenome | isolation source: river surface water | place: USA:Blue River Watershed | collected 2017-08-15 | reverse complement strand
TCATGCCACCGACCGAAGCCCTTTGGGCGTGGCTTGAAGCGTTGCTCGAGCCAAACCAGCCCCTAGTAGTGATCGGGTTTTCTCAGGGCGGACTCATGGCAACTCAGCTGCTTAGAACTCGCCCCGAGGCAATCGCAGCGTGCGTCATCCTCGCTGGTTTTGCGACCGAAGTCGACATGCCGGCCGATGCCGCACTGCGCGAAAAAAAGCCGAAGGTGCTTTATTGCCGAGGCGCGCAAGACACGGTGGTTGCCAAGGATGCTGTGGCTGGCCTAAACCGCTGGCTACAGTCACACACCCGCGCTCAAACCAAGACCTATGAAGGCTTGGGTCACAGCATTGACGATCGAGTCATGAATGACGTGGCCGATTTTGTTGCTTCTTCGATTGAGAGAAATAGCAAACAATAAGCACAACCGAAACATAAAGAGCTTGGCTAACCGCGACCACGCGCTCCCAAACTCCGACCGTCATGTTGGTTGGATCGGTCCAACTGCTCAAAAACCAGAGCGCTAGCGCGGCCTGAAACGTAGTGCCGATGATCGATGCCGTCGGGCGAATGATCCACGGAGCATCCTTGCGTTTTCTCATCGCCAGCAGAGGCCAGCCAGCTGAGAGCACGAACGATGCGATGGCGAAGATTCGGTGCATGATCGAGTAGCCAATCAGCGGGGTCGGAAAAATGGTGAGGCCAAACGTGCAGATTGCGGCGACAAAAAGGGCAACCCGACCGGGCAAGGCCAGGGTGCGGCCGTAGATTGCGGCGATGAGTGTAAGCACTCCCCCGAGAACGAAGAACGCCGACATGATCAGCTGAACAGGCGATTCGTTAGCGGCCAAATCGCTGATGGTTTGGCGCACTGGGTCGTAGCCCGACCATAAGCTGCCGGCGATCAACCAGCCGGCAGCCGACTGGATTGGCCCAATTAGGGCGGCAATCAGGGCAGGTTTGCCAATCGTGCCCAACGGCTTGACTTGTTCAGCTGATATTTCGTGAGTCACTTCTTCACCTTAGATTGAGCGAGAGTTACCGGAATCAGAGCGATGAGAATGGCTAAGGCGTCGACCACTTCTTGCAACAGCGCATTTTGAGTCACCGAGACCAACCCGAACGCTCCGGCAACCATTGCGACCACCGAAAGGCCCATTCCCAACCCAGCCGCCTGAAGCGCACGGTTGCGTGCCCCTTGGGAGATTTCGATGGCTTCGGCAAGCCGAGAGATTGAATCTTCGATGATGACTACATTCGCGCTCTCGCTAGCTGCCGTAGCGCCTCGAGCGCCCATCGCAACACCCACATCGGCCGCGGCGAGCGCCGGAGCATCGTTGATTCCATCGCCAACCACCAAGACCGAGCCAGTGGTTTTGCTCTTCTCAATTTCGAGAATGGCTAACTTATCTGCTGGTCGACATTCGGCAAAGACCTCGTCAACGCCAACAGCGGCGCCAACAGCCTCGCCCGCTGGGCGACGGTCGCCAGTCACCAACAAGATTCGCGCCAACCCCAAACTTCGCAGTCGATTTATCGTCGTTGCTGCATCATGACGCACTGGGTCGTCGAGATCGATGACGCCAACGACCACCCCGTCGACATCCACGCAGATTTGTAGCGCGGTAGACACTTGAACCCAGGCTGGCGCGGGCTCGGCAAGCCTACCCAGGCGCACCTTTTTGCCATCGACTGTTCCGGTCAAACCTTCGCCGAGTATTTCGACAACATCGACTGCCTGCACAGGGGTTATGCCGCGGGCTAGTGCGCCACGAACTACGGCTTTGGCTAAAACATGTGCGCTGTGCTGTTCGACAGAAGCCGTCAACCGCAGAACCTCGTCGGGTGAAACTGTTGGCGCGGTCTGCACCTTGCTTATCTCTGGCCCACCCAAGGTTAGAGTGCCTGTCTTGTCAACCAAAAGCACTTCGCTTTTCGCGAGCGCTTCTAGGGCAGCGCCATCCTTGATGATTGCACCGTGTGCCGCGGCTTTAGAGATGCCTGAGATCAAAGCAATCGGAATGGCCAGAATAAGCGGGCAAGGGGTTGCAGCCACCAACACGGCAATGGCTGGTGAGACATCTTTAGTTACCAGCCATGTTGCTAGAGCTAGGCCGAGGCTGAAAGGCACAAACCAGATTGCCCAGCGATTTGCGATTCGCACACCTGGCGCCGAGGTTGCCTTGGCCTGCTGCACCAACCGCACTAGCGCCGCGTAGGTTGATGACTCGGCCGTTGTGGTCGCAGTCAAAATAACGGTGTCACCCGCATTTACGACACCCGATGGAACTTCATCACCCAAGGCACGCGTGTTAGGAATTGGTTCACCGGTTAGCGCCGATTCGTCAAACACGCCTTCGCTTTCGAGGCGGCCGTCAACCGCAACAACTTCTCCCGCGCGCACGAGAAAACGATCTCCGATTAGCACCTGCGAAACGGGCGCTTCGAAGGCCGTGCCGTCGCTTGCAATCAAGTGGATGACTCGTGGTGCGCGCTGCACCAGTGCCTCAAGTTCGTTTCGCGCCCGCCCAGCCGCCCAGCTCTCGAGCGCTCTGCCGGTGGCGAGCATGAGCGCGATTATGCTGCCGGCCAGCCACTCGCCTGTGGCTGCTGTTGCAGTGATTGAAATCAAGGCGAGGATGTCTGAACCCAGGCCACCGTCACGCATGGCCTTCCAAACCAAACGAATTGATAAGACCAGACCGATGCCAGCACCGACCACGTGCCCGAAACCGAAACCGGGAAACAATCCGATTGCCAGCGCACTAGTCGTAGCGATCAGAAGCCAGATGGTTTTATCTTTCACAGGCGGTTAGCCTTTGGCTAGAAACTCTTCGACGGCGGTTTCAACCACGGCTCGATCGTCTTCGGTGATTGCCCCGTAGCGAATCTTGGTGATCCGAGCATTCTCGGGGTCGAGGTTTTCAGCCGCAGAGAACAGGCCATCGACAATCGTGAACTTGTAGTTCGAGGTGCCGTATTCGCCAAAGTCTTCGAATGTTGTAAAAGTCGAGTCTTCAGGGTTGAAGGTCACATCGATGTCGGCCTCTTGCCCAGCTTCTTCAGCCATGCTGAAGGTGAAGTAGTCAGCGCAGGCGGTGATCGCGTCTAGCTCCCAAATCAAGCCATAGTTGCTGGGGTATTCGAGATAAGCCGCTGAATAGTCTTTATAGGCTTCGTCTTTATTGAGAGCAACGACAATGAAATCTTCGCTCGATTCAACGACTCCTAGCTTCTGAGCCTCAAAACAACTGTCTTTCGCGATTACCGAAAACGCGGCCTTCGCCTCGGCCGGTGTCATTTCGGCAGGCTCAGACACGGTTGGGCTGGGAGTGATCGAAGCCGACGGCCCGGGTGTTGGTGCACTACATGCGCTCATTAGCCCCGCGGCCAAAACCGCAACTGCTACAGCAATCGCACCACTATTTTTAAACATGTCTCCCCTTGCCTAGTTGATTTGAAGATACCGCAGCATCGCAAACGTGAAACTACTTATTTCTCGGTCTTTGACCAATCGATGGTCATCAGAAATAGTTGTCCGCCGCGAAACGCCGGCCATAACTTTCCGAGCGCAGACGGCTCGGTTATGTCGGGTCGCGTTTTCGCGACATCCGTGTGAATCTGAATCGAGAACACCAGATAGGTCTTCTTGTCGGCTGCCGAAGTGCGCAAGTGACGCGAAACGTCGACAACGCTGGTCAGCTCTTCATTGTTAGTCAGGTAGTGAGAACCGAGGGCTGAAAAGTATCGCTGCTTTGCGGTAGCAAGCACGGTGATCTTCGAGGTGGCAGGCTGAAAAACCACTAGACGCGAACGATGCTCATTTACGCCGGGATCTTCTTCTATAAAGATGTTGCCCGAGGAATCCATCTCGATGTTGTCTGGCTTATTGAGGTAAGGCGCTTCTGAACCGTCGAGAATCATGGTCAGAGTTGCACCCGAAAGCGGCTTGGCAACATCTTTGAAACGCAGTCGCCAAAGCGCTCCACCATCGCGCTTGATGTTCGGAGTCGCAGGGTTGGCCGCCGTGGCCTTAGAGTTACCGCTCGACTCGGTGGTGGTGAAGTAATAGTCGTTAGGGTTCGACGGGTCGAACAGTCCATCTTCGAGCCTCGACAAAGTCGTGCCACCGACCAGCGCCTCGAAGTTTTGAGTGCTGCCATCGACGGTGTTATCAACCGGGTTGAAACGAACCGGAATCTCTGTATTTTTTGACACGGATGCCCGTATGTCGGTGTCGTCGGCGAACTCGCCAGCCTCGAGCACATAGCTTTTGCCGTTGTTGAGCCCGGCTCGATCAAACCAAGTTCCGGTCGCTAGCTTCTTGCCGACATACAAACGCAGCTGGCTGTTGTTAGCCGCGTTGTCTTCGGTGCCGATCACCACGGTCGACAGCGACTGCTTGAGCGATGGCACCAGGTTCTCCCAAGAACCAAGCCCCAACTTTGGAAGCTGAACGAGTTGCCCCGACGAGTTGAGGCCGAAGGCACGACCCTCATCACCGGTCTCTTCGCCAGTCAAGAAAACGCGCCCGGCATAACCGATCGTTGATGTTGAACCGGGTGCGCGATAGCTAAACGCCCCCGACTGCCGCAATGTGGCAGAGCAAAAGCGGTCGAGATATTTGGAGTGCTGCGGAACCCCGGTTAGGTCAACGCTTGCGGCACCTGCTGGGGCCACGGGTTTCTCGCCGTGCTTCTTGGCAGAGTAGTCGTACCAGAGCACATCTTTGATGGCGCTACTAGCCGACTTGATGGCCTTGGTTTTTGGGTCGACCACAAAGTGTGTGATCGGCGAGCCTTGGGCCTGGCCGCCGGCGTAGTTGAATTTTGCGGTGGATGCCGCGACGTATGGGTATTCGCTAACGCTGAGTAGGTGCATCCCCTTGGAATCGCGGTATGCCCCAGTTCCATCGATCAAGCCCGGAACCAAAAAAGAACCGATTCGATCGCCGGCAGTCACCAAAGGTTTGAGCGTAACCCCAGCGTTCGAAGACTCTACAAACACGGGCTTGGCTACTCCTGCCGAGGCGGCGGTTGCGCCGAGCAGGGCAACGACCGTGACCGCTGCCAAAACTCCCGATTTACGAGTGTTTTTGCTCGAAATTTTCAAGTGCTCTTCTCTCAATAGCCTGCACTTCAACTATGCCACCAGTCGCCCCTCTTACCCGCCTGTGAAGCCCCTAGCCTGTATCCTTGTCTAGGGCGAGGTCGCTCTAGTGAGCAGCGTTTGAGACCTGACTTTCTAGCCCCTCGATCCCCTAAACAAGGAGACATCTTGAAGTTCGTCAAGAGAGCATTCAAAAAAGCAGTTCGCACCTTCATGAAGATGGGTTTGACTCGCAAGTTGGCCCGGTTCATGGCACACGCCAGCGAGCGCATTCTCTATGTCGGTAGCAAGCCTTGGAGCAAAAAGTCATTCGACCGCGCTCTCACCGACGAACTAACCCGCGGCAAGTCGCTTGAAGACCGCCTGATGGCACACATTCGCGAAGCCTACGCAAACAAGAACCGCGTGGGTACCCGCGCCCTACTGCAGACCCTAGTTGAGGGCCCAACCACCAAGGCACTCGGTTCACTCGGTTTCGCAACCTTCCTCGCGCTCGATGGCCTATACGACTCAGCAGCTGGCTATTTCAAGGATGCCGGGCTCGAGATTTCGAAGCAGAAGGCTCCATTCGAGTACTTTGACACCCAGCTCACCGTGGCCAAGAAGAAGGCTCTGGTTGAGATTCGCGAGATCTTGACGAACAAAGACTCTCGCCGCTCTAGCGCTTACAAGATGTCTCTAGTTCGCGCGCTGATCAAGCACGGCGAATACGAAGGCCTGCGCCCGATTGTTGAGGGAATCGTTTTGACCGAGGCTGGCCGCGCAACCCTCGATGACAAACTAAAGGCCGAGCTCGCTTGGTGGCACAAGATGCTTCAAGATGACGGCCGTTCGGTCAAGAACATCAAGGGTGCAATCAACTTTGCTGTCATGGATTACAACATGCTGGACTACTCGAAGACTTCGACCAACCGAGGCGACTACGTTCAGACCCTCGCTGCAATCTCTCACCTGCTTCGCCACCAGAACGTTGAGTTCGTTGGCGCAAGCGCTCTTGCGAAGTACCTCGGCAAGATTCAGAAGTTTGTTCACGCCGACCGTCGACTAGGTGAAAACGCCAAGACTGTAAAGGTTCAGCCTGTTGAACTTCACCGCGACTTTGCATCGGGCCGTGAATACCCAGAGAACACCTGGCTGATCAGCAACGGTTGGTTCATGCACCGTGCCTACAAGGGCGAGGTTGACTTTCCGTACCCGAAGAACATCAACCCGATCATGGTGTCGTTCCACATTCAAGACCCTGACGTTCTCACCGAAAAGACTGTTGCAGAACTAAAGAAGATTGGACCGATCGGCTGTCGCGACTGGACCACCGTCTATCGCTTGCGCGACTTCGGTGTTCCTGCGTTCTTCTCGGGCTGTGTCACCACGACCGTGGGACAGGTTCTACCAAAGGCCACAGCACCGGGAAAGACTCCTCGTCTTGCAGTTGTCGAGGCTAAGGTTCCACGCCAGTACTTCTTCTGGTGGAAGAAAAAGTTCATTCAGATTGGCGACCACGTTCGCGACTTCAGCCTTGTCGAGGGCATCGAAGACGCACGCGAGATGCTAGCCGAGTACCACACCTACGGCCACGTCATCACCAAGCGCCTGCACTGCTACCTACCAGCACGTTCGATGGGGCTACCTGTTACATTCACCCCTGGAAAGCGCTCGGATGTTCGTTTCGAAGGTCTTCTCGACCTTGATGAGACTGCGTTCAACAAGATTCGTCACGGCCTAGAGCACAAGCTCGAAGTGATCACCAGCGCGATTCTTGCCGGCAAGAGCCGCGACGAGGTTATGCAGATCTGGAGCGACCTGGTTGCCCCAGACGTCAAGTTCGCTGACGAGTACTGCAAGAACCTAGAGCCGATCGGCAAGCCTGAGATCGATCTGAACGCTGTCTACAAGAAGTTTGACTCTCATGTCATGCACCTTGGCAAGAACAAGTTCGGCGCAAAGCAGGTTCACCTTGCCTTTGCCGTTGACCAGAACCTGAAAGACGAGCTGGCCGTAGTGCTCGCCTCGATCGTGCGCAACACCAAGCGTGAAATCAACGCCCACGTGCTGACTCGCGGTTTGGGTGAAGACTACTGGGCTCGCCTGCACAAGTTGTTCCCGACCGTGAACTTCCACTTCCACGACTTCAGTGGAATCGACTACGGAGCCTCGGTGAACCTAATGTCACACATCACCGTGTCGACCTTCGACCGCCTGTTCCTACCTCAGGTGCTCAAAGACGTTCCGAAGGTGCTTTACCTAGATGTCGACATACTGGTTCGTGGCGATGTTGGCGAGCTTTACGACCTCAACGTCAAGAACCACGTGTTTGCTGGAAAGCGCAGCCGTCTCGATGGCTGGTCGAACCTGGTTCACGTAATCACCCGCGTTTCGCTGCGCCTTCCTGCACAGCAGGCTTGGGCACTGCGTCGCCGTGCACACGAGACGGGCAAGCTAACGGCAGACACCTACAACGCAGGTGTGTTGCTGATGAACCTCGACCGCATGCGCAAAGACGAGTTCATCGAAAACCACCTATACCTGGTCGAGAAACTGCACTTGAACGACCAAGACGTCATGAACTTCTACTCGAAGGGCAAGGCGTTGCAGATCGGTGACGAGTGGAACTACGTTCCAACCCAGGACTACGAGAAAGACCCGAAGATTGTTCACTTCGCTGGCCCAATCAAGCCTTGGAAGCCTCAGAACTCGCTTTACAAGAGTGAGTTCCAAGCCATCGCTCGCGAACTCGGCGTCGCTAAGTAACTTGAGTCACTAAAACAAAGGGGTTCTAATGCACTCAACGCCTCGCAAGGCAGTCATTCCGGTAGCCGGCCTAGGCACACGCTTTTTGCCGGCCACCAAGGCAATGCCGAAAGAGATGTTGCCACTGGTCGACAAACCCGTCATTCAGTACGTGGTCGAAGAGGCCGTGGCTTCGGGCTTGACCGACATCCTGTTTGTGACCGGTCGCGACAAGTATGCGCTCGAGAATCACTTCGACACATCGGCCGACCTTGAGTCTCGTCTAGAGGCCAAGGGTGACCAAGAGAAGCTCGACCTGGTGCAAGCGCCTACCGAACTCGGAAACATCCACTACGTTCGTCAGGGAGGCGCAAAGGGCCTTGGTCACGCGGTCAACGCGGCGGCGTCATTCACGAGTGACGAGCCCTTTGCCGTTTTGCTAGGCGACGATGTCGTCGAAGAAAACAGTGACCTTCTAAAGACCATGATTGCGGTTCACGGCAAGACCGGTGCTAACGTGGTGGCCTTGGTTGAGGTGCCTCGCGAAGAGATTCACAAATACGGTTGCATCAAACCGGCCGGCCCTGAGGTCGACGGAGTTATCGAGGTAAGCGACTTTGTCGAAAAGCCGAAAACCGAGTTGGCGCCATCTAACTTCGCCGTAATCGGCCGCTACATTCTGAACCCTGGCATTCACGAATTGCTGGCAAAGCAAGAACCAGGCGCTGGTGGCGAGATTCAACTAACGGATGCTCTGGCCAAGGCGGCTCGCGAGAAGCTTGCCGGCGGCGTGGTCGGTGTTGTGTTCCGCGGTGAACGCTACGATGCTGGCGACAAGTTGGAGTTCTTGAAGGCCACCGTTCTGCTGGCTACCAAGCGCGATGACCTCGGACCTGGTCTGATGACGTGGCTCAAAGATTTCGTCGCCAAGTCAAACTAGGGCTAATTTTCGACCAGTTGTTTGAGCACTGGCGCGAGTCTGCCTTGCACTCGAGACCAGAAGTCACCCGGCACATCGTCTAGAAGGGCCTTTGCGGTCGTCTTCAGATAGTCGTCGTATTCACCATTGCCATTGCCTATGAAGGGCATGTGCAGTTGCAGATCAATACTGGCGATTCTTAGCTGAAACTCGAGCAGGTTGTTGGCATTTGCTTGACCCTTATCGATGGCGGCAAGCAAAACCTTGCGAGTTTTCACCAATGACTGCATTCGGTCTCGCAGATTCTCGAACTCCCCCAGCCTCTGGGTGATCGACTTGTTGTTACCCACTCGCACACGCCAGAAATAGACGGCGCGATTCAGAACATAAAAGCTCTCAGCCTCACAAAAGGCACGCGCCATGAGCGCCATGTCTTCATAGAGCACGCCCTCCGGAAAACGCAGCGAGTGTTCCTTCCAGAACTCCCACCTAAAAAGTCTGTTCCAAGCGGTCACATCGCGAATCGCTAGCGGATCGGCAACGAAGGTGGTTGAACGAGAGCCCTTGTGCGAATAGAACTGCCGAGCATCCGCGCGCCAACGAAACGACAGGCCCTTCATTCGTTTAGCCGGACCAACTACAAAATCAGATTTGTGCTTCTCGGCGGCTCTGACGTAACGCCAGATAGTGCCCAATGGCAGGGCGTCGTCTGAGTCGAGAAACAGCAGGTAATCGGTTTCGTCGATGCGTTCAAAGCCGGTGTTACGGGCCGCACCCAAGCCTGCGTTGGTCTTTTGCAAGACGCGGATGCTCATTATCTCGTCGAAGCTCGCCGCAAGTTCAAACGACCCGTCGCTTGACCCATCGTCGATCACGATCACCTCTAGGTTTGGATACCGTTGAGCGCGAATACTGTGCAGGCAGAGAGGTAAAAATTCTCGAACGTTGTAGATCGGAACGACGATGCTGACTTTTGGCACAGCAGGGTTTTTGCGAGGCGCAATAAGGGCAACCGTTTGAAAGAGCAGGTGTAGATAGGCGTCGGCAACCTTTGCCGCCCAAGGCTGGCCTAGAGCCCTGAAGAAGCGCCAAGACACAGCGCGGCGCAGACGTGAGGCCTGAAGGCCGACGTTTGAGGGTATTTTGAAAGGCACCCTGCAAAACTACCAAACCCGCCTGGCTATAGCGGCCAGGCGGGTTTGAAAGAATCTCGGCTACTTCTTCGGTGGGTCGAAATAAGGAATGATGTCGTACAAGCCGTAGAGCAGGGCAGCTACGCAAACGGCAAAGGCAACGTAAGACAGCACGCGATAAACAACCTCGCGTTGAATGTCTTTCGACTTGCCTTTTCGAGCGCCAGGAACAGCGTGCTGAGCGTTGGTAAGCAGTCTTACACCGATTGCAAAAGCAGACACGATGAGTGTTGCAGAGACGAGTGCGAGCCCGAAAACGGTTCCGAACTTCTGCCAGTCAATAATGATTTCCATTACTTCTTCTTTCCGTTCTTCTTAGCCGCTCTAGCTGCAAGCAGGGCTTCTTTTTTCATTTGGCGCGCGGTCTTGACCACATCGACCGCCTCAGATACTTCACTGTCGAGCACATTGTGGTGACCAACCTTGTTTCGGTTCGAAATCTGGAAGATTGCGATGATCACACCAACGGTGATGATTGCGTCGAGTATCAAACCGATGTCGCCACCGAACTTGGTTAGCAGTGCCGAGAGGCCACCGACCAGGGCTGCAGCCGGAAAGGTTAGCATCCAACCAACGAACATCTGTCCAGCCTTGCTCCAGCGCACTGCGCCACCCTTGCGACCGAGACCTGCACCGATCACCGATCCAGAAGCAACCTGAGTGGTTGATAGCGCGAACCCAACGTTGCTCGAAGCCAAGATGGTCACGGCTGACGCGGTTTCTGCCGAAAGACCCTGAACCGGGCGAATCTCTGACAATCCGGTACCCATAGTCTTGATGATGCGCCATCCGCCCGAGTAGGTTCCGATGGCGATGGCAACGGCCGCCGAAACGACAACCCAAAGTTCAACGTGATCACCGTTGGCTTGCAGGCCAGCCGCAACGAGAACCAGAGTGATTACACCCATGGTCTTTTGGGCATCGTTGGTGCCGTGAGACAGGGCGAGCAACGAAGACGAGAAAATCTGGCCAATTTTAAAGTTTGAACGACCGGTTCCGATGCCGCTCTTATTACGCGACTGCTGAGTGCGAGCAGTGAGCACATAGGCCAGCTTGGTTGCGATAAAAGCGGTAACACCCGCGATCACGGGTGCGAACAATGCGGGCAAGAACACCTTCATGATCATCTCTGAAATGTTCACAGCGGTGAAGCTGAAGTAAACGACAACAGAGCCGATGAGGCCTCCGAAAAGCGCGTGAGACGAGCTAGAGGGCAGCCCTAAGAACCAAGTGGTTAGGTTCCACAAAATCGCACCAGTCAAACCGGCAAAGACAACTTGGGGAGTGATGCTCGCAATGGCATCGTCTTGAATCATGCTGCTCGAGATGGTCTTTGCTACCTCAATCGATAGGAAGGCGCCGATCAAGTTCATAACGGCTGCAATAGCCACCGCGGTACGAGGCTTTAGAGCACCAGTGGCAATTGGCGTGGCCATTGCATTTGCGGTGTCGTGAAAACCGTTAGTGAAGTCGAAGAAAAGGGCTAGTGCAACCACTAGACCAACGATGATGATTGGATCCACGGGACCCTTTCTGATTGACGTTAGAACAGCACGATAAGGCTAATGAAAACCATGGAAACACTATTTTTGCAAGGTTAACGCAAGGTAAATTCAGCCTACAAGTAGAAACGTGTCGTTTTGTTTCTGTTTGCCGGGCCGAAACTAGGTTAACGGTTTTTTGCACGCAGCGAGCGAATGCTCAAAGCCGCCGAAACCACAATCGAGCCAAGAATCACGAATAACGAAGTGCTGGTATCGATTTCTGGAACCGGCAAACCCTGCCCCCCGTTGATGAACGGTAACTGGTTCTCGTGCATCGCGTGCAACACGAGCTTGACGCCGATAAAGCCCAAGATGAAGGCGATTCCATATTTTAGGTATTGCAACTTGTCGACGAGCGAGCCAAGCAAGAAGTAGAGCTGACGCAGACCCATCAGGGCGAAAACGTTCGCGGTGAACACTATGAACGGGTCGGTGGTGATACCGAAAATGGCCGGAATCGAGTCAAAGGCAAACATCACGTCGGTTGCCGCGATAGCAACAAAGACCACCAAGATCGGAGTAAACATTTTCTTGCCATTTTCGACCGTGCGAAGTTTTGCGCCATCGTAGTCTTTTGAAACTTGGATGCGCTTGCGAAGCCACACGATGAGCTTCGACTCTGACTCCTCATCGTCTTCCGAACTTCTAAACGCCTGGTGCCAGGCTGTGTAGATCAGGAACGCCCCGAAGATATAAAAGATTGCGCTGAACGACTCGATGAGAGCTGCACCGACCAAAATGAAAGCACCGCGCAGTACCAGCGAGAGAACCACACCGACCATCAGAACCTCTTGCTGATACTTGCGTGGCACGGCAAAACGGTTCATGAGAATCAAGAAGACGAATAGGTTGTCGAGACTCAGGCTGTACTCGGTGAGCCAGCCGGCAAAGAATTCGTTCGCGCGGGTTGAGCCGAACATCCACCAAATTACCCCGCCAAAAATGACCGCCAAAAGTGCATAAAAGCTGACCCAGAGGGTTGACTCGCGGTTGCTGGGAATGTGGGGGCGACTGTAGATCAGTAGCAAATCAGCGATGATTAGCACTGCCAAGACAGACATGCTCACAATTTCAAATAGCTCATAGTTGGCGTTCATTGGGTCAAGTCTAAGGTGGGGTTTTGTTGCGCCGCTAAAGTTATAAGCAGAGTCCAAAAAATAGGTGAAAATGCCCGTGAAAAAGATTGCCGCCAAGCTCGCAGACGGCCGCGACCTGTTCTATTTCGACGATGCCGACTCGGCCCTACCGGAGCAGCGCAAGAACGATTCAAGGCAACTGGATGCTCGACCGGCTGTAGCGCAGATGCGACTCGATGCGCTGTCGGGTGACTGGATTTCGGTAGCTGCAAGCCGCCACGGAAGAGCCTTTCTACCGCCAGCCTCGGAGTGCCCGCTGTGCCCGAGCACCGAAAGTTTCTTGAGCGAGGTGCCCGATCGTTTTGATGTGGCCGTTTTCGAAAATAAAAACCCATCGTTTGGACCCGACCTAGCTTTGGTTGACGACAAAAACTATTGGGTTGAGCCGACCTTGCCGCTTGGGCTAACCAAACCATCTATCGGGCGATGTGAGGTGGTTGTTTTCTCACCGGAGCACGAGGGTTCGCTCGGTAGCCAGAGCCAAACTCGCATTCGCACCATTCTCGATGCCCTTGCCGACCGCACCGACGCCATCCTGCGCATGCCGGGTGTTCGCACGGTGTTTCCGTTTGAAAACCGCGGTCAAGACATCGGCGTGACCCTGCATCACCCGCACGGGCAGATTTATGCCTACCCATACGTAACCCCGACGCAAGAGAAGGTCTTCGCTTCGCTGGCTCGTCACGGGCAGACACTCTTTCAAGACATCCTCGAATTTGAACAAGGGTCTGAGCGCGAGTTGATTCGAGGCGAGCACTTCACCGCTTTCGTGCCGTTTGCTGCTCGTTGGCCGATCGAGATTTCGATTTTGCCCCACCGCCACGTTCAAAACCTGACTCAACTGAGCGAAGACGAATTGGCCGAGCTCACCTCTATCTATTCGCGAGTGTTGAGAGGCGTAGACGCAATCTACGAAACCCCTACCCCATATGTGGCGGGTTGGCACCAGGCACCGAAGTTTGACGGCGGCGAAAACTTTAGGTTGCAGTTCAAGCTCACCTCACCTCGACGCGCGGCCGATAAACTCAAGTACCTGGCCGGATCGGAATCGGCCATGGGTGCGTTCATCGCAGACTTTCCACCAGAAACTACTGCTGCCAGATTGCGCGAGGTTCTCTAGTGCTGGGCCTTGCGACTCAAACCGCCAACGACTTCGAGGCGAAGTTCGG
>JACCDK010988430.1_pt1 | contig 13787 bp, 9 predicted proteins | sample 7445871 | NCBI WGS metagenome assembly JACCDK01 (sample SAMN15323436, study PRJNA562643) | freshwater metagenome | isolation source: river surface water | place: USA:Blue River Watershed | collected 2017-08-15 | reverse complement strand
CTGTACCGCCTCATTGACTCTTGAGATCTCAGTAATCACATGGCGCGCTCGCTTAAAATTAATTTCCGGTAATTTTTCACGTGCTACCTCTAATTCGCTCAACGAAAGATCCCGCAGCGCCTTTACGCCAAGGAGTGAGGCAACCGATTCACATTGCGCTCGCCGCTGCGCATAGCCACCGTCAACTAATGCGTGATGGGCTCTTGTATCAACAATTAAAAGTTTTAGACCCGCATTTGCAAAGTCAACTCTAATTTGGCGAGTTGTGAGATCGCGACAATCTAGTAATAGGGCATGACCACTCTTTCCCATGAGTGAAATAGATTGATCCATGATTCCGCAAGGAACTCCAACAAATTCATTCTCGGCGCGCTGTGTAATTCGCGCTAAATCGGCGAGCGAAATATCTAGGTCAAGAATCTCATTTAAAGCAACCGCAACGGAGCACTCCAATGCTGCCGAAGAAGATAGCCCGGCGCCCGTTGGTACTTCACTCTCAATGAGAATTTCTAACCCAGACTTAACGTCAAGTGCCCAAATAACACCAAGAATGTAGCGAGTCCAAATTGGCCCGGTTAAGGCTTTGAGTGAAGCAATATCTGTTTCGAAAGGTGCGCCACCTTCCTGTTTAGATGCGATGCGAATTCTCGAGTCCTCACGAATACGAAGCGCACAATAAGTGCGGGCCTCTATTGCAAAAGGAAGAACAAAGCCATCGTTGTAGTCAACATGCTCCCCAATTAGATTAACTCTTCCGGGAGCTGCGGATATTAAATCGGGGGCTAGGCCATAAATGTCACTAAATGAATCGCGAATCGACATCTAAATCAACAACTTAGATTTTTACGCCACGAAGTTGTTCTGCGGATTGCTCCGGCCAGACATCCATCATGAATGCTCCAAAGGCAGACTCGGAGCCAGCCAAATACTTTAACTTTCCTGGTGCGCGTCGCACGCTCGTGATCTGCCAATGTAGTCGCATTACATCTCGACCGACTCGTACCGGTGCTTGATGCCAAGCTGCGATGTAAGCCATCTTGGTATCAAAAACGCCATCGAGTCTCTGTAGAACTTCTTTTGCAATTTCTGGGAAGGCGTCACATGACTTTTCATCTAAAGCTGCAAGATCTGGGACGGACCTCTTTGGGGCGACGTGAATCTCGAAGGGGTAGCGAGCCGCGTAGGGAACGTATGCGACCCATTCTTCATTTTCGCAAACGATTCGAACCTTATCTTTCAATTCCCTTGCAACTACTTCATCGAGTAATACTCGACCGGTGCGTTTCTTGTGGGCCGTTGCAACAGCCAACATCTGTGCTGTCTTTACCGGAAGATTTGGGTAGGCATATATCTGGCCATGGGGATGAGCCAGCGTTACCCCAACTTCTTCACCGCGGTTCTCAAAAGGCGCAATATGTTCGATGTATTTGATAGTCGATAACTCGGATACGCGATCACGCCAAGCTTCAAGAACTGTGCGAATTTGGCGGGTTGATAGATCCTTAAATGAAGCATCGTAATTAGATGTAAAACAAACTACTTCGCACTTACCGGCCGCTGGAACAGGGGGAGTATCTAAAGTTAGTTCCGTTGGAATCGTGATTGGGGCGTCGGTATCTCGCAATGATGGAGAACGATTATCAAAAACAACAACTTCATAATCGCTTTCCGGAATCTCTGTTAGAAAACCCGGGCGACTTGGTGCTAGCGGATTTAGATCCTTAGGTGGAAGAAAAATTCGGTTTTGACGATGCGCTGCCATAACGACCCACTCATTATTGAGCGGGTCAAGTCGCATCTCGCCAATTTTTGGTTGTGTCTCAGGTTCACGTTGGTCTTGTGCAGTTCGAGATTGGCCTTGAGTGTCGTAATAACGAATTGTGCGCCCGTCCATCAAGAGTCGGTCGGTCCTTACAACCCCGGCGCCTAGTTTCTTACCCGACATGATGCCCATTACTCTACCGGCATGTCTTCTCACGCGCACTTATCCAATGGCGGGGTTGATATTTATTTTGAGGTTATCGATGGCGCACTAGTTATTCGTTATTGGGGTAAAAGCGTTATTGGTGATCTTTCTAAGATGAGTTTCTTACGTTCGATTCCCAATAGTGATTTTGATGAGATGCAAAACCCCGGGGTTTTACGTGAGCACTCTAGAGGTTGGTTGGGGTATCCAACTATTTCTGGACATAGAAGTGGAAAGGCATGGTCCACAAAGTTTGGTGTAAAGGAATTAAATTCCAGTAAAGATACTTTAAACGCAAAGCTGATTGACGATTACGCAAAACTTGAGTTGATGCTCTCCTTTAGATTAGATCAATATGGAGCAGCGCGAATAAATTATAAATTGACTAATCTTGATGAGAATTACACCTTAAATGAACTTTGCTATTGGTTACCGCTTAGTGAGAAGGCAACCCAAAGCCTCGACTTTGTCGGACGATGGTCAAAGGAGCGGACTCCGCAACGTAAACAAATTGATATTGGACGTTGGGTTCGCGAGTCTCATGAAGGCAGAAGTGGGCATAATTTCACTATTGGTGAAATTGCCTCAACCCCTGAAACTAATTTCGCTTCTGGTGAAGCTTGGTCAGTCGCGTTAGCTTGGAGCGGAGATTCTCGCTATTACATCGAGAAGAATTATGAAGGCGTCACTTCTATCGGCGCTAGCGAAGCTCTCGCGCCGGGTGAAATCATTTTGGGGAGCGGTGAGAGTTACCAATCACCCGAGTTGATTGCTGTTTACTCCGATAAAGGACTTGATGGACTAGCCCAGGTTTTTCATAGCCATCTACGCGCCCGCGCAAATCACCCAAAGAAGGCGCGTCCATTAACTCTAAATTTATGGGAGGCCATTTACTTTCAACATAGCGATGAGCGAGTTAAGAAGATTGTTGATATCGCCGCTCAAATTGGTGTTGAGAGAGTCGTTTTGGATGACGGTTGGTTTGGTTCGCGCAGGAGTGATCGCAGCGGCTTAGGGGATTGGCAAGTTAGTAAAGATGTCTGGCCTTCTGGCTTAAAGCCAATCTCTGATTACATTGCAAGTAAAGGAATTGAGTTTGGACTCTGGTTTGAGGGTGAAATGCTCAATATCGACTCAGATTTATACCGCGAGCATCCAGATTGGATTTTGAGTGCGGGCGATCGGGTTGCGCCGACTTGGCGTCATGAACTCGTTTTAAATCTCGCCCACGAGCCAGCATTCAATTATGTCTTGGATGCGGTCAGCCAAGTAATCGTTGAAAATAACGTGAAATATATAAAGTGGGATCACAATCGCGTTCTGGTTGATGCCGGCTACCTCGGGAAGGCCGCAATTCACAAGCAGACCAGAGCTATCTATAGATTATTTGCTGAGTTAAAGAAGCGTTCTGCCGGACTTGAGATTGAGTCATGTGCATCAGGCGGAGCGCGAATTGATCTTGGAGTGATTGATTTTGTAGATCGTTTCTGGACAAGCGATAACAATGATGCACTTGCTCGCCAAGAAATCCAGCGATGGACTATGCAATTCATCCCGCCGGAATTATTGGGAACGCATATCGGATCTAATCCTTCGCATCAGACTGGACGAGAACTATCGCTCTCCTTTAGAGCTGCTACAGCGCTATTTGGCCATGCTGGTATTGAATGGGATATAAGCGAACTTGATTCGAGTGAACTTGAGAAGCTACGCGCCTGGGCAGATTTATATAAAGAAAAACGCTCGCTCATTCATAGTGGCGAGAGTATTCGGATGGATTATCCAAATGAAGATCATTATCTCTACGGAGTTGTTGGTAAAGATGAAGGGCTCTTTGTATTCGCAGCGCTAAGGCCAACCACAACTTCGCATTCACCAAATCTTCGCTTCCGGGGATTGAAGAGTGAGGCTAAATACATGGTGCGAGCACTTCATCCAGCGGGGGAACCCGGAATGATGCTCATTACTCCACCGGCTTGGTTGAAAGACGGAATTACAACCACCGGTTCAATTCTGCAAGAGATTGGTCTACCAGCGCCGATTTTGCAACCTGCACAAGCGCTATTAATTGAGATAAAAGCTATTTAACCCAATCTAGAGTTCGTTCAATCGCACGCTTCCAATTCGCTAGACCAGTCGTTGACAAATCCGAGGCAGGATTTGCTTTCCATCTTTTCGCCTCTTGCCAATTAGCCCGAAGTTGCGCAGTATCTTTATAAAAACCAGTTGCAAGTCCAGCAGCATAGGCTGCACCTAGCGCAGTAGTTTCAATCACCTTAGGGCGAACTACATCAAGTTGCATGATGTCAGCCTGCATCTGCATACAAAGTTCGTTTGCAGTAATTCCACCATCAACCCGCATCTCAGGTAACTTCACGCCACTATCGGCAGACATTGCATCTAGAACATCTCGCGTCTGGTAACAAATTGCTTCGAGAGCGGCGCGAGCAAGATGAGCTTTTGTTGCTGCGCGCGTTAAGCCAACTACAACGCCACGCGCATCATTTCGCCAATACGGAGCAAATAAACCTGAAAAGGCGGGAACGAAATAGACGCCACCGTTATCTGGAACGCTCTTTGCCAACTCTTCAATTTCTGGGGCGCTCTTTATTATTCCGAGTTGATCACGGAGCCATTGCACAGCCGAACCAGTTACCGCAACTGATCCCTCGAGCGCGTAGCGAGCCTTCTCGTTTCCAAATTTAAAACAAACAGTGGTGAGCAATCCATTTTTTGAGCGGACAATCTCTTCACCGGTATTGAGCAAGGCAAAGTTTCCAGTTCCGTAAGTAGTCTTTGATTCCCCTCGATTAAAACAGGCTTGTCCGACCATGGCCGCTTGTTGATCGCCAAGAATTCCGGCAATAGGAACTTGGGCGCCGAGCGGACCGTCTTCCAAAGTGTTTCCATAGATTTCTGAAGAAGAACAGATCTTGGGCAAGATTGAACGTGGGATGGCAAATATCTTCAGCAACTCCTCATCCCAGTCAAGCGTTTCAAGATCCATGAGAAGTGTTCGACTGGCATTTGTCACATCAGTTACATGAATTCCGCCGGTTAAGTTCCAAACCAGCCATGAATCAACCGTCCCAATCAGCGCTCTACCGGCACCAATCGCTTCTGCGACGGCGGGAATATTGTTTATAAACCAATTCATTTTGCTACCGGAGAAATATGGAGCAATCGCTAGACCAGTTTTATGGGTAACTTTTGATTTTTTCTCCTCGGATAAGGTATTTAGGAACTCTTGAGTTCTTGTGTCCTGCCAGACAATCGCATTGGCAAGTGGTTTCCCAGTTTCCCTATCCCAAACCACCGTTGTTTCTCGCTGGTTAGTTATTCCGATTCCGGCTAGATCTCCACCCTTAATTCCGGCGGATTTTAAGGCGCCTCCAATAACTTCTTTGGTTCGCTCCCATATCTCAGCAGCATCATGTTCAACCCATCCAGCCTTTGGAAGAATTTGGCGATGTTCGAGTTGATGTTGACCAACTATTGATCCAGCTTCATCAAAAACTATAAACCTAGTTGAGGAAGTGCCCTGGTCTAGCGAGCCGATAAATCTCATAGCGCGTATCCTACGCAGGTGAGAGTTTTATCCTCCGAACTTAGTCCCAGTACACGCGTTGATGCGATGCTCGCTTTGAGAAATGTTGAGTTCGACATCCTTGTGATTGGTGGCGGAATCAATGGCGCCGGCATTGCACTTGATGCCGCATCGCGAGGACTAAAAGTAGCTCTTGTTGAAATGTCCGACTTCGCTGGCGGCACATCTTCTAAATCTTCAAAATTGATTCATGGTGGACTTCGATACCTTGAGCAGTACGACTTCAAACTAGTTCGCGAAGCGCTACAAGAGCGCGAATTGATGGTGACAACTCTCGCACCGCATTTAGTTAAGCCAGTCTCATTTCTATATCCACTTCACGAGAAATTTAAAGAGCGCACTTATGTTGGAGCAGGTATGGCGCTCTATGACGCTTTGCGAGGATTTAAGCGCGCTTTACCGTGGCATAAGCACATCTCCCAGAAAGAGTTGAGCGAAGTTGCACCTTCCTTGAGATTAGATTTAATTACAGGGGGCTACCAATACTTTGATGCCCAAGTCGATGATGCTCGCCATACGATGATGATTGCGCGCACTGCTGCTAAGTATGGAGCGATTATCACGACGCGAACTTCGTGTAAGAGCCTGATTCGCGAGGGTCGAAAAGTCCAAGGTGCCGTCATTGTTGATACTGAAAGTGGCGAAGAAATTACCGTTAAAGCGAAGTGCACGATTATGGCGGCTGGAGTTTGGACTGATTCACTTTATGACTCGTTCGGTATCAAACCCGGCTATCGCGTGAGAATGTCAAAAGGTGCTCACATAGTCGTGCCGGGCTCAGCCATAAAGTCGAATACCGGAGTAATAATCAAGACTGAGTTATCTGTTCTCTTCATCATTCCTTGGGGCGACAAGTGGATCGTGGGCACAACTGATACTGATTACAACGACGATCCTGCTGCGCCACTTGCTACCCGTGAAGATGTCAATTACATATTGGCACAAGCAAATCGAGTTTTAGAACCTAAGTTAGATAAATCGCAAGTCATCGGTGTTTTTGCTGGCCTTCGCCCACTAGTTTCCTCTGACCCAGACTCGGCCACGACCGAACTCTCGCGCGAACATGTTGTTGACCACCCAGTCCCAGGCTTTGTGACAATCGCGGGAGGTAAGTACACGACGTATCGCGTTATGTCCGAAGATGCTGTTGATTCAGCCGTTAGTGATTTAATGCGGATAGTTCCTGATTCCTGTACTGAAGGACTGGCGATTATCGGTGCCGATGGTTACTCAGTGCTTCTTAATAAAGCCGATGATTTGGCAAGTGATTATGGTGTTTCCTCCTCAACTATTTTGCACTTGCTTGAGCGCTATGGCTCGTTATTCCATGAAGTATTAGAACCCGCAATTCTCGATAAGAATTGGTCAAAACCAATCGTTGAAAGTCTTCCTTATCTGCGCGCCGAAATTCTCTATGCAGTGACACATGAAGGCGCACGCTCAATAGATGATGTGCTTTCTCGTCGCACTCGCATCTCCTTTGAAGCAAGTGATCAAGGAACTTCAGCCGTTGAGGAAGTTGGCGAGATAATCTCAAAAGTCTTGGGTTGGAATAAAACCCAAACCCAGGCTTCGATTGATGAATACCTTGCTATCGTCGAAGAACAGAGAAGCGCCTTAGAGCGCACTTTGCGCGAAACGGTCTAGTTTTTTATCTGACCCTTGCAAGTATCGACTGGTCTTGGGACAGGTTTCGGTGAGGGAGTTGGCGTTGGAGTTGGCTCAGGACCTTGAATCAAAGTAAATGAGATTTGTTGCTCAGAACGTGCATGAGTGTTTGTTTGATCAACATAAATCACCGAACCAATTGTCATACCGGCGGGGAGATCCCTAAGTCTTAAGGTCCAAACTCCAGCAGCATCGCGAACGGGAGTTTGATTTACTCGAAATGCTGGATTATCTGCAAGTTTGAAGGCAACTGTTCCGGTAACGACCGGTTCATTACTTGGCCTTCTTACCTCAACCTTTATCGCAGTGCTCTTATCTGTCGAACTTGCCTTAATTGATGTCACCAGCATCGTGGTCGGCTCGTTAACGGGTAGGTAGTCCCCAGCAGCCGGGCTCCAATTTCCCTGCGTTAGTTGTAAGAAGGAGGTCGCATCGCCTCTGAAAACATTTAAATCAACTCGCGCGGAAGCCACTCCGTATTTCTCACCAATTCCGCACGAGGAGTATTGCCATATCTGCCAGAGACTTGAGCAGTTCGCTGTACTCCATGAATGCACAAAGCAACCAAAGATTTTTCGCCCTGGCTCAGCAGTTGGATCCGCGGGATCAACGCCATATTGAGCTTTCCAAAGCGGGTATTGGCGCAATTTTTCGCTTCTTGTCATAGCCTGTTCAAGAAATGTTGGATAAGAGTAGAAGATTGGTTTTCTGCCGGTCTTTTCATGCATCATGGCCATGAATGTCTCGGCCCAAAGAGTCACCAAATTTTTTGGAGCATATTTTGTGCATCGCGAACCAGATGCAGCAACACAATTGTTTTCTAAATCAAGGGCATAGGGAAGGTCGCGTTCGGTGTAACCGCCAAGGCTGGAGAGGCGCCAGACGGCTTTCTGAGCTTGCGCTTGGGCGTCACGAATTACAGATTGGCGATTTGTTGTATTTGGCAATACTGCGTAGTGGTAGTACCCCGTAAATAAACCTGCGGCTTGAGCAGAATTACGATCCATTAGTAGGTACTTGAGTGCTAGTTGATCCGCGTCATCTCTAGTATCTGAAGCTTTGATCATGACAAAGCGAATTCCAGCGTTGTACATTTTTACGAAATCGATTGGCTTATCTCCGGGATGTTGCCATCTACTTACATCGGTGCCATGAATTCTTCCGCCCGGACCGGTAAGGGCAATCAAATCTTCAGGAGCAGTGATTTGCGGGACTTGTTTAACTGTAATTGAGCGAGTTCTTGTGGTGTAAGAGTTACTTCCAACACTCACACGTGCTCGATAAGTGGCCTTAGTGGCGAGCGCAGTTATATTTGTTTGGATTTTCCAAGCGCCACTTGAAGTTGAACGAGTGCGAAGTCTTGTATCGCTCCACCCATCCTTTAGTTGTACATCAATTCTCACAACTGCATTCTTCACTTTCGGTTTGATCAAACCATGAAACGATAACTTCGATTCTGGGTATCCAGGAGTTTGAGCGAGAAAGAAGCTAGAAGAAACGTTCGCTGCCTGGGTTGCTGGAATTAGCCATGAAGTAATGGCTATGCCCATGACTATTGAAATTAGACGCAGCGATTTCACTGCGGAATTATCTCTGAAGATGAGTCTATTTCTCGGTTGATTCCGGTCCGTGGCTATCCTTGGTGAGTGATTGAGTTCGCAACGCAATTAATAGAGAGCATTGGCGTGATTGGCGCCGGAATATTTATCGCTATTGAATCTATAGTCATTCCACTCCCATCCGAGTTCGTTCTTTTGTTATCAGGTTTCAATGTTTCTATCGGCGAATTCTCATTTTTTCCGGTATGGGTTGCGACAACTTGCGGTTCACTCGTGGGCGCACTTGCCCTCTATTGGATTGGTTTTGCGGTATCGAGAGATGGAATCAATGCTTTAACAACAAGATTTGGAAAGTATGTTGGCATAAAGGTACGTGATATTGATAAAGCCTTTGCTTGGTTTGAAAAGTACGGTCCATACGTGATTTTCTTTGGTCGACTCGTGCCTTTGATTCGCTCGTTAGTAAGCATCCCAGCGGGCCTGGCCAAGATGAATCTGATTCGATTCTCAATTCTCACAATCTGTGGAAGTGGGATTTGGAATGCGCTCTGGATTCTCATCGGCATTCAACTTGGCGAGAGATGGCAAGATGCAGAAGGTTGGGCGAAATACTTGGATTACGGGGTTTACTCGCTATTGGTTCTAGTTGCGATTATCTTCGTGACAAGAATGATTCGGCAACGGAAGAACTCCAGTCTCAACTAAGTTCAATAACCGCAATTTCTTGTTCAAAAGTATTGAAAAGCACCTTCTCTAAAGCGGCACGAAATCTTTCATGCCGAACCTTGGCATAATCATGTCCGCCTGAAAACTTATTGGCATCTGAGAAATCAAGAGTCAAGATCCCTTTTTCAAAGGAAACAAGACGTCCATCGAAGTAAGCAAGCCAGGCAACTCGATCAATTCTCTCAAGGGAATCTAGAACTTCATTCCATCTATCCTTGATGTGTTGCAAATCGGTAATTGGGGTCAATTACCCTTACTCCTCACTTGCGATTGAGCCATCGCTAGGTATTAGCCAAGCCCTTGAAGGATCAAAATCAACTGTGGCGCCTTTACCAGGCTGGACGATTTCATCATAAATCGGATCCGACTCAATCGCAGTAATCTCACCATTTTCTGTTGATATCGAGTACTCAACATGATTTCCATAGAAAACAATGTTGGTAACTGTTCCATGAGATCTCTTTGATTTAGCTGCCTTTACTGTTATTGATTCTGGGCGAACCAACAAGACTGGTTTAGCCGATGCAATCGCTTTAGGGTGGGCAGGAACTTCCATCTTCTCGCCATTAACTTGAACTTTGGCTCTTCCGGAGCGACCAGACTTAATATTTTCAACAGCAAAAAAGTTGGATCTTCCAATAAAGTCGGCTACAAATACAGAGTTAGGTTTGCGATAGATTTCATCGGGCGTTCCAGATTGCTCCACGACTGCATTTCGCATCACAACAATCCGATCCGAGAGGCTCATTGCCTCATCTTGATCATGGGTCACAAAGACGCTTGTGATTCCAAGGCTCTGTTGAATTTTGCGAATCTCGACTCGCATTTGGGCGCGCAATTTTGCATCTAGATTTGAAAGCGGCTCATCAAAGAGCAGCACCTTCGGCTCTACCACCATTGCTCGCGCTAGCGCAACGCGTTGTTGCTGACCTCCAGATAATTGGTTTGGAGCACGTTGAGCTAAATGGGCAAGACTCATCTTTGCCAATACCGCCGCCACCCGAGATTGAATTTCGCTCTTGCTTAACCTTTGTACGCGCAATCCATATGCCACATTTTCAAAGACGGTCATATGTGGAAAAAGTGCGTAAGACTGGAAGACCATACCCATCGGACGTTTATCCGGAGTTAGATTCTTCATATTCTTTCCGTCTAACTCGATATCACCCTCTGTTGGTGTTTCAAATCCAGCAATCATGCGAAGTGTTGTCGTTTTACCGCATCCAGAAGGGCCAAGAAGCGTTACAAATTCACCGGGTTTGATGGTTAGGTTGAAGTTATCGACGGCGGTGACTTTGTCGTCACCATTGCCAAAGACCTTAGTGACATTAGTCAGCTTTAAGTTTCCAGTTTCTCTCGCCATGTTTATGCCTTTCTTTAACCAGCGCTAACTGTTATCGGTCTATAGCCCGTGCCTTGAGTCTTGCGAACTATTAGGTTTATTAATCCCATAGTCACGAGAACAATGGCAATGAGCAAGGTGCAGAATGCAAATGCGTATCCATACCGGACAGTGTCAGCCTCAGCAAGGATTAACGAGGTAAGAATCGGGGTGTCTGGAGTTGTGATGAAGATGATGGGGGAGAGAGTTGTCATCGAACGGGCGAAAGCAAACATCAAACCAGTGAGGAAGGCCCCACGAATTAATGGAAGTGAGATCTTTCTAAATGTCCTACCTCCAGATGCTCCGAGTGAGGCAGATGCTTCATCTATCGATGGATCAATCTGCTGCAAGTTTGCAATTCCAGATCGCTGGCCAGCTGGGCTGGAGCGGATGACATAAACCATGACAATAGCTACTGCGCCTCCAAGAATTGCGCCACCACCAGCGAGCTGCGGGAGGATCGTTATTCCGAAAAGTTGAATTGGCGAATTGAAAGTAAATGCGTAACCAATTCCAAGAACAGTTCCAGGAAGAGCAAGACCGAGCATTCCTAAGAAATCGAGAGCTTGTCCGCCACGCTTTATCTTTCTCACAATTACCCAGGCAAGCATCATGCCGAAGAAACCGGCAATAGGCGTTGCGATTAGCGCGAGCATTGTTGTAGTGAAGACGGCATCATTACCAACACCGCTAAATATGTAACGGAAATTATCGAGGGTGAGGGAATAATCCACTTTGAGCGTCTTGAAAAATGCTCCCATAATCACCATTGAATAAACCAAAACAACAAAAGCAGCGATCGTCCAAGCAATAAAAAGCAGAGAATACTTTGCGAAAGGAGTCTTGATCATGTCGACTTGGCCAGATGGTTTTCCGGTGACAGTGACAACATCAGCTCGTTGCGACCAATAACGTTGAATGATAAAGACAAGTAACGCTGGTATTAAAAGAATCGTAGAATAAGCTGCGCCACCGGGAACGTTGTACTCACCTGAAATTGCAACATAGGCCCTAGATGCAAGCACTGTGTAATCTCCGCCGATCACTAAGGGGTTTGCTAAATCGGCGATTGCTTCAACAAACAAAAGCAAAAATGAAGCGCCAATTCCTGGGACTAGCAAGGGAAGAGTCACAGTTCTAAAGATCTTGAATTTCGATGCTCCTAAGCTTCGTGCCGCCTCATCTACCGCAGGATCCAAACTCCGCAACATTCCAAGAAGATTCATGTAAGCAACTGGAAAATATGAAGTCGCTAAGACCAGCACCAATCCCTTGTAGCCATAAATCATCGGCTGCTTTTCAAATATTCCGTTTGAGATGATCCCCGAGCGACCAAAGAGAACAATCACGGCAGTTGCGAATGCAAATGGCGGTGAAACCAAGGGCAGAAGACTCAATACGTGGAGTAATTTCTTGCCTCTGAAATTCACCCTAACCTGAACGTAGGCAAGCAAGAAACCAACTAGCGTTCCGACAGCGCCAACCGATGTCCCAAGCCAAATCGTGTTAAGAATTATCTGGCGGGTGTAATCATTTTCAACGACGTCACGCAATACATCAATTCCGCCTGGTTGGAATGATTTATAAAGAACATTTCCAATTGGAATAAGAATTAAAACCGTAAGGATGAGAACCAGAACAAAAATGGCAATCTTGGTAAAGAGATCCAACTTCGCACTTTGCCGCCGTATTGCCACAAAACTCCTTAGCGATTCTTATCCAAGCTAATTCTTGCTAAATCGACTCTAACTAATTAAGAAGGATCTCCCCAGAATGGAGAGATCCTTCTTGGTCAAGCTTTTTCTAGCCTCTTACCTGGGTGCGGTTGATGATTTCATCATCAAAGCGCTTGGTTAGATCTGGCTTGCGATTTCCAGCTTTCTCAAAGTCGTAATCAACTAGATTGACTTTGCTTAGTGGAATTATCAAGCGGTTGTACTTTGCCTGTGGGTTTGTGAGCGCCTGATATGCCTGTGCTCCAACGCCAAGGTTTTGAGCATCCGCCGAGAGTGCGAAGTCAATAAATGTCTTCGCGGCCAACGGGTTCTTCGCTCCCTTAACTAGGGCGACGCCACCAATCTCATAGCCAGTTCCCTCGGATGGGAAACTGTTTTTAAGGGGTAGGCCATTTTGGATTCCGGCGATGCAGTCATGAGCAAATACAAGTCCTACTGCAACTTCACCTGAACCGGCGGCTCCGACTGGAGCAACACCTGAACGGGAGTAATAAAGGATGTTCTTATGAAGTTCCTTCATGTAATCCATTGCCTTATCTTCAGATCCAAGACGAGTGACTTGAGTCCAGAAAGTGGTGAAGGCGGTACCGGAAGTTGAAGGATGAGCAGAGAGGACCTGACCTTTTAGCTTTGGATTTAGCAGGTCAGCCCAACTCTTTGGCTGCTTCACTCCAAGTTTTGCAAGTGCTTGAGTATTTGAGCAGAAACCAAGAGCTCCAAGATAAACACCGCTCCAGAAACCTTTATCATCCAAATATTTAGATGGAATCATCTTTCGAGTTGGCGATAAATAAGCCTCAGTTAAACCTGAATTTCGTCCAACTACATAGCCGTCGGCTGGACCACCATGCCAGACATCGAATTCAGGATTGTTCTTAAATGCTTCGAGGCGAGCTGGGACAAGACCGGCTGAGAGACGAACGAACTTTGTCTCAACTCCAGTCAATTCTTTAAAACGCTTTGCCATCGCCGCGCACCAAGTTTCGGTAGCTCCGCAGACGACGTTGAGAGTGCCACTAAGTTTGCGGCCTTCCGCATATTGCAACTTTCCACCTACGCGTTCGCAGGTGTAAGTAATTCCACTAATCGTGCGAATTTGTCCTTCACGTCCGCACTGTGAACCTTTGAGGTCGCGGGCTTG
>JACCDK011283488.1_pt1 | contig 13790 bp, 8 predicted proteins | sample 7445871 | NCBI WGS metagenome assembly JACCDK01 (sample SAMN15323436, study PRJNA562643) | freshwater metagenome | isolation source: river surface water | place: USA:Blue River Watershed | collected 2017-08-15 | reverse complement strand
TTATCCTTCGTTACAGGGCAGCTTTGGATATTACTATGACAACTTGTACAAAACGATTGCAGAAAAACAACCCTTAAAAGAAACAGCAATAGATGGTTACAATGTGATCAGGCTCATCGAACTTGCGTTTGAAAGTTCATCTCAGAAGAGAACCATTAAAGTTTCAGGATTGTTGTAAAAAAAAGGCCCGAATTGCTTCGGGACCTTTTGAATTTACAAACAGTGCATATGGACAAAACGAGTTAGTCGACGTCCCAGAAAATTCTGGAACTAAGTGGATCAATGGTTCCTTGAGCCTTTACATTTTCGCCGTTTGAACCCAGTTCAGTTCCGGGATAATAAAGCCTAAGAGGACGTGTTGAAGCACTACCGACATAGTTGATTGATTGTGGTGTATTGGGATAACCGCTTTTCCTGTATTCAGACCATGCCTCCAAACCATTGAAGTTGGCAAGTGATACCCATTTTTGATAAGCGATTGCATTCAATTTATTGCTTGATGCATCAAAATCAACATTCTCAATTCCACTTGCAGTAAGTCTGGCAACATCGGCCGCACTTGCTCCCAATGAACGATATGATTGTTTGATTCCCTCATCAAAATATGACTTGGCGGTTCCTGCAAGATTTACAGCCGCACCATAACGCTGCTTTGCTTCTGCAAGGTTCAATTGAACCTCAGCAGCAGTCATGATGATGAATGGATTGTTGAACTTACCTCTTGTCAACAATGCTGGTCCAACAGCTGAAGAGTTCCCTGGCAGATAACCCGAGTTTGCGCCAAACTTAACACCTACATAATTAGAGTTTATCTCAGCTTTGGCACTAACACCAGGATTGGCTTGGTCTTCATTTCCAATTGCGTATGCAATTCTTTTCATTCGAACAGAATCACCCGAAGCTTTCATGGAACTCAAGAGAAAATCTGTGATGCGCGGCCAGTTATTGTTGGCACGACGGGCACCTGTTTCACTGTAACCATAGTTATCATAAAAGGGGTTGATCTGACCAGCTGCTGCAGTATAACCTGGGTTTGCACCCACATCAGCACCTGTGATAAATCCTGTTCCTTCAGCAATGGTCTTGTTCAATTCTGCTGTGATGTATCCATCTCTGCCGGAAATACGCGACTGACGCATCAGAATGCGGAGCTTGAGCGAATTTGCAAATTTCACCCAATTGGTGGTATTTCCTTTGAAAATGATATCAGAGGCAGTAAACGCACTTGGGAAAGGATTGGCTTTTGCATCTTTGATACCTGCATCCAGCAATGCAATCAATCCCTCATACACAGTTTTTTGCTCATCAAATTTAGGAGCAAGTTTACCAACACCCTTCAAGGCCTCAGAGTAAGGAATGTTTCCGTACAAATCAACCAGTTTCTGATAGTTGAACGCCTGCATGATTTTAGCAGGACCAACCGCAAAAAGCTGATCTGCCTCAGCAGCGTTGTCGATGATGTATTGATAATCATTCAAATTGTCATAAGTACCATCCCAATAATTGAAATCATTGTTGGTGAAATTATACTGAAATATTGTGGTAGAAAGGATATATCCATTGGACTGCGTCCAGAGACCAGCCCAAAAACTACCAACTTCATTTGGTCCTACCAAGCTTGCAGCAGATACGTTCAACGCATTTGCCAAGACAAAGCCTGGAGTTGCTGTAGGAAGTGCATTGGGATTGGTATTTACATCCAAAAATTCCTTTTTGCACCCTGTAATTCCCACAAGGACCGAAAACATCGCGATATATATTTTATTCATTTTCATATCTTATGTTTTTAATAGTTTGTGGTTATTGTAAAACGAAATTTAAATTAAACCCATATTGACGAACAGGAGGTGTTTGTCCTGTATTGCTGATACCCAATCCATTGCCTGAAGTGAAGCTGAACTCTGGATCAGTGTAAAAGTTTTTCTTGTCAACGATGGTAAACAGATTTCTTCCAAACAATGCAATATTCACATTGCTGAATACTTTTGTTTTCTTGATGAGAGATGCAGGAAGATTGTAGCCGAGATTAACATCTCTCAGCTTGATGAACCAACCTGGACAAACAAAGTTTTCAGAGATCAATCGGTAGTTATTCACCCACAACGCATATTCTGGCTCACGAACCATGACGGTTGTATTGGGTGTCTCTTTTCCACCAGCATCCAAGAAATAAGAATTGGGGAAAATATGGGGCGTTCTGTTTTCAGTCCACTTACCAGATCCAGTAAATGTCATCTGGCGTCCAAGATCTGAGTACATCACATTACCACCACGGTATTCGAAGTTGAATGTAAAGCTCAAATCTTTGTAAGAAAGCGAAGAACCAAATCCAGCCATATGTCTAGCCAATGTACTTCCACGTGGAGTCAATGCTGTATTTTGTACCGGATAACCAGTAGTTGGATTCACACGTCTCATGCCTGATCCATCACTGGAGTAGAAATATCCGTTTGTTTTCAGTTGTGGGAAACGCTGTCCAAGAATTACGTTTGTACTTGCATAAGAGTATCCGCCGTAAGCAAAATCTGTAATGCCTGGATACAGGCTAACAACTTTGTTATCGTTATACGAATAACGCAGGTTCACATCAAAACGAAGATTTTTACTACGAATTGCCTGAATTTTCAAATCACCTTCATACCCCCAGTTCTTTACTTCACCGACGTTGATCAACAAATTGGAAAAGCCCGTTGAGTTGGGAATTCTAACAGTCAACACCTGTCCAACTGATCTTTGTGTATACCATGAAAGATCTAGGTTGATTCTGTTTTTCAAAAATGCAAACTCACCACCTGCTTCGATTGCTGTCACAAACTCTGGTTTCAAATTTGCATCAGGCAATGTATTTCCAACTGTCAAACCAACGTTTGATCCGTAAGGAAAATTGGAGCCGTTAGAGTAAGACAGATCCAATCCATACAAAGGAATATTATCATTGCCGTTCTTGTTATAAGAAGCACGAAGCTTTGCATAACTCAAGATATCGTTGCTGAGAGCAGGAATTGCCTCAGTAAGAATGGCAGACAATGCTGCTCCGTAATACAAATACGAATACTGATTAGCAGCTCTGGTCGGCTTGTAAAAACGTGAAGTTGCGTCATATCTACCTGTTATGTTCAAGTTCAACCAATCAAGATCCTTGATGCTCACGTTGTAATCACCATAAATACCATATTTGCGCTCAGTGGTGTTGGATTCGGAACCATTCAGGATACCTTGTCTGTTTGAAATATTGTAAACATCCGGTACTACTATAGAGCTTGATCCAACTGAAATTGCTTTGGTATAACGCTGATAAATACTGTAACCCAGGGTCAATTTATTTTGAACAATCGATAAATCTTTTTGGATTCTAGCCTGAAATTCGTTGTTGAGTACGTTTTCAGTTGAGCTGAAATCAGTTACAGATCCCAATACATTGGAAATCGCACGATAAATACCCGGGTAGTCGTCGTAGCTCGTCCAAGGATCGGGGATATATGCATCATGTACAGCCCAGTCAGTGTAAGTAAACTTCTCAACTGTATTCTTTTGTGTTCTGGAGTTGTTCATCACACCCAATCTATTGTACAAAGAAATCCATGGTGCGAATTTGTATTCAATATCGAAACTTCCTTGAAGGTTGGCATCTTTATATCTCGCACGGTTGATGTCTTTGTTAAAATATGGATTGTTATAATAGTCGTTGTAATAACCATTGGGATTGGCAAACTTATTTGTTCTCCAATCTCTCATCTTGGTGAGATCTACCCAAGAAGCAGTATTGATGACATCATTTTGAAAATCAGATCCTGCTCTGTCGTATGCTATTTGATTATACGCAACATTGTAACCGGTTGAAAGCTTACCAAATTTTTTGGTAGCATTTGCTCTGACACCTGTTCTGTCACTCATATCACCAGGAACAATTCCATTGATTTTTTGATTTTCAACGGAGAGATAATAGGTTCCATTGTCATCGCCTCCAGAGAAACTGACCTGATTATTTTTGGAAACACCCCTATCATAACTGTTTCTTCTTACATTGGGTACGTCAGCATAAGGAACAACCAGCTTATCTCCATCCTCCAATACACGACCGGCAATCCTCAGACTTCCATCATATGCATCACCATATTGCTGATTTTCATACGAGCGCCAGTTGGCCTTCATACGTACCTGGTAGTCGGCACTGTACAATGGATCACCAAACGAATATGGATAATATTGAGAACCTGAACCATACTTGTTTTGAAATTGAGGCATGAAACTGATCTCCTCAAAATTGGTTGCATTTGAGTAAGTTGTTTTAATCTTTCCTTTTGCACCTTGCTTGGTAGTAATAACCAATGCACCGTTTACACCCGCAGAACCATACAAGGTTGCTGCTTGTCCACCTTTAAGGATAGTAACAGTCTCAACGTCATTCGGATTGATCGTAGCTAGCACTGTTGAAGTAGTTTGCATTCCATCTACTACAACCAAGGCTTCATTGTTACCAGTCAATGAACGGTAACCACGGAGTACAACCTTTACTGCAGGATCAACGCTGTTGTTGACTGTGTAGATAGCAAGCCCAGATACCTTACCTGCAAGTGCCTGGGTCAATCTGGGCGCACGTCCAACCATCAATTCTTCGGTTGATACCTTTGCATAAGAGTATCCAATCTCTTTGGATTTTTTACGAATGCCCTGAGCGGTAACAACAATATTATCTATTTCCTCAATTTGTTGTTTGAGTGAGACAGATAGATTGGTTGAACCTGCAGAGATTTCCAATGGCGCAAAACCAGTTGCTGTAATTTGCAGGATTGCATTCGATGCAGCACTGATTTTGAAATTTCCGTTTTCATCTGCCAAAACAGATGTCTGCGCGCCTTTTACTTTGATTGTTGCAAGAGGAACCGCCGCACCCTTTTCATCCTTCACCGAACCAGTCACCTGACGAACTTGTGCGTTTACGATTGCCGTACACAAAACAACCAAGAAGAGGGAATAAAGAATTTTCTTCATTTGATCGTGTTTAATGAATAAATATTAATAACGGCATAATATTATACAAAATATATTAAATGTTAAAATTTTATTATAATAATCATTAATTATTTTTATGTATTGGGGCAAAAAAATAAACCAGCCTTTATATTGCTGGTTCATTTTTTAACTCCTGAAGTGGTATCTTAAATGTATTGATTGATGATGTTTTCCAACCACTCTTGTTTTCCGCTTGTGGCTACCGGTGCACCTGATTTCAAAGCGATGTCTCTTAGGTCTTCCAAGCTCAATTTTCCTTCCTCGAATTTCTTTCCATCACCGCTGTCAAATGAAGCATAGCGATTCTTTCTGAAAGAAAGATAAGGGGATTGTTTCATGATATTGTCTGCAACAATCAATGCACGGGCAAAGCTGTCCATCCCTCCAATATGGGCAAGGAACAGGTCTTCCATATCGGTTGAGTTGCGTCTGATTTTTGCGTCGAAGTTTACACCGCCACCGGCAAATCCACCTGCTTCCAAAATAACCAGCATCGATTCTACCAGGTCATTCAGATGCATGGGAAACTGATCAGTATCCCATCCATTCTGAGCGTCTCCCCTGTTTGCATCAATGCTGCCCAACATTCCTGCATCTGCAGCTACCTGCAATTCATGTTGGAATGTATGCCCAGCGAGGGTTGCATGGTTGACCTCCACATTCAATTTAAAATCTTTGTCCAGACCATGATGCCTCAGAAATCCAATGACTGTTGCAGCATCATAATCATATTGGTGTTTGGTAGGCTCACAAGGTTTGGGCTCAATGAAAAATGTTCCCTTGAAGCCGTTTTTCCTGGCATAATCTTTAGCGAGATGTAAGAATTTTGCAAGATGCTCCTGCTCCCTTTTCATGTTTGTATTGAGGAGTGTCATGTACCCCTCTCTGCCTCCCCAGAAGACATAGTTTTCTCCGCCCAATTTGATGGTTGCATCGAGTGCATTCTTGACTTGGGTAGCTGCATTCGTTAACACCAAGAAATCCGGATTGGTACTTGCACCATTCATGTACCTGGGATTGGAAAATACATTGGCTGTGCCCCACAAAAGCTTTACACCACTTGCCTTCTGCTTCATTCCGGCATAATCCACAATGGCTGCCAAATTGCTTTCATATTCTGACAGGCTTGAGCCTTCATCCACCAAATCAATATCATGAAAACAATAATAAGGTATACCCAATTTGGTGATGAACTCAAATGCTGCATCCATTTTATCCTTCCCGCGTTCCACCGCGTTGCCGGCAACATCCCATGGGAATTGATGGGTACCCGGACCGAATGGATCTGCTCCGGTGTTGCAGAAGCTGTGCCAATAAGCTACAGCAAACTTCAGGTACTCCTTCATGGTCTTGCCGCCAATCAAATGATCTTCGTTGTACCATTTGTAGGCGAGTGGGTTGTCTGACTTTGGACCTTCATATTTGATTTTTCCGATGCCGGGAAAAAATTCTTTGTTGCCGAGCGTGATTGACATTTGGGTTGTGTGTTTTGGGTTTCCTGTTGAGTGTTAACGGTTGACGGTTAACTGTTAACCGTTAACTGTTAACTGTTAACTGTTAACTGTATTTGTAAATATAATTAAATCCTTAAAACGTAAGATGTGATTTCCAATTTTGATACGCTGCTGCATACTGATCCTGAAGCGGTTTATTGGGCTCGATTTTTTGCAACATTTTCAATCCCTCAAATGCCTCTTTTTCAGACTTGAAAATCCCGGCTCCAATACCTGCAGCACGGGCAGCCCCTTGTGCACCATCAGTATTGAAAAGTTCAACCACTGCCCCGGTTGTATTGGAGAAGGCCTCAGCAAAAACATTGCTTAAAAACATGTTCGCTTTCCCAGCTCGGATGGTATTCAGTGTGAGTCCCATGCGCATCATGATCTCCATGCCATAATACAAAGCAAAAACAATTCCCTCTTGAGCAGCTCGGGCAAAATGTGCATTGCTGTGTTGATTGAAATGAAGATTTTTCAGAAGCGCACCCGGATTCTTATTTTCCAATACCCGCTCTGCGCCATTGCCAAAGGGATAACACAACAAGCCCTCTGCACCAACGGGAATGGCAGATGCAAGCCCGTTGATCTCGGGGTAAGTCTTGTTGTTGAAAATATTTTTTTGCAACCAGCTGTTCAGGATGCCAGTCCCATTGATGCAAAGTAAGACACCATATCTTCTTTTATCTGCCGCATGATTGACATGCACAAAACTGTTCACCCGTGAAAGCTCATCATATGAGGGTTGATCAATGACACCGTAAACTACACCGGATGTACCGGCAGTTGCAGCCACTTCCCCCGGATTCAGCACATTCAGAGAAAAAGCATTGTTGGGCTGATCTCCTGCTCTGTAGCAAACAGGAACAGAAGCTGAGAGTCCCAGTTCACTTGCTGCTTTTTCAGTAAGAAATCCCTGTTCGCCAAACTGTGGGACAGTTTTGCAAATCAGTCGCTCGTCTATTTCATAACATTTCAAAAGATCTGAGGCGATTGATTCCTGTTGCACATCCCACATAACACCTTCAGAGAGTCCTGATACAGTCGTTCTCATCTCGCCTGTCAATTTGTATGCGATGTAATCGCCCGGCAACATGACTTTGTGAATTTGCTGATAAATATCCGGTTGATGATCCTTGACCCATTTGAGTTTTGATGCAGTCAGATTTCCAGGCGAGTTCAAATAATGTTGAAGACAAAATGTTTCTCCCAATTTCTTGAAAGCATCATTCCCAATATTTACAGCACGGCTATCACACCAAATGATAGATGGTCGCAATGCATTGCCCTGTTTATCCAACATCACCAGTCCATGCATTTGATAGGAAATGCCAATGGCGGCAATGTCATTTTTCTTAAAATCACATTCATCCGAAAGAATTGCCATTGCATTGCGAAGCTCCTTCCACCATGTTTCAGGATCCTGTTCGGCAAATCCAGCTTGAGGCGAATGAATGAGCATTTCAGATGATGGCGAGTATGCAGATGCAACACATTCACCTGAATCAACGGAAATCAATGCACACTTTACAGATGAAGAACCAATATCTATTCCCAATAGAAATTTCATGCCATTATTTTACAACACTGAATTTGTAGGTAGTCTGACTTTTCCAAACTTCACCAGGTTTAAGAACGGTTGAAGGGAAATTGGATTGATTGGGTGCATCAGGAAATTGTTGTGTCTCTAAACAAAAACCTGTACGATGCTCAAATGAAAGTCCACGGCCCTTTTCAGAACCATTTAAAAAATTCCCGGTGTAAAACTGCACGCCTGGCTGGTTTGTAAATACTTCCATTTTTCTTCCTGATATTTTTTCAACCACTTCAACGACAGGTGATTTGCCATCACGCGTATTTAAAACAAAATTGTGGTCGTAGCCCTTGCCGTAGATCAGCTGTTGATCTGGTTGATCGATGTCTTGTCCAATTTTTTTGAACGACAAAAAATCAAATGCAGTACCTGAGACTTTTTTGATCTCACCTGTAGGAATCAGCGTGCTGTCCACGGGCGTGAAGGCATCTGCGTTGATTTTAATTTCATGATCCAAAATGGTTTTTGAAGGATCTCCAGAGAGATTGAAGTAGGCATGATTGCTGATGTTGAGCACAGTTGTCTTGTCTGTTGATGCACTGTAATCAATCACCAAACTGTTATCTGACCTGAGTGAATATACGACTGTGAGCTTTACATTACCAGGATATCCATTTTCTCCATCTTTTATGACCTTGATGAGGCGAATGGCATCATTCATGATACGTGCATCCCAAACTTGTTTGTCGATGCTGTTGACTCCACCATGCAAACTATTCAAACCATCATTTTGGGGGAGCTGATATTGCTTTCCGTCAAGTTCGAAAGCCCCTTTTGCAATTCGATTTGCGTAACGACCTACAACGCATCCAAAATATGACTTGCCATTGTAGTATCCTTTGATATCATCATATCCGAGCAGCACATTGCCGTCTTGCCCTTTTTGATCGGGAACATGAATAGAAACAAGCGTTGCTCCATAATTGCTGATTTCAACAGCCATGCCGCTTTTGTTGCGCAAGGTAAACAGCTTGACTGTTTTGCCGTTTACAGTATCAGCGAAAGCGCTCACCCTTTGTTGATCAAGGGGTGCGTGCTCTCTGTGTGACGGAGAAACGACACAAGCTGAAAAACCAGCGAGCATGACATGTGCGAATGCGAATATTCTTTTCATACGATGCGTTAAAATTCACAGGCACCATCACCTGTACTTGCAATATAATATTTTGGATTGACTCCAAACCTGGACTGATATCGTTCTGAAACCATTGCAATGATGGCGGAAATTTCTTCCTCTTCAACCAAATTGATGGTACAGCCTCCAAAACCGCCACCCATCATCCTTCCACCCCAAACTCCTTTGCTGGATTTGCACCAATCAACCAATAGATCCAATGCTTCACAACTGACTTGGTACTTGTTTTTCAGTCCCTCATGCGACGCGCAAAGCAATGCCCCGGCAGTACCCCAATCATTTTTTGAAATGGCTGTAACAAACTGATGCAGTCTGGCATTTTCCTCGATCACATAACTTGCTCTCTGGTACTCCTTTTCACTGAAGATATTGCGATGCGCATCAAGATCTACTCTGCTGATATCTCTGAGTGATGTTGCTTGTATCCCTTGCTGGTTTAGTTTAAAAACAACCGATTCACATTCTTGCCTCCGCTGGTTGTACTCAGACGAGGCCAGTTCATGTTTGATGCAGGTGTCAATCAACAGTATTTTATTTGTTTTCAATTGCAGTGATACATATTCAACATCCAGATTTCTGCAATCTAATTTTATTGCCATGTCTTTTCGTGCGTGAACACTCGCAAACATATCCATGATCCCGCATTGGAGTCCCACGTAATTGTTCTCCGCCTCCTTCGCTATCAGCGTTAGCTCAATGTCTGAGAGATTGAAATGAAATAGCTCATTGAATGCTTTTGCAAAAACGACTTCCAACGCAGCAGACGAAGAGAGTCCAGCGCCTACAGGGACCTCGGATTGAATGATTGCATTGAAAGGTTGAATATCCAGTCCCCGGACTTTGAACGCATGCATCACTCCCCATATGTAATTCATCCAATGGGCGGATGAGGGCTTTGAGGGCAGATGCTCAAATTCAACTTTATCATCCAGGTCTGAGGCGATGACGGTTGACAGTTCACTGGATGAGGGTGCAATAGCAATGGAACAATATGCATCGATTCCAGCAGGCAATACAAATCCCCCGTTGTAATCAGTATGTTCCCCAATCAGGTTGATCCTGCCAGGTGCCCTGAAAAACCTGGGGACATGTTGAAAATATTTGTTGAATTCCCTGCTTAAAAAATCTTTTGTCATAGCCATTTCCATGTGAAAATCAGCATAATACATACACAAACTAGTCAAATTGAACCAAACAGTCCCTTTTGTGTTACGATATTGGGAAAATCGATTCAAAATCAGGTTTTTGGGCCACCCAGCATTTCCCTAAAAAGCCGAAAATCGTGAATTTTGCACTCCATTAAATTGACAGCCATTATGCCAGAGCAACAGGACGATATTTTAGAACAGATTACCAGCTCAGAATATAAGTATGGATTTGTAACCAATATCGAAGCGGATGAGGCACCCAAGGGTTTGACAGAGGACACCATCCGTTTTATTTCTGCCAAAAAAAATGAACCCGAATGGATGTTGGAATATCGGCTCAAGGCTTTCCGCCATTGGCAAAAAATGGAAGAACCGGTTTGGGCAAATGTCAACTACCCCAAGATTGATTTTCAAGACATCATTTACTACTCTGCTCCCAAACAAAAAATTGCTCCCAAGAGTTTGGATGAAATTGATCCAGAACTCAGAAACACATTTGAAAAATTGGGCATTTCATTGAATGAGCAAAAGCGACTGACTGGTGTCGCAGTGGATGCAGTAATGGACAGCATATCTGTAGCAACCACTTTCAAAGAGGAATTGTCGAAAGTGGGCGTGATCTTTTGTTCCATGAGTGAAGCCATTCAGGAACATCCTGAACTGGTAAAAAAATATTTAGGATCGGTTGTACCTGCAACCGACAATTATTTTACCGCACTCAACTCTGCAGTATTCAGCGACGGTTCTTTTTGCTATATTCCAAAGGGAGTAAGATGTCCCATGGAACTCTCCACCTACTTCAGGATCAATGCAAAAAATACAGGACAGTTTGAAAGAACCTTGATCGTAGCAGAGGAAGAAAGCTATGTGAGTTATCTGGAAGGATGTACCGCTCCCATGCGTGATGAAAATCAATTGCATGCAGCTGTGGTGGAGTTGATTGCAAAAGAGAAAGCTGAAATCAAATATTCAACCGTACAGAACTGGTATCCCGGTGACAAAGAGGGCAAGGGAGGTATTTACAATTTTGTAACGAAGCGAGGTATTTGCGCGGGTGATCATGCGAAGATATCCTGGACACAGGTGGAAACCGGATCAAGTGTAACATGGAAATATCCCAGTGTTATTTTGAAAGGCGATTACAGCATTGGAGAATTTTATTCAGTGGCCGTCACCAATCATTTCCAACAGGCAGATACTGGTACCAAAATGATCCACCTCGGAAAAAACACAAGGAGCAGGATTGTATCAAAAGGTATATCTGCGGGGAAGAGCAATAACTCCTACCGTGGACTCGTCAATGTGGCAAAAAATGCAAGCAATGCAAGAAATTTTTCACAGTGTGACTCCCTCCTGCTGGGAGACAAATGTGGCGCGCATACTTTCCCTTATATAGAAGTAAAAAACAATACAGCCGTTGTAGAGCATGAAGCGACCACTTCTAAAATTGGAGAGGATCAGATTTTTTATTGCAACCAAAGAGGTATGGATACCGAAACAGCCGTGGCATTGATCATCAATGGATTTGCGAAAGAGGTCATGAACCAGCTTCCCATGGAATTCGCAGTGGAAGCACAGAAATTGCTCGCCATCAGTTTAGAAGGAAGTGTTGGATAATTTAAAACATCAATAATTACATATGCTGAAGATTGAAAATCTGCAAGCCCGCATCGAAGAGAAAGAGATTTTAAAAGGAATCAATCTGGACATCAAACCAGGTGAAGTGCATGCGATCATGGGACCGAATGGATCAGGAAAAAGCACCTTGGCTTCCGTATTGGCTGGTCGCGCGGACTATGAAGTAACGGGAGGCGCTGTTGATTTTCTGGGCAAAGACTTGCTCGAACTCTCTCCTGAAGACAGGGCCAAAGAGGGATTGTTCCTTGCCTTTCAATATCCGGTTGAGATACCTGGAGTGAGCACCACCAATTTCATGAAGACTGCATTGAATGAAAAAAGAAAGTACCAAGGATTGGATCCATTGGATGCTGCTCAATTTCTAAAGTTAATGAAAGAAAAAATGAAGCTTGTCCAAATCGATCAGTCGCTTTTGTCAAGATCATTGAATGAAGGATTTTCGGGTGGAGAAAAGAAAAGAAATGAAATATTTCAAATGGCCATGCTGGAGCCGAAGCTTGCAATTTTAGACGAAACAGATTCCGGCTTGGACATTGACGCATTGCGCATCGTTGCAAACGGAGTGAATCAACTCAGATCAAAGGACAATGCATTTTTGGTCGTAACTCACTATCAGCGTCTGCTCGAATACATCGTACCTGATTTTGTTCATGTATTGTACAAAGGAAGGATTGTAAAATCCGGTACCAAAGAATTGGCATTGGAGCTGGAAGAGAGAGGATACGATTTTATCAAGGAAGAAGTTGACCAGGCAATTGCCTAAAATCATTGATCAATGGATGCGAGCAACAAATTAATATCAGCATACAACGAACTGGAAGGGAAATCAAAAAACCTCTCAGCATTCCAGCACGAAAATTGGAAAACATTTTCAGGAATGGGCATTCCGCCACTGAAACATGAGGAGTGGAAATACGTACCAGTGAAAAATATGTTCAAGGATGAATTGCAGTTTTCTGTTGAAGAAACTGCACTTGACACATCATGGATACAGCAATCGTTGTTGCCAGGTACAGAAGATTTCAGCTACATTGTTTTTTACAATGGCCGCTTCCAGGAAACTCTTTCTGTTATAAGGGAGAAAGACGTGTTGATCACCAAATCACTTGAGACTGCTGCCGGTGATGAAGATGCAGAATTTGTAGAAAACAATCTCGGTCACAGCCACGGATACCATCCCGATGGAGTAAATGCATTGAATGGTGCATTTGCTGCTGGAGGCGCTTTCATCAAAGTAAAAAAAGGAAGCGTGCTGAGACAGCCTTTGATCATTTATCACTTTGTTGACAGCCGCAATGGATACAGGTTTGCACAACCAAGAATCCTTGTATCCGCAGAGGCCAATGCACACAGCACAATTATAGAAACATATATCAACATAGGCGACGGTGAGAGTCTCACGAACGAAGTACTCGAAATTTGTACCGGGAGAGATTCAGTCACACATTACATCAAATTGCAAAACGAAGGCAAACTTTCCAATCATACCGGCACTACCCATGTCAGACAGTTGGAAAGATCCAATACACATGCTGTAACCATTACACTGGATGGTGGCGTCGTAAGAAATAACCTTAACATGGTGATGGAAGACGAGCATGCTGAGAGTCATATGTATGGACTTTATCTGTTGAAAGGGAATACATTGGCTGATAACCATACAATTGTTGACAACAGGATGCCACATTGCGAGAGCAATGAATTGTACAAAGGGATCATGGATGATCAATCAACCGGTGTATTCAACGGAAAAATATTTGTGCGCA
>JACCDK011065055.1_pt1 | contig 13797 bp, 13 predicted proteins | sample 7445871 | NCBI WGS metagenome assembly JACCDK01 (sample SAMN15323436, study PRJNA562643) | freshwater metagenome | isolation source: river surface water | place: USA:Blue River Watershed | collected 2017-08-15 | reverse complement strand
GTCACGTTTTGCCAAACTGGGGCGTGCGCGGGTGATGCCAGTGATCACGCGGATGACGCCTGAGGGTTATGAGGTGGTGGTGCATCCCGCATGGCGCGACTTCCCGACCGACGATGCGCAGGTCGATACCGCCACGATGAACCAACGATTAGAGGCGTTCATCAACTCCATGCCCGCGCAATATTTTTGGGTGCACAAGCGCTTCAAGACGCGGCCGCCGGGGCTGACAGAACTTTACTGACGGGCGAGCGTAGGTTACGGGTGCATCCACTGGAACAAGGTGGTGGCGACTTCATCCACCCCTTGTTTTTTGAGCGCTGAAAACAAACGAACCTCGCCGCCGCCTGCTTGAAGCTTGGCAATTTGCAAGGCCTTTGCGCCCTCGGTACGGTTGAGTTTGTCGGACTTGGTGAGCAAGACCAAAAACTTCAAACCTTCTTCCACCCGGGGGCGAATCACATCGAGCAAGATGTCGTCGAGTTCGGTCAGTCCGTGGCGTGGGTCGCACATCAGCACGACGGCACGCAGGTTGGGACGGGTTAGCAAATAGTTGGCCATCACTTGTTGCCAACGGATCTTGTCTTGCTTGGGCACGGCGGCATAGCCGTAACCAGGCAAGTCAGCCAATACAGCGTCGGTTTTACCCTGACGGCCCATCGCAAACAAGTTGATATGTTGGGTGCGTCCAGGCGTTTTGGAGGCGTAAGCCAAGCGCTTTTGCTGGGTCAACACGTTGATGCAGGTGGATTTGCCCGCATTGGAGCGGCCCACAAAGGCAATCTCGGGCAGGTCGTAAGCCGGCAGGTGATGTAACTGGGCGGCCGTGGTCAAAAAACGGGCGGTATGCAGCCATCCCATGGCGTACTTGGCTTGATCGGCGGGGCTGAGCAGGTCAAATGCAGCCTTTGCCGCCGCACGTTCGGCCGCTTTTTGTGCCTCAAATTCGGCATTCAAGACCGTGTTTTCAGGCACCTCAGGCGTTTCAAGTGGGGCGGGGGTGTCGTGGGGGTCTGGCAGGTTCATGCGGCATTGTAGAATCAGCGCAGTTTTTCGACGTCTTTGAGACCCATTTACCAAAGAACACCTATGAAGCTGATTGCCTCTTTGCTGATTTCTGCCGCCTTGGTGGCACCCGCCCTGTCTTTCGCCAACGAGCCCGCCGCACCTGCTGCAAAAGTCGATTTGGCCAAAGGTGAAGCCACCTATACCGCAGCATGCGCGTCTTGCCACGGTGCAGACGGCAATGCCGGTTCGCCTGCCTACCCCAAGTTGGCGCAACAGCACCCTGACTACTTGGTCAAGCAATTGCAAGAATTCAAATCTGGCAAGCGCGCCAATGCCATCATGAGTGGCATGGCCGCAGGTTTGTCGGAAGCCGACATGAAGAACGTGTCCGCTTGGCTGGCTTCTAAGCAAGCCAAAGCCAATTTCGCCAAAGAAAAAGACTTGGTCGTGTTGGGTGAGCGCATTTACCGCGGTGGTATTGCCGACCGCCAAATCGCTGCTTGTGCGGGTTGCCATTCACCCACGGGCGCTGGTATCCCCTCGCAATACCCACGTTTGTCTGGCCAACACGCCGATTATTCGGTGTCACAGTTGGTGGCTTTCCGCGATGGCGTTCGTAAGAACAGCGCACAAATGACGGGCGTCGCTGCTAAGTTGAATGACCGTGAAATCAAAGCAGTGTCTGACTACATTGCGGGGCTGCGTTAATTCGATTTCCCGAAACACCCCACAACAAAAGCTGGCCACGTGCCAGCTTTTTTGTTGCCCTCACAAGGTCTTTCAGTCCGTCGTCTGAGTAAATATTGGCTTTGCTTCAAAATGTACGCACGTTTGATTCAAAGGAAATGCGCGTGCGACCCAACCCGTTTTCGACAGGCAGTGACTCAGGTTTTATTCACCCCCTCAGCAGTGAGATCACCCCGCTATCTCTTTACACCCAGCGTCGTGAGTGGCTCAAACGCGTGGCCACGGGTGTCGCGGGCGCCTCTATGGCTGCATGGGCCTCGCGTGAGGCCTTGGCGCAAGGTGGCAATGCAACCCTGCGTCCAGGGAAGTTGCCGGCATTGATCGGTGCCGTGAGCCGTGTCAGTGGTGCCAACACCATGGAAAAGACTACGCCCTATGCGGATGCCAGCAGTTACAACAACTTTTACGAGTTTGGTACCGACAAATCGGATCCCGCCAAATATGCCCATACGTTGCAGACCAAGCCGTGGACGGTTGAGATTGAGGGACTCGTCAAAAAGCCCGGCCGCATGGATTTGGAAGATCTTCTCAAGCTCAGTCCCATGGAAGAGCGCATTTATCGTTTGCGCTGCGTCGAGGGCTGGTCGATGGTGATTCCTTGGGTGGGCTATTCGCTGGCTGAACTCATCAAACGTGTCGAGCCTTTGGGCAACGCCAAGTTTGTGGAATTCATCACCCTCGCCGACCCCAAAACCATGCCGGGCGTGCGCTCGCGCGTCTTGGATTGGCCCTATGTCGAAGGCCTGCGCATGGACGAGGCCATGCATCCATTGACCTTGCTGAGTTTTGGCATGTATGGCGAAGTGCTGCCCCATCAAAACGGCGCACCTGTGCGTTTGGTGGTGCCTTGGAAATATGGTTTCAAAAGCGCCAAGAGTTTGGTCAAAATTCGGTTTGTAGAGAAGCAACCTGTCAACTCATGGGGCCGCTCTGCGCCACAAGAGTATGGTTTTTATTCGAACGTGAATCCGAATGTGAATCACCCCCGATGGAGTCAGGCCACCGAGCGCCGCATCGGCGAAGATGGTCTCTTTGCCAAGAAGCGCAAAACTTTGATGTTCAACGGCTACGAGGCGCAAGTTGGCCAGCTCTACGCAGGCATGGACCTGAGCAAGTTGTACTGATGTGAGATCGGAGTTTCGCAAGCTCTTACAACACCGCCACGCTAAATCTTGGCTCTGGCTGCTGTGTTGTTTGCCTGGTGCATGGCTGGTGTGGGGCGCCGCCTACGACGCTTTAGGAGCCAATCCCGCGGAGTACTTGATTCGCGCCACAGGCGATTGGACGCTGCGTTTGTTGTGCGTGACGCTGGCTGTCACCCCGCTGCGCATCATGCTGGGTTTGCCAGAATTGGCTCAGTGGCGACGGATGCTCGGTTTATTCACATACGCCTATGTCATGCTGCATGTGCTTTGCTACAGCTGGCTCGATATGGGGTTGGCGTGGAGTGACATCGCGCAGGACATTGCCAAGCGCCCTTTTATCTGGGTGGGCTTTACGGCCTTTGTGTTGCTCACGTCGTTGGCCTTGACCTCGTTCAATCGCGTCATGCGGTGGTTGGGGGGGAAGCGGTGGCAGAGGTTGCACCGACTGGTTTATGTTGTGGCCGTGTTGGCCGTGCTGCACTTGTTTTGGATGCGTGCGGGCAAGAACAACTTTACCGAGGTGTTTGTGTATGCCTCGGTATTGGGTGCTTTGTTGGGATGGCGATTTTTTCGCGCGCTTCTTGTCAGGCGCTGATGCGCAAGATGACTTAACGAACCAAAGATTCACAGGCCATCTGATCCGCGACCGTCTCGCGCCGACGAATCACATGCGCTTGGTTGCCATCAACCAGAATTTCTGCGGCACGGCCACGCGTGTTGTAGTTGCTTGACATCGCCATGCAGTACGCGCCTGTTGACAACACGGCCAACAAGTCGCCGGATTGCACGGTGAGCTGGCGGTCACGCCCCAGCCAGTCGCCGCTCTCACAGACCGGGCCCACCACGTCATACGTCACAGCCTCACCCGCACGCGTTGTCACCGGCACGATTTGATGAAAAGCCTCGTACATCGCTGGACGGGGCAGGTCGTTCATAGCGGCATCGACGATGCAAAAGTTTTTTTGTTCTCCGGGCTTCAAGTACAGCACCTCGGTCAAACACACGCCTGCATTGCCCACCAGTGAGCGACCGGGTTCAATCATCAATTGACGTTGACCGTAGCCGCGTGCATCGAGTTTGGCCAACAGCTGTGCCCACAGCGCGTCGGCAGCTGGCGGCGTGTCGCCGTTGTAGTTGATGCCTAGACCTCCGCCGAAGTCGATGTGGTGAATGGCAATGCCTGCGGCTTCAATGCTCTGTACCAAGTCGAGCACGCGGTCCATCGCGTCGAGGTAAGGGGTGGACTCGGTGATTTGCGAACCGATGTGGCAATCAATCCCTGTTACTTGCAAACCGGGCAAACTGGCGGCGCGTTGGTAAGTGGCCAGGGCACGTTCGTGTGCGACGCCAAACTTGTTGCCTTTGAGCCCCGTGGAAATATAGGGATGGGTTTTGGCGTCCACGTTGGGGTTCACGCGAATGCTGATGGGCGCGCGTTTGCCCATGCTTTGCGCGACGTCGCTGAGTACTTCCAGTTCGGCTTCACTCTCGACGTTGAAGCACGCAATGCCAACTTCCAAGGCCTTGCGCATTTCTGAGCGTGTTTTGCCCACGCCAGAAAAAATAACTTTGGACGCGTCACCGCCTGCAGCGAGCACGCGGTCTAGTTCGCCGCCTGACACGATGTCGAAGCCGCAACCCGCTTGTGCAAACACTTGCAACACGGCGAGTGATGAATTGGCTTTCATGGCGTAGCAAATACGCGCGTTGCGACCCGCAAAGCCACGCTGGTAAGCCGCCAATGCACTGAGCATGGCCGCTTTGGAGTACACAAACAGAGGCGTGCCGTGGGCGTGAGCGAGGTCGGCGAGTTTCACCCCTTCTAAATACAAATCGTGGTTTTGCGTGGCCACAAAAGGCGCACCGGCAAGCGTGGGGTGTGTCATCAGACGACTCTTGAAAAATTAGCGAACCACGGCAGCAGAAGCAGCGGTGGCAGGAGCTGGAGCGGCAGGTTGAGCCCCAGAAGCGGGTGTGGTGGCAGGCGTTGCGGTATTGCCTGGCAATTGGCGGCGCACAATGTCTGGCAAGGTCGCGCGTTGTCTGAACTCAGGATCGTTCGGTAAGTACAAATTGCCTTTTTGGCCGCAGGCGGCCAGCACCAACGCGGCACACAAGGCAGAGGCCACACCGACACGAAGGCTGATGCCCCTGACTAGAATCTTTTGATCAATACCCATGACACAAATTGTAATGACCGATCTCGAATTCTTAGACCGCGCAGAACTTCTGCTCAAAGCCGTTGAACTGGGCTGTGACCGCATCAACGACGATGGCGAAGCCGACATCGACAACCAACGCGTGGGGGGCATGATCACCTTGACTTTCGAGAACCGTAGCCAAATCATCATCAACCTTCAAAAGCCCTTGCATGAAGTGTGGTTGGCGGCGCGTTCCGGGGGTTACCACTTCAAGTTCGATGGCAAGCAATGGGCCGATACCAAGAGACAGGGCGAATTCTTCGAGCGCTTAAGCCAAGACGCCAGCGCACAAACGGGGCTGGCGCTGAGCTTCACGGCATGAAGTGGTCGATGGGGCGCAAGCAGCGTCTACGCCCTTAGTTTTTAAACAAATCGAGAATCTTTTTCTTCTCGTCGTTGGCAGGGAGTTGTTCGGTGTTGTTGCCTCGGCTCTCCATGCCCAGGCTGCTGACGCCGCCGCCTTTGCTGAACTCGGTGTATGCCCAGTCGCCGCCTTCATGGCTCAAGCCAGCGGGAGGAACAGGTTCGGCAATCGCCACGTTTTGTAATGCATGTTGCATGTAGCTGATCCACACCGGCAAACTCAAGCCACCACCGGTTTCACGGTCACCCAGTTTGCGTGGTGTGTCGTAGCCAATCCAAGTGACGGCCGTGAGTGTGGGGTGGTAGCCCGCAAACCAGGCATCCATCGAATCGTTGGTGGTGCCGGTTTTGCCGTAGATGTCGTTGCGCTTCAAGGTGGCTTGTGCGCGTGCGGCCGTTCCTGAGCGCGTCACCTCTTGCAGCAAGCTGGTCATCACAAACGCATTGCGTGCGTCGATGGCACGGGCAGACTCCTCCAATGGAGGAGGTGTGAATTCAGACAAAGTCTTGCCCATTTGGTCGGTCACTTTGGTGATGAGGTAAGGATTCACGCGATAGCCGCCATTGGCAAACACCGAGTAGCCTGTCGCCATTTGCATGGGCGTGACGGAACCCGCGCCCAATGCCATGGTCAGGTAAGGTGGGTGCTTTTCTGCATCGAAGCCAAACTGAGCAATCCAGTCTTGGGCATTTTGTGCGCCCACCGATTGCAACACCCGAATGGAAACCATGTTTTTCGACTTGGCCAAACCTTTGCGCAAACTCATGGGGCCTTCGAAGGTGCCGTCGTAGTTTTTAGGCTCCCAAGGTTGTCCGCCTGTCACGCTGGCATCAAAGAACAGCGGTGCATCGTTGACCACCGTCATGGGTGTGAAGCCTTTTTCCAGGGCGGCCGAATAGATGAAGGGTTTAAAACTCGAACCCGGTTGGCGCCAGGCTTGGGTCACATGGTTGAATTTGTTTTTGTTGAAATCAAAACCGCCGACCAAGGCGTGAATCGCACCATCACGCGGGTCGATCGAGACGAAGGCACCTTCCACCTCCGGCAGTTGTGTAATTTCCCAACCACCTTTGGCTGTTTTGGTGACACGAATCAAAGCACCTGGCCGCAGCTTGATGTTGGGGGCTGCTTTGTCTGACAAACCAGATTGCACGGGTTGCAAGCCTTCACCGGTGATTTCGAGCACTTCACTGTTTTGGCGCATGGCACGAACTTTTTTCGGCGTCGCCTCCAGCACGACCGCGGCCAACAGGTCGCCTTTGTCGCCTTGTTCAATCAAGGCGTCATCAATGGCATCTTCGAGTTCCGCCGCTTTTTCTGGCAAGGTGATGAATCGCTCAGGACCTCTGTAGTGTTGGCGACGTTCAAAGTCCAAGATGCCTCGACGCAAGGCAGCATAAGCCGCTTGTTGGTCGCTGGCGCGGATGGTGGTGTAGACATTCAGGCCGCGTGTGTAAATTTCTTGGCCGTATTGCGCGAACATCAACTGACGCGCCATCTCGGCCACGTAATCGGCGTGCGTGTTGAGGTTGCTCATGGCCGTGCGAATTTTTAACTCTTCTTGCTTGGCCGCGATGGCTTCTGCTTTGGTGATGAAGCCGTTTTCTTCCATGCGCTCAATGATGTAGAGCTGGCGTGCCCGCGCGCGTTTCGGGTTCGCAATGGGGTTGTAGGCCGACGGCGCTTTGGGTAAGCCCGCCAACATGGCCGCCTCGGCAATGCTGATGTTTTTCAGTGGCTTGCCAAAGTAGGCCTCAGACGCCGCCGCAAAACCGTAGGCGCGGTTGCCCAAATAAATTTGGTTCAAATAAATTTCAAAAATTTGATCTTTGCTGAGCATGTGCTCGAGCTTGCTGGTGAGCAAAATCTCATAAATTTTGCGCGTGAACGTTTTCTCGGATGACAAGTAAACGTTGCGTGCCACCTGCATCGTGATGGTGGAGGCGCCTTGACTTTTGGCTCTGCCTAAGTTGGCCAAACTGGCGCGTAACAAACCGATGTAGTCCACCCCGCCGTGTTGGTAAAAGCGCGCGTCTTCACTGGCCAGCACCGCGTCTTTCATGACCTTGGGGATGTCTTTGAAAGGGGTCAGGTTGCGGCGCTCTTCACCGAACTCGCCAATTTGCGTGCCTTCGATGGAATACACCCGCATCGACAGCTTGGGGCGGTAGTCGGCCAAGTCCGACACATCTGGCAATTGGGGGTAGGCCATGGCTAGAGCAAGGCCTACCAACAAGCCTATGACAAGCATGCCGGCGCCTGCAATGCCAAGGGCCCACAGCAATAAATGGCTCACCAAAGAGCGGGGGGCTGCTGGCGCAGCGGCGTGTTCTTGCGAACCTTCAGAGGTGTGGTTTTTGGCCATAAGTAAGGACCATTATAAAAACCGTGCCCACCTCACAAAAGTCCTGAGTCAAACAAGGCCTCAGGTCCTGATCCACACGTTGAAATGACCAGCCGATTGAATCGGGAAGAAGGATCTAGCGGATGTATGGAATATCAATTTGGGCACGTCTGCGCCGCAGGTGCTGGCGTATGAAAGTGGTGGCTGGCTTGGACGTGGGCCCCGATGGCATCAGTTGGGTCGTTTTATCGGGTTCACAAACGCGTGTCACGGCTGTGCTGTGCGCTGAGTCATTGAAACCGCCTGCCACCTGTGTAGGGCACGGACACATCAGTGATCCCATCGAATTCGGACGTTGGCTTCGCCATTTGGCGCGTGATCGCGATTTGGGTGTGGATGCGCTGGTGGCGGGGGTGAATGATGTGCTGATCACTCACCACCAAATCACACTGCCTGCCTTGCTCACGCCAGAGGACGTGATGTTTCAACTCACGGCCGAAGTCAACGCGACGCGCACGCACGACGCGGATGTGCAGATCGACTTTGCTGTGGCGCCTTCGTCCGAGCCTGCAGATGTGTTGGTTTACCAGGTGTATGCAGTGCCCCGCGCCCATGTGGCCCATGCATGGGAAGTGGCCCGAGGTGCGCAATTCAATTTGCAATGCTTGATGTCACGCGCTGCTGCGGCAAGCCAAGCAGAAAAGACCGCGCACTGGGTGCAGCTGTCACGACAACTTCAGGAGGCACCATTGCAATACCCCATTGCATTTGGTCTGGCCATTGCAGCTTGGATGGCGCCGGCATTTAATTTTTTGCCACACCGCGACTGGGCAGCAAAAAAGGCGAGACAAGCTTGGTGGATCCGTGTGTTGGTTTGTTTTGTGAGCGGCTTAGGCTTTGCCTACGTGTGCCTGGGGATGGTGTCTGTCGCGATGGATCATCGCAGTGCGCAAACCACAACCAGCGACATGGCGGCGCTCATCCGTGCGCATGACGCTGCCAAGCAAGAGCATGTCCAATTGGCGTTGGCGCAGCAACGTGCGCTGGGACACCGCCAATGGTTGTTGCAACGACAACATTTGCAAGAGTCGACTTTGGCTTGGAGTCGTCGACTCAGTGATGCATCCCAAGGTGTGTGGGTGGCGCAGGTGCGGCAGCAAGGTTTGCATTGGACGGTGCAAGGTGAGGCGTTGTCATCGGACCATGCGCAGCAGTTTGCGGCGCGTTTGAGCGCGCTGACGATTTGGGCGCAACCACCGCAGCTTCCCGTTTTAAAACTCCAGCGCGTGGGCTCGGGACGCGGATCGTCAGTTTGGACGTTTTTGATGGAGGCCGATTTGAAAGAAGGGTCTAGATGAATTGGCAACAGCCGCACACATGGTCACAAGCCGTTCAACGCCAGTCCATGGTCGTGGCGTTTGTGATGGGAATGGGGGCGATGGCAGCCCCCGTGTTAGAGACATGGCAAGCGTGGGAGGTCGTGCAAGCTGCCAACGACGAACGTGAATCATTGCAGGCAGCGATTCACGCATTACGCGAAAAAATTACGCAATTGAAATCAGAACCTTCGCATTCAGCTTGGGAAGGGCTCACCGCTTCAGATGTTCAACATGGGGCACATCAGCATGGATTGACAGCCAGTGCTGTCACCGTGGCACTGTCTGGGCAATCGCACACAAGCGATGCATGGTCCATGCAACTGCATCTCACGGGAACTTGGCAAGCATGGGTCAATTGGCTCGCGCAGTGGCCGACGGCCATGCCCGGTGTGACTTTGGATAGCCTAGATTTAAGGTCGAGTCCACAAGCGGGGGTTACCGCACAAGTCGGATTACTTTTGCCGCGTGTCAAAGCCCCTGTGCGACCTCCCGAGCCTGATAACGCTGCGACGCAAGAAGCTGTGACCATCGCACATCCGTTCGATGTGAAGGCATGGCAAGCGGTTCAGCAAGCACATGCGCAGCAACACCCGACATTCGATTTGTACGTCAGACCTGAACTGCGTCGTCCCCGAGAAGCGCTTGAAAGTTACCCGCGTGATCAATTGCGCTACATCGGCCACCTCTCGGTGGGCGCGGAGTTGCACGCTTTATTAGAGGTCTCGCACAGTGATCGTCAGGGCCATGGAGTCGCGCCATCCGTGCATCGTGTGCGCGTTGGTGATCGATTGGGGCAAGATTTTGGTCGCATCTTGCGCGTGCAACAACATCAAATTGAGATACGTGAATTGGTCGCAGACCCGAGTGGGGCGTGGCAGTATCGCCATGTGACCCTGCCCTTTCAGGAGTCATCGTTATGAGGTTCTTGGCTTGTTGTGCGCTGGGGCTTTTGCTTGCGATTGCATGGCGTGTGTCCGCCCAAACGCAAGACGTGGCAACCGCTTATTCAGGCGCGCCGATGTCCATGAATTTTCAGAACATCGAGGTACGCACCGCGTTGCAAGTGGTGGCTGATTTCACGGGGCTGAATGTGGTGACGTCGGACAGTGTGACGGGCTCACTGAGTTTGCGCTTGCATCAGGTGCCTTGGGACCAGGTGCTTGACATCATGGCGCAGGCCAAAGGTTTGAGCCTGCGTCGGCAAGGCAATGTGATTTGGGTGGCACCGCGGGCAGAAGTGGCGGCACGCGAAAAGCTCGATTACGAAAGTCGCTTGGCAGCGCAAAATCTCGAGCCAATGCAAACCCGTGGCTATGCGCTCAGTTATGCCAAGGCGACTGACGTTGTTTTGCAATTGCAAGGCGGAGCGGTGATGCCATTCATGCCCAGCTCTTCGCTCGGCGGTGTTGGGGGGACTGCCTTCACGCCGTTCATACCGGGTGGTGGCGCGCGCATCTTGAGCGCACGGGGCAGCGCGATGGCAGAGCCACGCACCAACCAACTCTTTGTCACCGATATTGCAGAACGGTTGACGCATGTGGCGGAGGTCATCAGCCGCATTGATATCCCCTTGCGCCAAGTCATGATTGAGGCCCGCATTGTGCAGGCCAGTGAGTCCTTTGGTCAGAGTCTTGGTGTGCGCCTTGGCGGCACCGGTCAAGGCAGTGCGCAATCTGTGTGGGGAACCAACCAATCCAATGTCATCGCCAATGCCAACCCAACGGCCAAGCAAGCCACCAGCTTCAACATGGCGGACAAAGTGCTCGATACCTCAGGACAGTTTGTGAACTTGCCTGCTGCTGGACTCAACGGTGTAACACCTGCTAGTTTTGCCGTGTCAATTTTTAACGCATCGAAAAACCGCTTTCTCAATTTGGAACTCTCTGCGTTAGAGGCAGATGGCAAAGGCAAGGTGGTGTCGAGTCCGCGCGTGGTGACGGCCGATCAATCCAAGGCCGTGATTGAGCAAGGCACAGAATTGCCCTACCAAGTTGCAGCCGCCAGTGGTGCCACCAGCTTGGCGTTTCGCAAGGCTAATTTGAAACTAGAAGTCACTCCGCACATCACGCCAGAAGGGGGCGTTGTGTTGGCGTTGGATATTTCTAAAGACAACGTGGGTCAAGTCACGCCGGCTGGTTTTGCGATCGACACCAAACACATCAAAACTCAGGTGGTGGTGGAAAACGGCGGCACAGTCATGATTGGTGGCATCTACGAGACCAGTGAGCAAGATGAAGACGACAAGGTTCCATTTTTCGGTGACATTCCACTGTTGGGTTATTTGTTCAAAAACAGTCGCCGTGCCACGACCAAGCAGGAGTTGCTGGTGTTCATAACCCCTAAAATGCTAGATCTCAGTGCCGTTGCACGTTAAGAAAGCATATGTTGTTGGTTTTGGTGGGTCTGCCGGGTTCCGGCAAAACAACCGTGGGGCGTCAACTGGCCCGACGGCTGCACCTCCCCTTTGTTGATTCGGATCACGCGATTGAGCACCGCTTGGGTTGCTCCATTCGCGAGTATTTCGAGCGCGAAGGGGAAGACCGCTTTCGTGACATCGAATCTGAGGTGATTGCCGATTTGAGTCAAAACCACCAAGGTGTGCTCTCGAGCGGCGGGGGCTCGGTGTTGCGCCCGATCAACCGTGAGCGTTTGCGTGCACGTGGCCATGTGTTTTATCTGCGCTCCAGTCCCGAAGAGGTTTTTCGCCGTGTGCGCCACGATCAAAACAGACCGTTGTTACAAGTGGCTGATCCAATGGCACGCTTGCGAGATTTGTTTGAAAAGCGCGATCCGCTTTACCGCGAAACTGCGCACTACGTCATCGAAACGGGTCGACCTAACGTGTCAGGCTTGGTCAACATGATCGTGTCGCAGTTGGAGTTGGCCGGGCACATGACGCCTCAACCCCCGATCGAGCGTCCGCGCGTTTCGCCGCCACATAAGGTTTGATTCATGTCCCACCCTTCGTTTTTTGAACGTGTCGCCATTGATTTGGGTGAACGCAGTTATGACATTCAAATCGGTGAGCAGTTGCTCAGCGCCGCCAACACTTGGGCTGACTTGCCTAAAGCTGCCGCTGCCCTGATCGTCACCAACGACACGGTGGGTCCGATGTATGCCGAGCGATTGCGCACGGCGATTGCGCCGCTTTACAAAACGGTGCACACCGTGGCCTTGCCCGATGGGGAAAACCACAAAGACTGGCAAACGTTGAATTTGATTTTTGATGCCTTGCTCGAAAAAGGCGCAGACCGCAAAACCGTGCTGTTCGCTTTGGGCGGTGGTGTGGTGGGCGACATGACCGGCTTTGCCGCCGCGTGCTACATGCGCGGCGTGCCCTTTGTGCAAGTACCCACCACCTTGCTGGCGCAGGTCGATTCATCGGTGGGCGGCAAGACGGCCATCAATCACCCCATTGGCAAAAACATGATTGGCGCGTTCTACCAACCGCAACGCGTGGTGTGTGATCTGGATACTTTGCAAACCTTGCCCCAGCGCGAAATGAGCGCGGGTTTGGCCGAGGTCATCAAGTACGGCCCCATCGCCGACATGCAGTTTTTGGATTGGATCGACGTTAACCTCGATGCGCTTTTGGCGCGTGATCCGAAAGCTTTGGCGCATGCTGTTAAGCGCAGCTGCGAAATCAAAGCGTGGGTGGTGGCCCAAGACGAACGCGAAGGCGGCATCCGTGCCATTTTGAATTTTGGCCACACTTTTGGCCACGCCATTGAGGCGGGCTTGGGCTTTGGCGAATGGCTGCACGGTGAAGCCGTCGGTTGCGGCATGGTCATGGCCTCACACCTCTCGCAGCGTTTGGGCTTGGTGGACGACGCCTTTGTCTCGCGCTTCACGGCAATCATTGAGCGCGCAGGCTTGCCCATCGTGGGGCCCAAGCTTGGCGCAGACGAATACCTGCACCACATGCGTGTGGACAAAAAAGCAGAGGCTGGCGAAATCAAATTCGTGCTCATCGACAAGCCAGGCACCGCCATCGTGCGCGGCGCACCCGATGCGTTGGTGGCCCAAGTCATCGACGATTGTTGTGAACGTTAAGCGTAGCGAAGCAAGGCGAGTGCAACAAAGTCCCGCCGCAGTCTGTTGGTATGGGTTATGTGCCGCAGATGATTTCTGGCACAGCATGAAGAAGCGGCACATCCCCCATACCGTCAGCGAGCACAGAAAACAAAAGCAATGACCCAACTCGCTCTATACGCCTGCCAGCCTGAACAATCCCGTGGTCGCCGCCACGCCGAACCCTCACTTCCCGCCCACGCCTCCAGCGTGCGTAACCCGCATCAACGCGACCGCGACCGCATCGTTCACTCCACAGCTTTCAGACGCTTGGTCTACAAGACACAAGTTTTCTTGAACCACGAAGGCGACTTGTTTCGCACCCGCATGACGCACTCGTTGGAGGTGGCGCAGCTGGGCCGCTCAATCGCGCGCGCATTGGGGTTGAATGAAGACTTGGTCGAAGCCATTGCCTTGGCGCATGACCTCGGTCACACCCCGTTTGGTCACGCGGGGCAAGACGCGCTCAATGAATGTATGGCTCCCTATGGGGGGTTAGAACACAACCTGCAAAGCCTGCGTGTGGTCGATGAACTCGAAG
>JACCDK010404369.1_pt1 | contig 13802 bp, 16 predicted proteins | sample 7445871 | NCBI WGS metagenome assembly JACCDK01 (sample SAMN15323436, study PRJNA562643) | freshwater metagenome | isolation source: river surface water | place: USA:Blue River Watershed | collected 2017-08-15 | reverse complement strand
GAGAGCGCGCTGGGCGCCCTGTGCTCTTCACGGGTTTTGTAGGTGTGGACATAGGGGCAGAGTCTAGGCGTTACTACGGCGAGGTGTCGAAAAGAGTGGCGCTATTGGCAGGTGGTGTTCGTCCTACATGGAGATATCCAGCCTGCGTTGCCACTCGACCGCGCGGCGTGCGTGCCAGAAGTCCATTTCGTACGAGAAATGGCTCAGCAACAGCCTCGACTGTCTCGACTTCCTCACCTACAGCGATAGCCAGGGTTGAAACTCCAACCGGTCCACCACCGAAGCGATCAATGAGAGCGAGGAGCACGGCGCGATCGAGGCGATCGAGACCCTTCTCATCAACCTCATAGATAGTAAGCGCCTGCAAGGCGTGGTCATGTGTGAGATGTGAAGAACCAGAGACTTGGGCAAAATCACGAACTCGACGGAGCAATCGGTTGGCGATACGAGGTGTTCCACGAGATCTTCCCGCGATTTCTGCAACTGCTTGACCTTCAATAGCTAAACCAAGAAGCGAGGCACTTCGACTTAAGACCTTCTCTAACTCTTGGTTATCGTAGTAATCCAAGTGTGCGGTGAATCCGAAACGATCGCGCAGTGGAGATGGCAACAAACCAGCACGAGTAGTGGCACCAACGAGAGTGAAGTGCGGTAGTTGGAGGGGAATTGAGGTTGCGCCAGGGCCTTTGCCAACGATGACGTCGACTCGAAAATCTTCCATCGCCATATAAAGCAGTTCTTCTGCTGGACGAGAGAGTCGGTGAATCTCATCAAGAAAGAGGACTTCTCCTTCCACCAATGAAGAGAGAATCGCAGCAAGGTCTCCGGCGTGAGTGATTGCCGGACCGCTCGAGATTCGAATCGGAGCCCCCATCTCACTGGCGAGAATCATCGCCAGGGTTGTCTTACCTAAACCAGGAGGTCCAGAGAGCAGGATGTGATCAGCAGAAGCGCCACGAGATTTTGCCGCGGTGAGAAGAACGCTTAATTGTTCGCGCACACGGTGCTGACCCACAAATTCTTCAAGAGATTTCGGACGTAACGCGAGCTCGGCGGTAGATTCTTCACTGGAGGAACGAACTAGTTCTGGATCTACGATTCGATCATTCATCGCTTGCCGCTTTGCAGAGTGAGTTTAAGTAAATCTGCCAGAGAATACGTCGTGGGATCAATGCCATCTTCCGCTAATTGATTGAGACTCGCATTGATCGCCAAATCTGATTCCTTTGCACTAAAGCCCAAACCGGTAAGTGCGGCGAGTAACTGATCTCTGACGCCATGATGCGAGGAAGAGAGTTGTGGAGCGCTATCTGAGACCAACTTGCCTTTGAGTTCAAGGATGAGACGCTGCGCCCCTTTCTTCCCAATTCCCGGCACCTTCTCTATTGTCTTGACATCTTCCGCGGCTATCGCTTGAGCCAATTCATCTGGAGAAAGCGCCCCTGTGATCGCCAACGCAACTTTAGGTCCAATTCCTGAAACGGATTGGAGAGTCTCGAAGATATCCCGCTCGCTTGGATCTAGAAAACCAAAGAGGGTTAATGAGTCCTCTCGAACGACGAGCGTGGTCGATAAGGTGAGAGCTGCGCCCATGACAATCTGTAATGATGTCCGCGGGGTGAGCGAAATTGCATATCCAACTCCCCCAACCTCTAGAACCACTTTCTCCGTGGTGAGGTGGCGAACAGTGCCGGTAAGTTGAGCGATCATGAGTTTCTCAGTTTAGCAACGCGTTCGCGTTCGGCCTTGACTGCGGCGGCAAGTCGCGAAGTTCCCTCTCCCCGCCACGCGTGAGTAATTGCCAAGGCAAGTGCATCTGTTGCATCAACCGGTTTGGGAATTACCTCGAGTGAGAGAATTCGCTTCACCATCTCTGCTACCTGAACTTTTCCCGCACGTCCGGATCCTGTTACCGCGGCCTTTATTTCAGAGGGAGTATGCAATGCAACCGGCAGTCCTCGTCTAGCAGCAATAAGAAGCGCGATGCCTGCCGCTTGGCCAGTACCCATGACGGTTCGTACATTGTGCTGAGCGAATACGCGTTCAACTGCGATCACATCTGGTCGATTACGTTCAATCCAATTTTCGAGCTCGATTTCAAGTTGAAGGAGTCGTTTCTCGAGTGGCGCATCGGTCGGAGTGAGAATTACTCCGACATCCTGTAAAGAAAGTTCTTTCGCGCTCTTTTGAGAGATAACTCCAACTCCACAGCGAGTAAGACCGGGGTCAATACCCATAATGATCTTGGCGTCGCTCATGGAGAAGAGCCTATCGGCAATGCCTTCAGTACTTAAGAAAGGCTTGCCATAACTTCATCGGAGACATCGAAGTTTGCGTAAACATTCTGCACGTCATCAAGTTCTTCGATTGCGTCAATGAGTTCAAATACCTTTGTTGCACCTTCAGCATCAAGTGGGATCATCATCGATGGCAGGAATGAAGAGTCAGCAGATTCGTAATCGATACCTGCATTTTGAAGGGCCGTGCGAGCTGCGACTAGGTCTGATGCTTCACAGACAACCTCGAAAGATTCTCCGAGATCGTTGACCTCCTCAACCCCTGCTTCCAGAGCTGCCTCCAAAATCGTATCTTCAGTTGCACCGACCGCTTTATTCACGATGATGACGCCTTTACGGTTGAAGAGATATGAAACAGAACCTGGATCGGCCATAGTGCCACCGTTTCGAGTTACCGCTACGCGTACTTCGGATGCTGCACGGTTTCGGTTATCAGAGAGACATTCGATCATGATGGCGACGCCGTTTGGGCCGTAACCCTCGTACATGATGGTCTGCCAATCGGCGCCACCTGATTCGAGGCCCGCACCGCGTTTTACCGCACGTTCAATATTGTCAGCTGGCATCGAGTTCTTCTTTGCCTTCGCAATTGCATCAAAGAGGGTTGGGTTGCCATCGATATCAGGTCCACCGTTGCGCGCTGCAACTTCAATCGCCTTAATCAATTTGGCGAAGTTCTTGGCACGACGACTATCAATGACAGCCTTCTTATGTTTAGTCGTTGCCCACTTGGAATGGCCTGACATGGTTCACCTCGATAAATCCAATAGTGCTAGATGTGTTTACTGGATTAAGAGTAACGCCTACCGGCAAATCTCATCAAAAAAATACTGGTGCACTGTGAGATCGCCCGTTAATTCTGGGTGGAAACTAGTGGCCAGCAATCTACCTTGTCGCACAGCAACTGGGTGTCCATTGGAGACCGCAAGCACCTCCACGCCGCTGCCTACCTCTTCCACCCATGGCGCTCTAATAAATACGCCATTGACCAGCTTGCCGGCAAATGAGATTTCGCCTTCAAAAGAATCCACCTGTCGTCCAAAGGCATTTCTGCGAACTGTCATATTGATTCCACCGAAAGTCTTCTGTCCTTCGACGCCATCGATCACTCGATCAGCGAGCAAAATCATTCCAGCACAAGATCCATAGACCGGCATACCTTGCGATATGCGCTCCTTGATTGGAGCCATTAATTGATAGCTGGACGCTAGTAGTGCGATGGTTGTCGATTCGCCACCGGGCAGGATGAGTGCATCAATAACCTTCAGTTCATCCGGACGCCGCACTGCAATAGTTTCATGGCCAGCGCCCGCCGCAGCGACGAGATGCTCGCGGAAATCACCTTGGAGCGCGAGAACGCCTATCTTCATGATTTCAGAATTAGAACGTTGAGGTAATTACCAGCCGCGCTCAGCGAGGCGGTGAGGAACTGGAATATCTGCAACGTTTATTCCTACCATTGCTTCACCTAAACCGCGAGAGACCTCTGCGAGTACCTTAGGATCATCAAAGAATGTAGTTGCCTTAACGCAAGCAGCTGCACGCTTTGCAGGGTTTCCGGATTTGAAAATTCCTGAACCAACAAACACCCCGTCTGCGCCCATCTGCATCATCAACGCTGCATCTGCAGGAGTTGCGATTCCACCCGCAGTGAAGAGAACGACTGGAAGCTTGCCAGTCGCAGCAACTTCTTGAACGAGTGCATATGGTGCCTGCATCTCTTTCGCTGCAACGTAGAGCTCGTCTTCGCGCATTGAGGTCAAGCGGCGAATCTCAGCGCCGATGGTGCGCATGTGTGTCATCGCATTGGAGACATCGCCTGTGCCCGCCTCGCCTTTTGAGCGAATCATCGCTGCGCCTTCGTTAATACGACGAAGCGCTTCGCCAAGGTTTGTTGCACCACAGACGAATGGAACCTTAAAATTCCACTTATCGATGTGATTTGTAAAATCTGCAGGTGTCAGTACTTCGGATTCATCGATGTAATCGACATTGAGGCTCTCAATGATCTGCGCCTCTACGAAGTGACCGATACGGACCTTCGCCATTACCGGGATAGATACAGCAGCTTGAATCTTCTCAATCATGTCAGGGTCTGACATGCGAGCAACTCCGCCTTGCGCGCGGATATCTGCCGGGACACGCTCGAGGGCCATCACAGCACAAGCACCCGCATCTTCGGCAATTTTCGCCTGCTCAACATTGACGACATCCATGATGACGCCACCTTTGAGCATCTCTGCCATTCCGCGCTTGACGCGTGCTGTACCGGTCGCCTCAGACATTTATATTCTCCTCGCAAAGGCCGACCTTGTGAGTCGGCTCCAGGCTGCGCAGTCTACTTGGAGTTCGTTTTAGTCGCATCTTGCAGAATTTCCCCTTTAAATACCGGTTCATTTGAGGTTAATGCGAACCAGGTTTGTCCAGGTGCGAAGAAAGCTTCGCCTCCGCTGAGATCGGTAAAGGTCGTCCCACTCTCAGCGGTTGCTCGATTCCAAAGACATGGAAGATAACTCCCATCTCTCAAGAGATAGCACTTCCCACTTCCAACAGTGGCTGAGAATGGTGTTACTCCCCCGACTTTATCCTTATAGATCGAGTCCGTGATTGAAACAATTTGAACCACCAAATTTGCAGGTCCGAGATGAAAGCCGTCACTATCGAGATTCGGTACGCCGTTATGAGTGAGCAACCATCGATTCTCTGCGGCAGACCAGGTTGCGCCATATCGCGCAGCAGGCCACGAAATCTCGGCACTATCTATCTTTCTAGCTAGCTGAGACGTATCACCAAATTTCCAACCCATACTCTTCGAGCTCTCGAAAATCGCGCCGCGACTCGCAGCCTCTCTCACTAATGCCGGTGCGTTCAACATCATCGCGTAGGGCGGATTTCGCAGCGGATCATTCTTGTAAAAAGTTGATCCGTATTTATTCGCCCCGACGTCGTAAAGATTTGCGCTTGCAATCTCCGGCAAGAGTTTTCTTTGAGCGCCGCTATATGAGAAACCAATTTTTCCGTATTGAGCAAGGAGTTCAATATCCGAAATTCGCGCTGAACGTACTGGACCGATGATAGGAGGAATTACGGATGCATAGAGAGCCGCTAAGCGAGTAAGGCCACCTTCCACTTGTTCTATGTAAACAACTTCCGCGTCTCGTAAACCAACCTGTGGATGAGAAAGAGACGTATCATCAATCTTCACAACCAAGACAGGGGCAACTTTTCCCGGAGCTCCGGTCAAGGGTGATACAGGTTTGCTCTCCTGAAAATTCGAAGTGATCTCATCCATTGAAAAACGGCCAGTAAGTGCAAACACCAGAAAGATGACCGTTCCGATGACGGTTCCGAAGATAAGTAATCTCCTAAAGAACATCGGCTTCAAATTCATATGTGACGGGAAGTGGAGCGCGACCAGCTAATCGAAAGAATCTAATCACCCAACGGGAGCGAATCAATTGTGTGCGATTGACAGATTCTACGTGAAGAGAGATCGCAACCTTAATCTTCTCGTTAAGCTCTCGTAACTCTCGAAGGAGGTCATTCTCATTGGGGGCGTGCTCGCCCACTGATGTCTCAAGCAGGATTCCGAGCGCACCAGTGAGACCTACCTCCGCTTGAGATCGATCTTTGACGCTCGCTTCTCGCGCCTGATGGGCTGCAAATGTAAGTAAGAGACTCGATGCGGGATCAGATATCTCGGAACGGGCAATCTCAAGGGCAATAGCAGCACGACGTTGAAGCAAACTGTCGAGATTAGCCCAACTAGTTTCGACTCTGTGATGCAGGCGGTCCAATCTCGTGGCAAGAAAAGATAAATACCAGGCGAAGATGGCGATCACGAAGAGAGTTGCAAGTGAAGTGAAGTTCATTTTACTTTCCTAAAAATTTATTCCAGCCACGGTTCTCTGATGAGAGTGTGACTTTACCTAGACCAACCATCGCCATTTCATAGACATCATAGATTCGTTCCGCAACCTCATCCCAATCGAAACCTTGGGCATATTCTTTACCTGCAGAGCGGAGCGATTCTCGCTTCCCTGCATGTGTAAGCACCTCAACAATAGACTGAGCCAAGCTGAGCGAATTCTCGGATTCGAAGAGTGTTCCATAAGAACCATCTCCCAGAAGCGCCCGAAAAGCAGGGATATCGCTCGCAACGACCGCAGCTCCTGCAGCCAGAGCTTCCGCCAAGATGATGCCAAAAGATTCTCCACCGGTATTGGGCGCGACGTAGACGCCGATTGAACAGAGAAAATCTGCCTTCTCCTCCTCTGAAATCCGACCCAAGAAAGTAAATCGAGAATGGAGTTCGGTCGGCACGTTCTGCAAGAATTCGTTTTGATCCCCAGGGCCAGCAACAATCACACGGATACCGGGAATCTCTCTGATTATTTCAGGGAGCGCTTCAACTAATACCGCGAGGCCTTTTCGAGGTTCTTCGAATCTGCCAATGAAACCAATACTGTCCCCACTCCACCGCTGGTCAAGTGAACCACTCGATAAACGTCGCGCATAGATTCCGTTGGGAACAACGATCGCATCTGTTTCAAGATGCTCAGTAAGAGTTGCTCGCGCTGCTTCACTGACTGCGATACGTGCAGTTAATTTTTCGATTACTGGTTCAAGAATCGGACCAATTGCAAAGATTGCTTTCTGACGCTTCGCTGAAGCATGAAAAGTGCCAACCAAAGGACCTTCAGCTGCAAAGCAGGCGAGAAGTGAAATGGATGGAATCGCTGGCTCGTGAAGATGGAGTAAATCAAACTCACCTTGCGATATCCATTGTCGCACCCGCGCGAAGGCGATTGGTCCAAAGAGAATGCGAGCAACAGCACCGTTATATGGAATTGCTAACGGCTTTCCAGCATTTACCAAATACCCAGGAAGTTCGACATCCTCGGTTACTGGCGATAAAACTTCAACGTGATGCCCCTGAGAGATGAGATAAGAGGCTAGATCTGCAATATGAGCCTGTACACCACCCGGCGTATCCCAACCATATGGACAGACGATGCCTATCCGCTTCTTCGCCAATGTCATGTGTAGAGCTCTCGATCTATCCAGATTCGTTGGAGCATATGCCAATCTTCTGGCGCGCGCGCAATACCAGCTGCAAAAAGATCCGCAGTTCTCTGCACCGTAGCTTGAATTTGCGCTTCTTCATCGCCGATGGCCGGAATATCAACCTGATTGAAATCAATGTGAATTCCGATTGATGTGTATGTCACATGCGCCGCAACGAGCGGTATCCCCTCTCGAATCGCAAGCACCGCCGGACCTGCTGGCATCTTTGCCTCGCGACCAAAGAAATTTACCGTGATTCCGGATTCAGAGAGATCGCGATCTGCTACCAAGGCAATCAAACGTTTCTCGCGTGCTCGTCGGATAAGCGTGACGAAGGCACGAGAGTCAAGGCCGAGTACTTCAAAACCCATCTCTTCGCGATAGCGGAGAAACTTCGCAAACAATTTCTCTGGCTTAAGAATCTCTGCGACTGTTACCAGTGGGATTCCCTGCTGGCAGAAAAAGGCACCGGCATGATCCCAGTTTCCGGAGTGAGGAAGGGCGATAACGACACCTCTACCCGCCGCCATGGGAGCTCTGAGGAGGTGGTCGTTTTTCAGCGAAACACTCTTTTCAATGCGCTCGTGGCTCCATCGATGGATTCGAAAGGTGTCACACCAGTAACGCATGTAACTTTCCAAACCGCGAAGGACCAGGTTTTCTAAATCGTCTGGAGGTAATGAAGGTTTGACTATCGAGAGGTTTGTACGCAAACGTTTGACGCTCTTCCCATTTCTTCGGTACATCGAATGTGCAAGTTGTCGAAAAGCTCGATAAGCAAGTTTTTCCGGCAAGATACCAACAACTTTCCAGCCTAATAGGTACGCGAGATAAGTAACCTGATTAATCATTGAGCGCTAAACCTCGACGAACAACCAATATTCGCTGCAGAACGGTGGCAACCGAAACAATGACTAGGCTCCACATGCCAATCGAAAGTGCATATGGAATTCCGAGTCCCTCAAAACCAATAGCAAAGATGGCAATCAGTAGCCTCTCAGTTCGCTCAGCGATTCCGACGGTGCAAGGAACTCCATAGCTCTCGGATTTTGCTCGGATGTACGAGATGAGAAAACCGAGGACTATTGAAGCTAATGTGATTACGAAGAGATCGTTCTCCTGGATGATAAGAAATATTGCGAGCGAACCGAGGAGAGCTGCATCTGAGACCCGATCACACGTGGAGTCGAGGAAGCCACCCCATTGAGTTGCTCCGCGTTCAGAAAGTCGTGCGATAGCCCCATCGAATAGATCGCTCAAGAGAAACAATGAGATGACTAACGAAGCAAGGAAAAGCTCACCTTGCGGGATGAGGTAGATCGAGCTGGCGATAGAACCAATGGTTCCGGCGACCGTGACCATATCTGGAGTTACTCCACGGCGGACGGCTAGACGAGCAATGGGTTCTATCACACGGGTCACCGCGGGCTTAAATGACGAACTGACCATGGCTCCATCGTAGAGTTATCTCTATGAATTCAACCAGCCTAGACGCGGTGAAATCGATCAATATCTATGGCCATGTGAGCGCACATCCAGAACAGATAGCCGATGCCTTCGGCGGAACTGTTGCTAAAGAAGTCGACCCCTCCTGCGACGTTGCAATTTTTGCTATCAATCCCGCTGCTGGCATTGATAATGAGACGATTAAATTGTGGCGTGCTTTCGATGAATATCAAACACCACGTCTGATTGCAGTGACTGTTCTCGATGGCATGGAATTAGATTTCGACGACGCGGTGATGCTCGCTAACCGTGTATTTGATCAGACCATCACTCCATATTTAGTTCTCCATGGCGAAAATGGATCGCCAATCGGCACTATCTCGCTCTCAACCTTAATGACTACGGATTACTCAACCAACCCACCAAGCATCGCTGAAGCTGATGATGAGTTAGTTGGGGTTGTTGAGGATTTTCGAGATGAGTACTTAGAGCGCATCGATGAAATGGAAAATGGCGCATTCGCCGCCGGAATTATCTTTCCTGCAATCCCACTCAATCTTGTAAATGGATTGGGTGTTGATGTTATTAAAAGCTATCTAGCGGAGCTACCAAGCGGCAGCTAACTCTTCTCTCGTCAGCGTCAACAATTGTGGCAGTACCTTTGTCTTTCCGATGATTGGCATGAAGTTTGCATCCCCCGACCACCGAGGAACGATATGTTGATGGATGTGAGCTGCGACCCCTGCTCCTGAGATTGCGCCTTGATTCATTCCCAAATTGAAACCTTCTGCATGAGAAACTTTTCGAACTGTCTCCATCGCGTGTGCGGTCATGTCTGTAATCTCGTGGCGCTCCTCTAGGGTGAGATCGGTGAGATCGGCAACATGTCGAAAGGCACAGACCAAGAGATGCCCTGGATTGTATGGATATAAATTCATCACCACGTATGCAGTTTTTCCTCGGGCAACAATCAATCCTTCTTCATCTGTTAGCTCAGGTATGCGACAGAAAGGGCATTGAACGTCATTGCCTTCAAGTGGACGATTTTCTCCGCGGAGATAATCTAAACGGTGAGGTGCCCATAGTCGCTGCCAACCATCGGGCATACCTGCGCCGCCCACAACATTCTCTGACATGGTCAGTTTTGAACCCTATCTGCTACAACCTGTGAAATTTCAGCGACAGCTTCCGCAATAGGAACGCCGTTCTTCTGCTCTCCGTTGCGATATCTAAATGAAACTGCCCCCGCCTTCATATCCTCTTCACCAGCAATAAGCATGAATGGAATCTTTTGAAGTTGGGCGTTTCGAATCTTCTTCTGGAATCGATCATCGGAAGCATCGATATCAGCACGGATGCCAGTCTTCTTTAATTGAACTACGACATCGTGCATGTAATCAGCGAATGTATCTGCGACTGGGATCGCAATTACCTGAACCGGAGCAAGCCACGCTGGGAAGGCACCCGAGTAATGCTCTGTGAGCACACCGAAGAATCGTTCAATGGAGCCGAAGAGAGCTCGATGAATCATTACCGGGCGTTGACGAGTTCCATCAGATGCTGCGTACTCAAGCTCGAATCGCTGAGGCAATTGAAAGTCCACCTGAATCGTTGACATCTGCCAAGTACGACCGATTGCATCTTTTGCCTGCACAGAAATTTTGGGACCGTAGAATGCGGCACCGCCCTCATCGAGAACGAGTTCGAGATTCTGCGCAAGCGCAGCCTTGCGAAGGGCCTCGGTTGCCTCTTCCCAATCGCTATCTTCGCCCACTGATTTCTCAGGGTTGCGAGTAGAGAGTTCGAGATAGAAATCTTCTAGGCCATAATCACGCAAGAGATTGAGCACAAATGTCAGAAGTGAATCAAGCTCTCCTGGCATCTGATCTTTGGTGCAATAAATATGGGCATCATCCTGTGTAAAACCTCGCGCGCGGGTAATGCCGTGAAGCACTCCTGATTTTTCGTAACGGTAAACAGTTCCGAATTCAAAGAGACGCAGTGGTAGTTCGCGATAAGAACGTCCACGTGACTGGAAGATCAAATTATGGAAGGGGCAGTTCATTGGCTTCATGTAATACTGCTGACCTGGACGTTTGATGGTTCCATCCTCATGGAGCTCTTCATCCATAATCATCGGCGGATACATGCCATCGGAGTACCAATCGAGGTGACCAGATTTTTGGAAGAGCGCTGCCTTTGTTAAATGTGGCGAGTAGACGAACTCATAGCCTTCATCCTCGTGACGTTTGCGAGAATAATCTTCCATCGCTCGACGAACAATTCCACCCTTTGGATGGAATACCGCAAGACCGGATCCAATTTCCTCGGGGAATGAGAAGAGATCAAGTTCTTGTCCGAGACGTCGATGGTCACGCTTCTCAGCTTCGGCCAGGAGTTCAAGGTAGGCGTTGAGTTCATCTTGTGACGGCCAGGCAGTTCCGTAAATTCTCTGCAACATTGGATTCTTCTCTGAGCCACGCCAATAGGCGCCAGCACTGCGCATCAACTTAAAGGCAGGGATATGTTTAGTTGACGGCAGATGAGGTCCACGGCATAGGTCGGACCAGACTGGTTGACCATCACGACCGAGGTTGTCATAAATTGTTAACTCTCCACCACCCACTTCGACCGAAGCTTCATCTCCGGCTGGGCTTTTCAGCCCAATCAGTTCGCACTTATATGGTTCATGAGCGAGTTCTTTGAGCGCATCAGCTTCAGTAGTTACGCGACGTTTAAATCTCTGCCCTTCCCTAACGATCTTGCGCATCGCGCTTTCAATTTTCTCTAGATCATCAGGGTTGAATGGTTCCTGAGGATCGAAGTCGTAATAGAAACCATCGGTGATGGGAGGTCCGATTCCGAGACGAGTTTGCGCAAAGACTTGCTGAACTGCCTGTGCCATCACGTGCGCAGTCGAGTGGCGAAGAACTGCCAGACCTTCAGGAGATGAAATCGATACACCTTCAACGGTGTCGCCATCATTGAGATCGGTCCAAAGATCGCGCAACGTTCCGTTAATCTTGCAGACGACAATTTCTTTATTTTCGGCGAAAATGTGGGTTGGCTTTTGATCGATTTCAACCTTACGTGGCTGACCATCGACGATAATTGCGATTTCGGACATAGGGCTAGCGTACCGAATAGAACTCTATGGACGCCCTAATTTTATCGGCCAGCTCGCTCACATCGGGATTGAGTTGCATCGCAAAATCGCCGATATGGCTGACCGGCTGAGAAATCTTGAGACTACTGACCAACATCGCTTCTTCCACCAGTGGAATCTCGCTTATGTGAACGTTTCTCACACCGACCCCACAACGTTCGATTGCAAGACCTCTCATGATCCCGGGAAGGATTCCGGCTGAAATTGGCGGCGTGACCCAAGCATCTTCAATTTTGAAAATGAGATTGGAAATACTTGTTTCTGTTACTTGGTTAGAGGTATTGAAAAGTATTGCATCATCAAAACCATGATCTCGAGCGCTATCCAGCACCTGATAATTCCAGTCGTATGGATAGGCCTTGTCTTGTTCGCCCGTCGCCTTGGTGGAAGTTGAATGAAAGGTTAATCTCGCAAGCGTCTCAAGATCTTGATAGTGATCGTGCGTTACCAAGAATCCGGAATGAGATATACAAATACGCAGGCGACCTACCGGATGTGGATTGAGAGTCATACATGCATCTATCTCACTTCGGAGAACTTCTTCATCTGGCATCGGGATACTGAGTGCTTGCGCGGATTTCTTCGCTCTTCGCATATGGCGAGTGAGCTCTGCAACTAATCCACCTTCGGTTCGAAGAGTTTCAAATATTCCACTTCCATCAGGAAATGGGCGCCGCGCAGTCACAGCAGTTCTCCTCCAGCAATTGAGATGAGATGACGGGCCTTCAATTGAGTCTCTTCCCATTCGGCTGATGCATTACTTCCCCAAGTGATACCGGCGCCAGTTCCGTAACGTAGGTACCTATCCCCTGTTGTCCAAAAGGTACGAATAGCAACAGCTAATTCAGCTCGATCACCATGTATGAACCCGAGTGCGCCACAGTACGGTCCACGAGGTTGTGATTCATTTGCAGCGATAATCTCCATCGCTGAAGATTTTGGCGCACCGGAGACAGACCCTGGTGCCATGAGTGCAGAAAAAATATCGCGCCAAGTCGTTCCCGGATTTAGCGTTCCTTCAATATCAGAGACGAGGTGAGTAAGGCCTGGGTGCTTCTCTTCTCGAAAAAGAGCTGTGACTTCAACGCTGCCGGGAACTGATACCTGCGATAAGTCATTGCGCATCAAATCGACAATCATCAAATTCTCTGATTTATCCTTCTCGCCAAAGACTTCTTGATTCCATCGAATTGTTCCTTTAATAGGAGAGGTGATTATCTGGTGTCCGATGCGAGAGAGGAATCTCTCTGGTGAAGCAGAGGCGATTTCAAAACCCGGAATCTTGAGGTATGAAGCAAATGGAGCTGGATTGCCTTTAAGTATCTCTGAGAAGAGTCCGGTCAGAGGTGCAGGTTTATCTCCAAGAAAATGAGAGAGTTCTCGACATGCATTGACTTGGTAGACACCGCCCTCTGAAATAGCCTCTTTGACTGCATGAATATAAGCAATGTAATCGATCATCTCCTGCGAGGAAGCCCAGGGACGTTCCAGCCGATTCCACGTGGTACTTGGAAAGGGCGCTTCCTTTACCTTTTTGAATCGAGCAAAGTGGTACTCGCCTTCAAAAGTGGCGAGCACCGCCCAGAAATTGCCATCTGAAAGTCGATCTGGATCGCTCGTTACTTCAGCTAATCGGGTCGCGTGGGTGCCACCCATCCAAAACTGATAATCCTTACCTAATCCGAGCATGGGGCTAGATTACGCACGCTTTGGCAGTTCGGCCTCACCTACGCTAGATTTGCGCCCGCAATACGCGGACGTAGCGCAGCTGGTAGCGCGGAACCTTGCCAAGGTTCAGGTCGCGGGTTCGAACCCCGTCGTCCGCT
>JACCDK010000503.1_pt1 | contig 13812 bp, 11 predicted proteins | sample 7445871 | NCBI WGS metagenome assembly JACCDK01 (sample SAMN15323436, study PRJNA562643) | freshwater metagenome | isolation source: river surface water | place: USA:Blue River Watershed | collected 2017-08-15 | reverse complement strand
GTTGCATGGGGTGGAGAAGACAATGATCCACCCAACTATGGGGTCGTCTATGTTGGTCTCCTCTTTGATGATGGTGTGTCAGAAGCTTCTCAAACAGCGGTAAAGGATACCATTCGAAACACACTCAATGAGAATCTCGCGGTTCTTTCGATCGATGTGGAATTTGTGGATCCGGTCATTACATATCTCAATATCTCGACCGAATTTGCATTCAACCCGAATCTCACCGGTCTGACCCAAAATACTGTTGAGAATCAGGTTTTCTCGGCGATGCAGCAATATGTTGAAGACAATCTTCAGACTTTCACAGGAACCTTCCGTAAGTCTCGTCTATCGACAATTATCGACGCAGTTTCCCCAGCAGTTCTTTCATCGGATATCACGGTTACTCTTCAACAGCGTCTGACACCAATTACAACTGCAACTAACGATGATGCATCGGCTTCTTCGTCCTACACGATCTCATTTCCTGTGACTATTGCTTCTCCAGATGATGTGAACTACCGAATCACCTCGACTCAATTCATCTACAATGGAATTTCGTGCACTATCAAGAATGCTTTGAATTCAACCAAACTTCAGGTTGTGGATCCAAACAATACCCCGGTCGTCGATAACATCGGTTCATATGATCCAACAACTGGTAAAGTCATGCTTGTAGGGTTTGCTCCAGGTCTTATCACATCAGGTGAAACCTTCATCAAAATCAATGCTGTACCAGCATCTGACAATGTGATCAAACCACTCCGCAACTACTACTTCGATATGGACCTCTCGACTTCATTTGCTGTCGCAAACATCGACCGTCAGGACACTCGAGTACAACTATGACGAATTACGCTAACGAAGATTTCGGTCGGAGAAGACTAGACTTCCATGACCAAAAGGTTGTGGAAGTTCTTCCCGAGCATTTTCGGGAAGATTACCCAAAGCTGATTACACTCCTTGATGCTTACAATGACTTCATGGACTCGGCTGGGAATGTGAACGATTCTCTTCGTCAAGTTCTTCGTGCTCGCGACATTGATGGTGTGTCTCTTCAATTCCTCGAATACCTTCTCCAAGAGATTGGTGTCGGTATTTCTGGTGACAACTTTGAAGATCCTCGTGAGGTTGCCAAAAACTTCCCAGACTTCTATCGAGTCAAAGGTTCTCTCTTCTCGGCAAAGGCATTCTTCCGAGCATTGTACGGTGAAGACGCAGAAATTTCCTATCCAAAGGATCAACTCTTTGTGGTGGGTGAATCCCAAATTGGTGCTGAATCGCTTCGTTACATTCAGAACGGTGCACTTTACCAAACACTTTCGATCCTTGTAAAGTCCTCTCGTCCTATCACACAATGGAGAGAACTCTACAAACGATACGTCCACCCTGCAGGGTTCTATCTCGGTGGTGAAGTTCTTGCTGAAGGTATTGTCAACCTTTCGCTTGACATCATGCCAACAGCAATCCCAGACTCAGAAGCATCCGAGTTCGAGATTACTGCGATTGCAACTCTTGACATCTCGACACCTTTCGAACCAATGACTGGTTTCTTCCAGAGCCCAGATTCGGATACAGTTTACCGTGTCGACCTCAACCGTACCCTTGCTGCAATTTGGAACGACTCGGCTGCTTCTGTCGACGACATGTACGGACCACTTATCAATGCTGCAACAGCAAATACCGTCGGTTTCGACGACTCAAATGGTATCGACTTCTCGAATACCTACGAAACCTTCGACCGTTCGGAATTCGATTCGGCAGGATCCAACATCTGGACGCCTTGAAATAACGTATAAATACTTCAATCTCCAATCGAGGAAAGTATGACTATCAGAGAAAACATCTCCATCGGAGTATCAGCAAACGATGGCACCGGAGACACTCTTCGTTCCGGTGGAGACAAGATCAATCGCAACTTCATCAAGATCTGGCAAAGACTTGGTGGAGACTCTGATGAATTCTCTTCGCAGGTCTTCCTTGAAGATTCTGCTGTTGTCTGGGAAGGCACCAGTGTTGATGCATTTGAAACTCGACTTGTGGTTGCTAACCCTACAGCAGATCGGATCGTCACTATTCCTGATGCGACTGGGGTGATCGTATTCGATACCAACACTCAGACCCTGACCAACAAGACGCTGACTTCTCCAGTCCTAACGACTCCAAGAATCAACGATACCTCGGCAGACCACCGTTACATCTTCGCAGTTTCCGAACTTGCAGCAGATCGTACGATCACCCTTCCGCTCCTGACTGGTAACGATACCTTTGTCTTTGCTGCTCATACTCAAACTTTGACCAACAAGACCCTCACCGCTCCGGTCATTTCCTCTCCTCGAATCAGCACAGCGATTGTCGACGCCAATGGTGCAAACCTTTCTACACTTACGGCTACTGCATCTGCGGTCAACCACCTTTCTATCGCAAATGCCGCTACTGGAGCCGGTCCCACTATCTCTTCAATCGGTGCAGACTCCGACGTTAACCTCAATCTTACATCGAAAAATGGTGGAGCTGTACGTGTCTCGAAGTTTGCGCTCCGATCTACCACCGTTACCGCTGACGGAGGTGTGCCACGTGCCTTCTCCCATATCGACTGCAATAAGGCAACTCAACTTAACCTGACCCTTGCAAATGGTACTGTATCGGGAGAACAGAAAGTTTTCACCAACCGTGGTGCTGGTAACGTTGTCTGCACAGTCACTTCGTTCGCAAACGGTTCTTCATTCACCCTCGCTCAAAACGAAGGGGTAACACTCACTTGGGATGGACTTCGTTGGTTCGTCACCGGTGGATACTCCGTTCTTACCGTCGCTTAATAGGAACCTCTCATGGTCGCTATCATCACTACAGATTTCAAGAAGCAGATCATCCAGGCAATTTATGATGATGTCACTGACTCTGCCGAGAGATACTTCATCGGTATCGGTCGATCGGAAGACTGGGATTCTTCGGACACTCCTCCAACCCCAGCAAACACCCTTCGTGACATTCGAAATGCCCGCCTCGGTCTTCAGTCGATCAAATCTGCAGAAGACGTCTCATATGTGGTTCCACGAACCAACTGGACATCTGGTACTGTCTACAACGCATGGAACGACAACCAAGCGGGATACCCATCACCGTCTTACTTCGTTCTGACTGGAGACAACTCGGTTTACATCTGCCTTCAGCAGGGTCGTAACACCGCTGGTACAGTTGTTCCATCGACAATTCAACCAACTGGATCTTCAACTGAAGCATTCACCACATCCGATGGTTATCGTTGGAAGTTCCTTTACACCATCACAGCATTGAACGCATCGAAGTTCCTCACTGCAAATTACTTCCCAGTTCGATTCATCGGGAGCGTTGACTCATCATCTCCAGCTCTTGACATCGAACAGAAAGCAATTCAAGACGCAGCAATTCCTGGTCAGATTTCATCCATTCGAATCGTTTCTGGTGGGACCGGCTACGTTTCAGCTCCAACCGTTGCTATCATCGGTGATGGAACTGGTGCAGCAGCAACTGCGATCGTTTCTGGTGGTGCTGTTGTTCGAGTTCAAATGAACAACGATTCTTCGGCAATGGGAACTGGTTACACCTACGCTGAAGCAGTTCTTACCGGTGGTGGATTCACTACAGCAGCTTCTGTCATCCCAGTTCTTTCTCCAGCAGCTGGATTTGGTGCAGACCCACGAGACGATCTTCGTTCGACTGCAATCATGTTCAACTCGAAACCATCTGGTGAAGAAGGTGGAGACTTTGTTGTTTCGAACGATTTTCGTCAAATTGTTCTTATGAAGGGGGTAAAGAAACCAAATGACTCTGATTTCACTGGTGGTACTGGTAATCTTCTTCGCGCTCTCAAGTTTGGGGATGTTAACGTTGCATTCTCACCCGATAAAACGATTCTCGGTGGTACCTCCGGAGCTCGTGCATTCGTCGATAAATATGACGCAGGCAACAAGATCCTCTACTTCCACCAGTCTGAAGAAACCGGTTTCCGTACATTCACCGAAGGTGAAACTGTAACTGAAACCAACGGTTCAGGAAACGGTACTCTCGACTCAGCTGGAGTTGATGCTGGATCTTTCGCTGACTCAGCTGCAGAAGCAAATGCATTCTCAGGTAAGGTTCTTTACATCGACAACCGAGCAGCTGTTGACCGTTCGGCAGACCAGACCGAAGACATCAAAGTGATCATCGCACTCTAAGAGAAATTCATGGCAATTCCATACACAAGTTCAATCTTCGCGAGCAACTACAAGGACGACTACAGAGATTCGGATAACTACTACCGAATTCTCTTCAATTCAGGTCGCCTTCTCCAAGCTCGTGAATTGACCCAACTTCAGACGATTATCCAAAAGGAGATCGCTCGATTTGGTCGTAACATCTTCAAGGAAGGTGCAGCAGTAAACCCAGGTGGTTTGACTGTATTCAATGCTTACGAATTTGTGAAGTTGGATGCTACCACAGTTCTTCCAACGAACCCTAATGTTCTTCTGAATACGACCTTTACTGGTCAGTCTTCAGGTGTGAAGGTCAAAGTTCTCGAGGTAGTTTCTGCAGAGAATGGTGATCCAGCAACTCTCTATGTCCGTTACACCGACACTTCAGCTGGTACTTCGGGATCAACTCCAGTTCGTCTCACCGCCGGTGAGATTATCGATAACGGGATCTATCAGTTCAACGTTCAAACCACCAACACTGTTGCAAACCCTGCGGTAGGAACTGGCACAAAGGTCGCCGTTGCAGCCGGTGACTTCTTCGTTCAAGAGCACTTCGTATATGCGATCCCACAAACGAAGATCATTGCAAAATACAACTCGACCCCAACTGTCGATGTTGGTTTCCTTGTGGTTCAGGACATTGTCACTGTTCAGGACACCAATGCGCTGTATGACAATGCCGGCGCAACTCCAAACTTCTCAGCTCCTGGTGCAGACCGATATAGAATTCGTCTTGTCCTTGTAACTCGTGATGAGGTTGACTCTGACCAAACCTTCGTCTATGTTGCAAAGATCCAAAATGGTGAACTTGTTGACGAAGTCAAGGGTGAAGACGATTACAACCGAATCAATGATCTTCTTGCTCTTCGTACCAAAGAAGAGTCGGGTAACTACATCGTAAAGCCATTCATCATCTCATTTGAAGAGAATGATTCTGATGCTACCCTCCTTGACATGAAGATCTCGGATGGTATCGCTTACATTGATGGTTATCGCGCAGCTGTCGATTACCCTTCGGTAATCACCATTCCTCGCGCCCAAGACACAATCACACTGAACAACGAAGTTGTAGCAGCCAACTATGGTAACTATGTTGTGGGTACTGGTGGGTTTGGAGCACGCAACATCAACATTCTTGAAAGAGTGTCGCTTAGATCTGCAGCGAATTATGGTGGATCGACTATTGGGCATGCTCGTATTATGGCTGTTGAAGAGGATGGTGTAAACTATCGTTACTACCTCTTCGAAATCACAATGAATTCTGGTCAGTCTTTCCGTAACGTCGTTTCGGCGGGTACTTCGGCAACTGACTATTTCAACCTTGTGCTCGAGAATGGTAAGGCGGTTCTGAAAGACACTGGAAGATCCTCACTCCTCTTCCCACTTCCAACCGAACGTCCAGCTTCTATCTCGGATATTTCGCTTACTTCTCAGCGTCGATTCCTTACCACAACTGATGGTTCGGGTGTTGCAACTCTTACCCTCACCGCTCCTGGTGAAACCTTTGCAAACACCAATCAATGGTTCTTCTCGAACGCCGACTCGGATTACACCACCCTTCCTGGGGTAACTGGATCTGGTACAGCTTCGGCTACCATTTCCGGCGCACCAATTTCGTCGTCAAACTTCGAAGTTCTTGCATACGTCAACAAAGGCCAGGCTTCTTCGAGAACCAAGACCCTTACCGAAACAACCATCGCCGTTCCAGTTGATTCTGATGGAAATGGTCTTGTGTTCGTTGACCTTGGTGTTGCAGACATTTATGATGTCGATCGTGTTCGTCAGACCGACTCTGATGGAGTCGATCTAGCAAATCGATTCAACCTCGATGATGGTCAGCGTGATACTCACTACGATCTCGGCCGACTCATTCTTCGTGGTGGACAAACTGCTCCATCGGGTAACGTGTTTGTTCGATTCCGTTACTTTACTCATGGTACCTCGGGAGATTTCTTCTCGGTCAACTCGTACACCGGTCAAGTCGACTATGCTGACATTCCGTCCTATCGACAGTCGAATGGTGTCGTAGTATCTCTTCGAGACGTACTCGACTTCCGTTCGGTAAAGAATGCATCTAAAAACTTCTCTGGCGGCAATGCTCGAGTGAACGAGTTGCCTCAGAACACTGATCTCATCACGGCTGATGTGGTCTATTACCAGCCTCGCTTTTCTAAGCTGGTGATCACCACAGCCTCCGAGTTGAAGGTTATTTCAGGACCTTCGTCTCTGAACCCAATTCTTCCACCAACTCCAGCTGGTGCGCTTCATCTCTACAACGTCAAGTTGAACGCTTTCACACTTGATAACGCAGACATGACTGTCGAAAAGATCGACGCTCGTCGTTACACAATGGCAGACATTGGTCGCCTTGAAGCTCGTGTGGACCGTCTTGAAGAACTCACCACCCTCTCGCTCCTTGAACTCGATACTTCAAACTTCGATGTCCTTGACTCGGCAGGTCTCAACAGAACCAAAGCTGGTTTCCTTGTTGACAACTTCAAGGACCACTTCTTCTCGGACACTACATCGGTAGAATACAAAGCTTCGATCGACCCTGATGGTCGTGTTCTTCGACCAGGATTTTGGGCTGAAAGTGTTCGACTCATCTACGATTCGGATCTTTCGACCAATACTGTTCTTCGTGGAGACAATGTCTACCTCAAGTATGACCACACTCTTCAGGTCAACCAGACCCTTGCAACTGGAACTGAAAACGTCAACCCATTCGCGGTGATCACCCACCTGGGAATGGTAACCATGTCACCAGCATCCGACAACTGGGCAGAACAGATTCGTCTTCCAGCTCGAGTGATCGATGGTGGAACCATTCGAATTGATGCGAACCTTGGTCGTAACTGGAACAACTGGCAGTGGAACTGGGCTGGACGTCCAGTAAACTTCTCTGCTCAAATTGATGAGAATGTTCTCGGTTCTACTACTTCGACCATTGCAACAAATACGACCACCAGAAACACTGGTAATGCTCTCACCACAACCATTACTCAGACTCAGACCATTCGTCAAGTTGTGGGTGATCGTGTTGTTGATGTTGCACTCATTCCATTCATGCGTTCGATCAAGATCTACTTCAAAGCAGAAGGTCTTCGCCCGAATACTCGAGTGTTCCCATTCTTCGATGGTGTATCGGTTTCAAACTGGTGCCGTGCAGAAACTTTCCGCAACATTGCTGGAGATCCTACTCAGTACGGTAACACTCAGGCAAATGCAACTCAGCACCCTGAGACACCTTCAACTCTCATCACTTCAAATGAAGGTGTCATCGAAGGTTCGTTCTTTGTGCCAAACACTGATGCGATTCGCTTCCGTACTGGTACTCGTGAATTCACCATTCTTGACATTTCGGTCAATGAACCAGCAAATGCAACTTCGATTGCTCGTGCACTCTTCACCGCATCTGGTGTGATCGAAACTCGTCAGGCTGATATTGTCTCTACCCGCCGAGTTCTCACCACAACTAGAACGGTGCAGATCAACTTCGGTGGTGGAAGTGATCGCGATCGTAACCCAGGTCGTGGTCCTGTTGACCCACTTGCACAATCGTTCTTCGTTGAAGATCCAAATGGCATGTACATCACAAAGGTTGACTACTTCTTTGCGACCAAGGATGATGATGTTCCGGTCCAAACCCAGATCCGACCAATGGTCAATGGTCACCCAGCATCGAATGAAATTGTCCCAGGTTCTGTGAAGTATCTTCCAGCATCGTCGGTCAACACTTCTACCGATGCATCGGTACCAACCACCTTTGAGTTTGATGAACCAGTCTTCCTTGCACCACTCACTGAGTATGCGGTTGTTCTCATGGCAGAAACCACAGACTACAACGTCTATGTGGCAGAGATTGGTGAGTTCCTACTTGGATCAACCGAACGTCGAGTGACTCGTCAGCCAACCATGGGTTCGTTGTTCAAATCTCAGAACAGCTTCACATGGGAACCTGACCAAACAAAGGACCTTACCTTCCGTCTCTGGAGAGCAGAATTCACTGCATCTTCTGGTCAGGCAGTTCTTGAGAATGCTTCGATCCCAGTTCGACTTCTCGACCTCGACCCAATCACAGCAGACTCAGGTTCGTCGACTATCACCATCCTTCATCCAAACCATGGATTCTCGGTAGGTGATACCGTCACAATCGATATCGACTCGGCAGAAGTTGTTGGTGGTATCTCGGGAACTTCGATTCTTGGAGATCGACTCATCACTGCAGTTGACTGGACTGGTTATCAATTTGCAGCAGACTCGGCTGCAACATCAAATGCAATCGGTGGCGGTGCTAACATCACAGCGACTCAGAACCTCCAGTTTGACCTCTTTGTTCCTGCAATCGATGTCTTGGTTCCAAACTCGACAACAGCATCCCTTGCTGGTAAGTTCACCACCGGAACCTCTTTTGCTGGAAATGAAACTCCATACCAGAAAGATGTCAACTACTCAGACATCTTTGAGTTCCGTAACAACATTCTCAACTCGCCACGCATGATTGCAAACGAAACAAATGAGAACAATGAACTTGGTGTTGGGGTTCGTTCGGCAACCATCGCAGTCAACATGTCGACCACATCGTCAAGAGTATCTCCTACTATCGATCTTCAGCGTACATCACTCTTCCTCGTGAACAACGTGATCGACAATCAGGACTCGGCAGCAACTTCGGGCTTCAACGTTCCATTGGTCTTCATTCCTGAAACCGATGCAAACGAAGGAACCTCGATTGCTAAGCATGTGACCAAACCAATCTCGCTTGAAGCAGACGCTGTTGGTCTCAAGCTTATCTTCGCTGCAAACCGTCCATCTGTGGCAGGAATTCGAGTCTTCTACCGTACCTCGAATGGTGACAATATCACCGATGTGGCATGGACCGAAGCATCGCTTGAAAACAACGTTCCATCTGATGAGAACCCAGCAATCTTCCGAGATTACCAATACCTCATTGGTGGACAGGGTGGCGGACTTTCACCATTTACCCAATTCCAGATCAAGTTGGTCTTCACTTCGACAAACTCGTCGAAGGTTCCAGTGTTGAAAGACTTCAGAGCAATCGCCCTTGGAGTGTGATGTGAAAAAGATCCCAGTTGAGGGGCATCAGAACCTAGTTCGTGATGCCCACACAGGTGCCATTCTCAATATAAATACCAAGAGTCTCGAAGATGCCCGCAAAGCGAAGCAGATTCGGAAAAGCAAAGAACAAGAATTTGAGCAGATGAAGTCAGATTTGGCAGAAATCAAAGCTCTTCTCCAGGTGTTGATAAACAAGAATGGCTAAGCAATTTTCAACCATCAACTCGACAATTTCCCAGGTTGTTGGGAATCTAAACACGCTTGTGAACAAAGTTGGTGACCTTGCTCAACTCAACACTTCTGTTGACTCGGATCTCGTAGGGGCAATCAACGCAATCCTTACTGAAGGTGGGGTTGACTCAGCTGCTATTGTTCAACTTCTCGATTCTGGACAATACATTCGAGTAACTGATCTTGATTTTGGCGATTCGGCTGGTGTGATCGTCACCAAAACTGGTGTACAGACAATCTCTGGAGCAAAGACATTCTCAGGTGCCCAAACCTTTACCGAGAATGTGACGATCCGTAAAACATCGTCTCCACAACTTTCACTTCGATCAACTGATCGCCGCGACTCATCTGAAGTTCTTGGAATCATTCATGGTTCCACTGGGTCTACCGTTCGTTGGCAGGATTCGGATGGTTCTCTAGCATTCAACATCATCGTTGTTTCGAACCGAGCTCCAACCTCTCCACAACCTGGTAAGATTGACTTCTATTTGGGTAACAACACACTCGTTGGTACCCTCGACTCGGCAGCAGCACCAACTGCTACGACGACCATTATGACTCGGGCAAAGAACGATACCCGATACATCCAGAATGGTTCTCAAACAGTCATCACAACCAACCTTGCAGACCAATCGGTAACTACTGCAAAAATTGACGACTCGGCAATCACTGCCATCAAGGTTGCAAATGACGCAATTACGGTCAACAAGATAGCTGCAAATGCCGTCACAACAGTAAAAATTCTTGATGATGCGGTCACTCGTGCAAAACTTGCAAACGAGGTTTCTCTCATCATCTATGACTCAGCAGGAAACGTAGTGAAGACCCTGTATGGCGCAGGATCGTAAGGTGATCATGAATGGCACTTCGCAGACCCCTCAAGGTTGATAGTTCTGGCAATCTGAGAGTAATGAATTCTGCGGATCTTCAAGCACTCCGCTATGAAGCAATTCGTCAATACTCTCTTCGCCCAGCAATCGTTCTCCAATACGACTCGGATGGAACCGCGATTACATCGATCGGCACCATCACCGATACTCGTTACCAAGCTGGTGCAACTGCTACCAACATTTCAGCGTTCCCATCGGCAGCAGCAACTCCCGACGTTTCAACGATCACTGTGACATGGGATAAGATCGCTGAAACTGTGTCGGTCACTCAGGCAAAACCCATCGATTCCGCCGATCGTGGCTACCCAATCTACTATGATGGATCCAACATTCGAGCAATGTCGGACTCTGACTACATTGATACGTTCATCATTCCAGCGATCAATCGTCTCACGTCAGGATCTCTTACTGAATCCGACGGTGGTGGAACCTACTTTATTTCGACAGCAACATCAGATCCAAATGGAACGAGAATTAACACTCTTCCAGTGTTCACAGATACCCGCGCTGATGCCGCAGCTTACACCGCTGCTGGTATTCCTGAAGTTCAGGATCAACCGATCACAATTCAGAACTACTACCTTTTCAGATTGAATTCTCCTCCAGCACGTACCCTCCCTCGTACAGCAATCATTCGATCTGATGGTCAAATCGCTCGTGAGTCTCCATCTCGTACTCGCCAAAAACTGGCGGGTGGAATTCTATGGGCAACTCGAGCTCTCTCTGGTTACCGACTGCGATATGACATCGATTCGAATGGTGGATCGGGTATCAATGCTGGAACCGGTATGGTCAACACTCGTTTGTCAGGCTCGACCTATGCTCAGCGTCTGATCAACGTAAACGACTATCGTACCCAAGAATTCCCATCGGGTACACCAACTACAATCTCAACATCCTATCTCAAGATTAAGAAGACGTAACATGGGCATGCCATTCAAAGGGCGTATCGTAAACGCCAGATTTTCGAACGAAAAGAATGATACGATTGAAGTTACGTATTTGTACAACGACCAGATCATTCCTTTCTACCTTTCAGTAGACCCAACTCACCCAGCTTTCAAGGCTCTTCTTGAAGAGGGATGGGACATTGAGAGAGTCCAGAAAGCAACCATCGAATTCAACCGGGCTCAGTCTCGGAACATGAACAACATCATCGAAACGATGCTTTCGGACTACAAGAAAGAACTTCGTAAGACGTTCCAAAAGGAACTCGATCGTCGTATCGGTGAAATGCGTGAAGATGAAGTCACCAAGTCCCAAATCTTCAAGGCCGTTATAGATAACAACAAGGATGAAGAAGTCATCTTCAAGGTGAAGCTCGCCATCTTTGACCTACCAGAAATCAAGTCGTTGAAAGACCGTGCTGGTAAAATGAAACTGCGTAAGGCGAAAACCCTTATCCAGACCCTTGCTATTTTTGAAGAACTCCTGGAGAATGAGAATGACAAAACTGACGGTGCAGCAAATCTATGATCAGGTTGCTCCCATTTATGATGAAGTATATCAGCAAGAGAAATACCGAAATGACGAACTGCGTACAGCAGAACTTCTGAGTGAAATCAATCCTTCGGGATTCATCATTTGCCAGGGAATCGGTACTGGTCAAGACTTCGAGATGATCAACCCAGGTCCAGATGACTTGGTTCTCGGCCTCGACATTTCACCTGAAATGCTCAAGATCGCTCGAGAGAAATTTCCACAACTTCAAACTCAAGTATGGGATTGCAACAACGTCTATCCTGCGAATGCTGACACCGTGATTTCCCTGTATGGGACAATCAACTATGTCGGGCTTGAATCCTTCTGCGAGCAGATTGTAGCCTCGGGCGCCAAGAAGTTCTTTGGAGTCATGTTCTCTCCATTGTATGTTCCAGAATTGGCACCACAACACACAAAGTGGTATAAACTCCAAGAGATTGATGATATAATGGAGTCATACGGATTGTACTGGGAGGTCATCCCACTCTTTGGTGACGATTACTATTCTCAGGATTACTGGGTCATTCGGAATGCATAAGTGGTACTGTGGGCCAACCTGGGATGAAAGAGTAGTCAACATCGAACCTCGAGGAAATCTCGGGGTTCTTGTGTCATCAGGACTCGATTCGACAACTCTACTTGCTCTCCTTGCATCGGTCTACCCACATGAGAAGATCACCCTCTTCAACATTCAGACCGGTCCGAACACTGTCAAACCAGTGATCGAAGATATTCTTCGACAACTCGACCTGAAGATGAAGATAAATATCGTCGGGCAGTCTCGATGGCAGATTCCGATGTACAACCATCATGCTCGAATCTTCCTTGCCATGGATGAGATTCGACGTGAATGGCCAATTGATCAACTCTATTGTGGGAACATTCAGTCACCACGAGAAGAGTTCTTTCCTCGGTTCGACATTCATTCTCCTGAGTTTCCTAAGAGACCATGGAGAACCAACGATCCATTCCTGAAGAACCCGTTCGAACACCTCGAAAAGTACCATGTCATTGACCTTGGTCGTAAGATTGGAATCGAGCGGATCTACAACACAACCATCTCATGTAACCGATATGAGCTCTGGCATTGTGGGGAGTGCATGGGGTGTGATGAACTGAAATGGGCATATGACCAATTAGACCGGGATCAAGGCACCTCCCTGGACGACCTGGTCACTCAGGCCAACTATGACCTAACACATGATGAGACAAAGCGACATGACGAAGAATACTGGTCCAAGCGTAATCGTAATCCAAATTCTGATCGGAACGGGCTCCATTCGGGGAGCTGAGGATTACAATGAGGTTCTGAAGAACTTCGCCTGCCCCACTGTGAAGCGATGGGCAGAACGCTGTGGTTATGAATATTTGCTTTTGACACGTTCCGACAGAGAATTCCCCCCACAATTCCTAAAACACATTGGTGTCACCGGTCATGACTATGTCGTGGCCGTTGATGCTGATATCGTCATCAAGGACAACGCTCCTTCACTGAATCTCCGACCAGGATTTGGTGCATGTCGGGATTGTGATGACAACAAACATTGGAATCGACTACTTCAAACCAAGGATGCGACGAATCCGTACTACACATTCTACTTCAACTCGGGTTTCACCGTTGCAGACCGTGTGACAGCAAATTGGATCTCTGATTACATGATCGACTACTATCACATGGAGTCTGTGTACGGTTGGAATGATGAGATTTGGGATCAGCATCTCGTCAATTATGCTGTCGCCCGTCATCCATCTGACATTGAATTGTACGACCTAGGAGAGGAATGGAATTTCTTCTATTGGTGGTTGTACACCCGAGAAGCGAACGAACTTCCGAAGAACATTTGGGCAGTCCATTACACTGGCGATGGAAAGAAGCAGATCAATGAGAAATCTCATCTACCAGTATTTTGAACCAACCCGAAGACCGATGC